>Ga0265342_10001739_pt1 | contig 19894 bp, 17 predicted proteins | sample 4CB327metaG_FD_203125 | JGI IMG/M metagenome (GOLD analysis project Ga0265342, IMG submission 203125) | Rhizosphere microbial communities from Carex aquatilis grown in University of Washington, Seatle, WA, United States - 4-CB3-27 metaG | ecosystem: Host-associated > Plants > Roots >...
TTCAGATAATAGCAAACTGGATTCAGTTGCAGAAAATGTTTTCTCAGGCCTAAGCGATGAAGAATGCATCGGGCAGATGATAGTTGTTTCTGCCGGGGATCTTGGTAAATCAACTGAACAAACCGACGCGCTGATAAATAAAAGAAAAATAGGCGGCGTGCTTTTGCTTGGCGGCTCTAAAGATGCGTTCACAGACATGATAACCGGATTCAAAACTACCGCATCAAATTCTGGTTCTCTTCCGCTCATCTTTTCGGAAGATGCAGAGCCTAGCTTAATGAACTTAAAAATAACGGGCATCAAAGATTTCCCGCCGACTAATTCAATTAAGACCGTACAGGAATCAGGAAAGATAGCGAATGATATTTGCCAGATACTTAAAGAAATAGGCATCAATCAAAATTATGCGCCGGTATGCGACTTCGACTTAAATAAAGAAATTATCGGCAACCGTTCATTTGGCTCCGATGAAAATGTTGTAAGTAAGCTGGCAGGTGAATTCATAAAACAAACGCAGTCAAATAATATTATCGCGACCGCTAAACATTTCCCCGGACATGGGAATGTAAAAGGCGATACTCACAAAGAGCTGGTTTACATTGACGGCGAAATGAAAGAGCTTGGCGTCTTTGCTGAAATGATCAAACAGGGAGTAATATCAGTAATGGTGGGGCATATCGCGATAAAGAATAATGACAAGTATAATACAAACGGAAAGCCCTCCACACTTTCAAGAAAAATTGTAACCAGCTTGCTTAAAGAAGAGCTCGGATTTAAAGGAATAGTTGTTACAGACGGCATGAACATGGGCGCGCTTGACGCTTTCAAATCGGCTTCGCTTAGCGCAATCAAAGCGGGATGCGATATGATCCTAATGCCGGGAAACGAATCACAGCTAATTAACTCAGTGAAAAAAGAAATGAACAGGGATGACAATTTCCGGTTGCAGATTTATGAATCAGTAAAAAAAATAATTCGCGCAAAAATATGTTTGGGGTTAATAGGTGATTGAATCCACCCCCCTTGTATTCCCCCCTGTCAGGGGGGAACGATAGACCCAACCCGACCCGGATTGAAAACTGTTAGGGTAATACTTGTCTCCCCCTATCAGGGGGAGATAAAGAGGGGTGCAAAAGCAGGCGTTCTGTAATAGCCGAACTATAAAATTTTACAATATGATTAAATATCCAGGAACCAGAATTATTATATTAACCGCATTACTATCTTTTGCTGTTTCTTGTAACAGGGTTACGGAACATAAGATTGTCAAGAAAGATATGGACGAAAAAAATAAAGTCGAAACCCAAACTAAAGTAGAGCCACAGGACGAAGATTCCGTTTATGCGATAATAGGCGTTGGAGATATCATGATGGGCACAAACTATCCTTCAACTTCGTCCTTACCGCCTGATGACGGCGAACATTTGTTTGATGATGTTAAAGATATTTTATCTTCGGCTGATATTACATTCGGCAACCTGGAAGGCACACTGTTAAATTCCGGCGGCACGCCTAAGAAATGCAAGGACCCGGAATCTAACTGTATAAGCTTCAGGATGCCGGAACATTACGCTTCTTATCTTAAAAATGCGGGGTTCACTGTTGTTGGCACGGCAAATAATCACAGCGGCGATATGGGCGAGGAAGGCAGGAAATCAACAGTCGAAACTCTTGAAAAATATGGAATTAAGTACGCGGGTTACATTATAACTCCAACTACAATTATTATTAAAGACGGAGTGAAATTCGGGTTCACCGCTTTTGCTCCGAACAACGGCACAAATAATTTAAACGATATTGAGGAAGCCGCGAAAATAGTTTCGGAATTAAAGAAGAAGTGCGATATACTGATCGTTTCATTTCATGGCGGCGCTGAAGGAACGGGCTCTCAGCATGTGACCGGAAGAAGAGAAATCTTTCTCGGCGAAGACCGGGGCAATGTGCTTGAATTCGCGCATGCGATGGTTGATGCAGGCGCGGACGTTATTTTCGGGCAGGGGCCGCATGTTGCGCGCGCAATGGAGATATATAAAGACAGGCTGATCGCGTACAGCCTCGGAAATTTCTGCACATACGGGAAGTTCGGGCTGAGCGGCGCATTGGGAGTCGCCCCAATCCTAAAAGTTTATATTGATAAAGAAGGTAAATTTGTACAGGGAAGAATTTTCCCGACAAAGCAAATTAAGCGCGGCATACCTATGTATGACGACGACGGAAAAATAATAAAAATCATGCGCCAGCTTACTAACCAGGATTTCCCTGAATCAGGGTTAACAATTGACGATGACGGTAAAATTCTAAAATCAAACTAAATGAAAAATGTTCAAAACTAAATTTATTGCTTTAGCCTGTTTAATAATAATTTCATTTTCTATTTCATGCAGCTACAATAATTCAAACAGAGTAAGCGCTGGTAGCGACGAAAAGCAAAAAGTTGTTCAGCGCAAAAATATACCAATTGGACTTCAAAAACTGTTGAAAGCATATCCTGATTTTCTTGAATCGGCGGATGACAATACATTGTACTGGAAAGACGGAACAAAAATGCAATATGATGATAGTATCGAAAAATCACATGATGAAAAACTGGATAACGCCGATTTAGAAGATATGATGAGCCAGCAATATACAAAAGGCGCTGATTGGGGCGAGCCGCCCGCCGAAAATTTCGAACCGGGAAGAATTCGCAGCGAAGTATTCTTTAAAAAAATGTACGGCAGTTCATCATCGGAAGTTCAAAAGAATCTCGTAAGCGTTAAATGGGTAGATGGGTCGAGCGTTGATTTCAGCTCAGTTAACGGAGCGGCAGACAGGCTTGCAGAAGTTGCAGCGGACCTGCAGCAGCTTGGATCTGAATACATGAAATATCTTAAAAACATCGGCGGCACATTCAACTGGAGAAATATTGCGGGCACTCACAGATTGAGCAATCATTCTTTCGGAACGGCAATAGATATAAATACAAAATATTCGAATTACTGGCAATGGTCAGGCAGTATGGAATACCGCAATCAAATACCTATAGAGATAGTTCAGATATTCGAAAAACACGGATTCATCTGGGGCGGCAAGTGGTACCATTTTGACACCATGCATTTTGAATACAGGCCGGAACTGTTGATTGGTGATTGACGCATTACTAAAAGCCTTTAAGAGATAACAAAAAGCCCTGCATTTGATTAAAATACAGGACATAGTTTTAAACGGTATTTGCCTCATATTGAAAAGTGACAATTAGCTTATTTCACAAGAACCATTTTTTTCATACTTGTAAAATTACGAGAGTCAATTTTATAAACATAAATACCGCTTGAAAACTTTGAAGCATCGAAACGAATATTATAATATCCTGCATCCTTAAATTCATTAACCAAATCTGTAATTTCTTGCCCGAGCATATTATATACGATAAGCTTAACTGTTCCAGATTCGGGAATAGCATATCTGATTACTGTAACAGGATTAAATGGATTTGGATAGTTTTGCTCCAAAGAATATATTTTCGGAACTTCAAGAATTGAATTGTTTCCGTTTATGTTTGGATTTTGAAATCGATTTGTACCAGAGCTTATGCCATATTTTAATGTCTTATATTCCTGTGATGTCGTTAAAGTATCTTTTAAACCTGAAACATAACAATTATTGTTAATATCAACCTGAACACCTGAAGAAGTTGTATAATCGAAATTGGGATTACCGTAGTCGTAAAACCACGCTTCCGTGCCATTATTTGTGTAACAACCGGTAATAGTAGTAGACTGACTCAAAGTTGAATGGTGATAAAATCCGGTGACATATACGGCTTCCTTAGAGCTTAAACATATATGATTTAACAGACAGTCATTTACAATCTTATAATTACCCCAAATTAAATTAGCATCTTTATCATATTTCACAGTATATCCTTCTCTGGTTGGGGAAGCAAAGCTATAAATATAAAAGCCTGTGCAGAATACATCAACTGTATAATTATTTGGAAGATTGCCTACTAGTGGTCTTTTAAAGAGCGAAATTGCCTTGGCTTCGCCATCTATACTATTTACAACCCAAGCCTGCGTGCCGCTATTACTATATTTCACAATAGTATATTTAGCGGCATCGTTGCTATTGGATTCACTGCATCCGCAAACATAAACGCCAAGGTTTTTGTCAACTGCCAGGTCGTTTGCCCAATCATTATGATTTGCAGCTCCATTATATCTATTTACCCATAGCTGTGTGCCGTCGCTTGCGTATCTAACGGTTGCAAAATCAAGTCCTGTTCCATTTCCGGCGCTAGACCCTGTAACGTAAACATATCCGTTATCGCCATCAACTTTAATGGACTTTGCAGTATCGTTTCCGTTACCGCCATCATACCTTGAAACCCATTGTTGCTGACCCGATGGATTATATTTTACAGTCGCATAATCAAAATCGTTTCCGTTCCAGCTTTGACCCGTTACATATACATTGCCGCTAGCGTCAACTTCTACATGATTGGCGATATCGTCTCCATTTCCAGTTCCGCTATATGTATTTGTCCATCCCTGAGAACCGCCCGTTGTATATTGAATTGTAATGTAATCGTAACCAGAGCCGTTACCTAATATTGTGCCACAAACATATATCTTGCCGTTAATCTCATCATATGCTATTGAATAACCTGCATCATTCCCGGCATTTCCAGTATAACGCTGCGCCCAATTCTGAGTAACGAGAGTTGAATTATAACACACAGTCACAATTCCGGTACCTGTATTTATATTATCGCTTTGTCCTGTGACGTAAACATTACCTGAATTATCCAGAGTGATAGCATTACTCTTGTTTAAGCTACTTGGTGGTGAAAATACACCTCGGTATTGATTTTCTCCTGTTAATTGGACCTGAGAAAGTAAATTGGCTGTGAAAATCATTAAAATTATTGCAATTATATTTTTCATTTTAATTATGTTTTATATTCAAAAAAATAGAGTTAATTTTAAAAAAGGGGATGGCTCAAGCGAATAGGGTCGCTTTTTGCGGTTCTATTTGATATTTCGTTGGTCCGAAATTCATCAGGCTTGTGTACCAGCCCCTTTATTTATATACTTTTATAATAGAAACTTGATTAAATTAAATTCATTTCATTTCCGGCGGCATATTATTAAATACCTCCTTTCTATTTTAATATTACCATTTTTTTCGTATCAATGAGTTTTTCGTCAACAAATAGACTATAAAAATATATCCCGCTGCTTAAGTAAGTTCCGTCAAAATTTATGTAATATTCACCCGGGAAAAACTTATTATTCACCGGAACTAATAACTCTCTACCCAGTAGATCAAACATTTTTATTTTTATAAAACCACTTTGGGGTATATAAAACTTTATTATAGTTTTTGGATTAAATGGATTTGGATAATTTTGGCTTATTTCATATTTTTCCGGAATATTTGAGTTTAAGAATTTAATTCCAACTGGCTGAGAGTATTTGACTATAAACATTGCCGAGTGGTTAACAGAAAATCCTGTTCCAGAAGAAATTACATCATTGTTGACATCTATTTGGATGCCTGCACAAAGTGTTAATTGATCGATGGGGTTTATATAGGATATATTCCACTTCATTGTTCCTGAACTATCAAGTTTAATAATTGTACTTGAAGGATGATTTGGTGCAGAACCTCTGGCAATTTCACCCAATAGATAAATATTTGCCGAAGCATCTAAATCCATAAAAGTATTTTCGTTAGCTAATGTATCCGTTCTTTTATTTACCCATATTAACGCGCCATCGTTTGCGTACTTTATTGTGCAAAAGTATCGTGTCGCACCCTGATCCGCCATATAAAAACCGCTAATGTAAATATTTTGAGAATTGTCTATTTCAATTGCGTTAGCTTCATATCTGCTTCTATTAGAAAGCGTATCAGAATTGTATGTTTTTACCCATTGGGTTAACCCCTCTATAGAATATTTAATTGTGAAATAATCTCTATATCTCGGAAATGGGGCTTCTGTATAGCCAGTAACATAGACATTATCATATTTATCAAGCTTAATTGAATTCGATGAACTTATTCCAGGTAATGCTTCAAAATATTTTTGAAACCATTGTTGATTGCCCGATGAATCGTATTTAACTGTTAGTGCAACACCAAATTCGCCCGTCACATAAATATTACAATTATCGTCAACAGCTAAACCGTGGACATAAACTGCAGAGTTCAATTCAGGGAATGTTCTCGTCCAAAGCTGCCTTCCATCTACAGAATATTTGATTGTCGCATATGTATATCCCTGCTGCCCTGTGATCTGGCTGAAACCCGAAACGTAAACATTCCCCGCATTATCAACGGCAATCTTTTCAGCTTCATCATCGCCGCTGATTGGACCGTTATAATATTGAAACCATTGCTGAACCCCGTTTGAATTATATTTTACTGTACAATAATCAAAATAAGTGGACCCGTTATTTACCACTCCTGTTACATATACATTTGATGCTTTATCTAAAGCAATCGCTCTTGGATAGCCAACCCCCAGAGTACCCAAAAAATTACTTATCCACAGTTGTTTTCCTGAGCTAGAATATTTTGTGGTAAAATAACTTTGAGATGTTGCACCGGAGTTACCGGTTATATAGACATTTCCGGAATCGTCTAAGACTAAAGCAGAACTCGTTGCACTGAAAATTGCGTTAGTATCGGGGTAACGGCTCACCCACTCTAAAGTTGGCTGCTGAGCATAGGAAATACAAATTGTACAAGAAACGGGAAAAAATACCAATAATGTTAATTGACTTATCTTAAGGGCATGGGTAAGTAAAAATTTAAATGAAGAACTTAACAAAAACCAAAATGTTAACAAAATACGAACTGGCTTAACAGCCGTTTCAATTTGACAAAGAATCGCAAACGCTATATTATCATTAGGGTCCATCTTCCCTGATAAATAAGAATTTATCCAAACGAACAAAAACAATACTTGCTAATATACAAATATAACACACCAATACCGTGCAAAAAATGATATATATCATATTTTAGAAAATGACTCAATAACGGTATCCCAATATTTATCATTTCATAACAAAGTTAACTGACATAACTGATGAAAAATCAAAAATGATATATCCTATTGTATTCGATTGTTTGTTAGTTTTCCCTGTTTACTTGATTTCGTGTGTTGCATTTTGATTATAATTTTTGACTTTTAATGTTTAATATTTGATGTATTTTGATTGTAATTAATTGTAAAAGGAATTAAAAATAGCCAATTTCTGTTGAATGTTTAACGGAGAAAAGGTAACTTAGAGATGTAATTTTATAATAAACAAAGGAGATTTTTATGGCATCCGGCATATCAAGACGTAACTTCTTAAAGAAATCAGCTATCGGAGTTGTCGGCGGCATCGCTATCCTGTCATCATTTGATTTGGGAAAGCTGGCGGCTGCTTCAAAGAACGCGGCTTTTAGAAAGTTAGGCGATGATATTATCATAAAGCTTTCCGACCCGAAGAACGCTGACCTTGCGAAAGTCGGCGGCTCCGTTATGCTCGACGATGATAATATGCTTATTAGGATATCGCAATCACAGTTTCTTGGGGTAAATCTTATCTGCAGACACAAAGGCTGCACAGTCGATCTGCAGGGCGATAAATTTGTTTGCCCGTGCCACGGCTCCGAATACACGCTTGACGGAAAAGTTACTAACGGACCGGCAAAAACAAATCTGAAAACTTACGATACAAATTATGATTCTGATAAAGGAATTGTCACCGTTAAAATGACACCGTCCGATAAGATTGAAAAGAAAGACGATACGGATACTACAAAAAATAAGTAAAGAGCAGTGAACCTCGTTCCCCTGCCTGCAGCTCCACGAGTCAACGACTCGACGGAGTCGTGGACAGGCAGGCGGCGGAAGCGGGAATCTGTTTACCTATTCCGGTAAGATTTCATTTTAAAAAAAAAGCGTTATGTATTTAACGCTTTTTTTTTCTTATGTCTAAATGTAGGTGAAAACACCAACATCGGATGAATTATTTGCTGTTATCGTGCTAACCTGTAATTAGTCCCGCAAGCGGGATTTCGATTCGTCAGCGGCCGAATCTCAATAATTGCTTTACCGGTTTCCGCCAAACAGGCTCTTAAATATATATCCGGCAACCTGCGGATTTTCTTTAAATCTTCTGATCGAATATCCGTACCAGTGACTTCCGAACGGAACATAAATTCTTACTCTGTGACCATCCTTTAATAACCTGTCTCTTAATCCTTCTCTTACGCCAAGCAGCATCTGGAATTCAAATTCGTCATTCTTTTTGCCAAATTCTTTTATCAGCTTATATGCGCCCTCAATCAAAACATCATCATGCGTTGCGATTCCAACATAGCAGTTGTTCTCAAATATCAATCTCAGGATTTTCAAATAGCTTTCCTGAACTTCTTCTCTTTTCTTATAGGCAATGGCTTCAGGCTCAATATAGATACCCTTGCAAAGCCTTATGTTTGCACCCTTTTTAACAAGCCTTGCAACATCGTCATAGCTTCTTCTGAGATATGACTGTATCACAATACCGCAATGCGAAAACCTGCTGTTGGCTTCTTCGTATGCCTTAAGCGTTATGTCAGTTACAGATGAATCTTCCATATCCATCCTTAAGAACTGCCCGTATTTTTTCGCGGTAGCAAGTATATCGGTAATATTCTGAATGCAGAAATCATAATCAATTTTGAGCCCAAGCGAAGTAAGCTTTAACGATTGATTCGCATTAAGCTTATTTTTTTCAATTGCTTCAATTAGTTTAAGGCATTCTATTTTAGCGTTTTCAGCGTCCGTTTTATTGAAGACATCCTCGCCAAGAACGTCCATTGTGGTCATAATGCCTTTTGCATTCAGCTTTTTAGTGACCTCAAGCGCATCGTTAAGAGTGTCGCCTGCGATGTATTTGTTTGCAAACTTCCTGACAATTGGTTTCGGTATAAGTGGCAGGGTTTTAACTATTGCTTTATTCAGTATGTTCATAGTATTCTTTCAAAAAAATTAGGGGACCTGTTCAAAAGTCCCCTCTATGCTATAATTCGTTTATGTCCGTTCTTCCGTTGTACCCGCCTTCTATCGTATGCCAGAATACGATATTTTCTTCGCCGTATCTCCAGCACAGGTATACTTCTTCGCCGTTAGCTCTTATGTGCGGAAAATCAATAAGCCCGTTACTTATTCCTTTTATCTGCACGCCGTGCGACGAAATAATTTTTATCACTTCAACAAGCCGTTCCATTTCAACCGGGAAAGCGCCCGAACCGTTGGGGCCGCTGCCGCCAAAATAACTGTGGTTATATATATCGTAGCCCTTTGCATCCAGCCGTTTCTTAAGGCTCATCATCTCTTCAACAAGTCCGCTTATTTCATTTAACAATCTGTTCGCCTCGGCTAAGCTGAAGTGAACGCTGTGCATGTAGCTCATTTTATTACGATATTAACCAGCTTGTTCTTAACAACTATTTCCTTGATTATCTGTTTCCCGTCTATGTATGATCTTATCCTGCTATCGCTCTTGATTATTTCTTTCAGCTTTTCATCATCCATGTCAACGTCGACTTCTACTTTTGTCCTCACTTTTCCGTTTATCTGACCAACGATAGTCACAACTTTCTTCGCGACTTTATCAAGGTCATATGCAGGCCATTTAACGTATGTTATCGTATCATTATTGCCCAGCGCCTGCCACAGCTCTTCGGCCGCATGAGGCGCGAACGGAGCCAGCAGCTTTACAAGAGTATCTATCAAACTGCGCGGAATGATTTCGTACTTCATGATTTCATTTACATATATCATCAGTTCGCTTACACATGTGTTGAACTTCATGTCATTATCTTCAATATCATCGGTAACATTTTTAATCGTCCTGTGCATCAGTCTTTCCTGCTCTTCATCAGGCGCAATATCTTTTATGTTTGCGCTGATATTGCCTTCTTCGTCAATTATGAGCTTCCATACTTTATTTAAAAAGCGGAACACTCCTTCGATGCCTTTTGTCGACCACGGCTTTGTTGCCGATAATGGCCCTAGAAACATCTCGAACAGCCTGAGCGAATCGGCGCCGTAACTTGCGATAACGTCATCCGGGTTAACAACATTGCCGCGCGATTTTGACATCTTGTTTGAATCTTCGCCTAGGATCATTCCCTGGTGATAAAGCCTTACAAACGGTTCGCGCGTTGATACATAGCCAAGATCGAATAATACTTTGTGCCAGAACCTTGCGTAGAGCAGGTGCAGCACGGTATGCTCGGCGCCGCCCAAATACATATTAACCGGCATCCAGTATTTTTCTTTCTCTTTACTGCAAAACTCCTTATCATTATTTGGGTCAAGAAATCTTAAATAATACCAGCATGAACCTGCCCACTGGGGCATTGTATTTGTTTCGCGCTTTGCGGGCTTACCGGTTTCTTTATCAATAGTATTTACCCATTCCGGAAATTTTGCAAGCGGTGATTCTCCCGTTCCGGTTGGCTTGTAGCTTTCCACTTGTGGGAGCAATACCGGCAATTCATCTTCCGGTACAGGTTTAATTGTGCCGTCTTCAAGATGTATCAGCGGGAACGGCTCGCCCCAGAATCTTTGACGCGAAAAAAGCCAATCGCGGAGTTTGTATTGCACAGTTGCCTTACCAAGCCCCTGATCTTCAAGCCACCATATTATTTTCTTTTTCGCCTTATCGGTTTTCATCCCGGTAATGATACCTGAATTGACGGCAATTCCTTCTTCCGTAAATGGCGCTTTTTTAATATCGCTCTCAGCGCCTGAAGCCGGCTTAACCACTTCAACAATTGGTATATGAAACTTTGTCGCAAATTCCCAGTCGCGTTCATCATGCGCGGGCACAGCCATTATAGCCCCGGTGCCGTAGCCCATCAAAACATAATCAGCGATCCATATAGGCGTTTCCTGGTTGTTGACAGGATTTATTGCATACGAACCGGTAAACACGCCTGATTTATCTTTATCCTGCATCTGCCGTTCCAGGTCAGATTTATGTTTTGCATTCTCTTTATAAATATCGACCGCTGTTTTACACTCAGGTGTTGTAAGCAAGTCAACATACGGATGCTCCGGAGCCAATACCATATATGTAGCTCCCCATAAAGTATCAGGGCGGGTTGTAAAGACTTCAATGAAAAGGGAATCAGACAAAGCCTCACCCTGTCCGCCAATGGCGGACTGTCCCTCTCCAAAGGAGAGGGACTCTATCTCTAATTCTCTTTTGATTTTTTCTAATACATAATCAACTCTTTCCTCTACTTCATCGTTTGAAAACCTTAATACCCGAAAACCAATTTGATTTAAAGCGTTTGTTCGTAATTCGTCTTGTTCTTTTCTATCATCATGAATTGATCCATCAACCTCCACAATAAGACTTTTCTCAATGCAAACAAAATCTGCAATAAACTGACCTATTGCGTGTTGACGTCTGAATTTAAAGCCGTTTAGCTTCCTATCACGTAATTTTTCCCATAAAATGGTTTCAGCCTTAGTAGGATCTTCTCTGTTTTTTTTCGAATTCTCTTTAAGAGTATCCCAAATGGAAGCATCGGCCGTCATATATTGCGGCCGGCCTTCCCCCTCTCCTTTGGAGAGGGGGTTAGGGGGTGAGGCTTTAAACCTTACTTTTGCGCCTTCTGATTTCCCTATCCAGTTTCGCTGCATCTCTTTTGTGCTTTCGGGCCAATCAAGCATATCCAGATCTACAAGCAGCCGCTCGGCATACTCGGTAATTTTCAGCATCCATTGTTTCATCGGCCGGCGAACCACAGTATACCCTTTTTCAACTTGTTCGGGAACTTCTTCATTCGCCAAAACAGTGCCCAGCTCAGGGCACCAGTTCACCGGAACTTCCGCCTGGTACGCCAATCCTTTTTTATAGAGCTGAAGGAATATCCATTGCGTCCATTTATAATACTTTGGGTCCATGCTGGAAATTTCCCTGTCCCAATCATATGAAAAACCCAGCGACTTTAACTGCCGCTTAAAATTCTCTATACTTTTTTGAGTTGTAATACGCGGGTGGATTCCTGTTTTGACCGCATATTGTTCAGCCGGCAATCCAAATGCATCCCAGCCCATCGGGTGCAGCACGTTAAAGCCTTTCATTCTCTTATACCGGGAAAAAATATCGGTAGCCGTATATCCTTCGGGATGCCCAACATGCAAACCTTCCGAAGACGGGTAAGGAAAGAAATCAAGCACGTAATATTTCGGTTTTGAAAAATCTTCTTTTGCCGCGAAAGTTTTATTATCTTCCCAGTATTTTTGCCACTTCTTCTCTATTTCCTGAAAATTATACTTCATATCCTGTAAATTTAACGAATTAGCGATTAATAATCAGTGAAAAACGGGCGGACTTTAATGAAAACACAATAATTTGTTTCGATTTCATGTTTTCTGTTCAATCAAAGGCTTTCGGCTAATGTAGTCCAAAACGGCTACTACAATGCCATAATTACTTTAGATTTGGATTTATTTTGAGGATAATAGAATTTAAATTAGAGCGTAACTTATTTCTAACTAAAACGGGCCTAATTCTATCGCCTTTTTGCATCACAGGTTAAAAGACATAAAACTGATCGTCATTGATATTGACGGCACTTTGGTTGACGGACAGGGAAAGGTAGGAGAAAAGACTCTTCATCTCTCCAAAGAACTTAAGAAACACGGTATTTTCTGTACGTTGTCTTCGGCAAGGTCATACCGTTTTTCGTCATTCATAGCCGATGAGCTGATAATTGATATACCGTTTGTTACGCTTGATGGCGCGCTTATACAGGACAGGCACGGAAAAATATATTACCAGGGAATTATTAAAGATAAAATAATTCAGAAGGCTATTAAGCTTGCTGAAAATAATTACGGAAAGATAACTGTTTGCGACAGGGAAAATCTTTACATCACGCCGCGCAACTCGGTTATTAAAGAATACTCGAGGCTCAGCGCCCCGATTAAAGAGGTGCCTGAATTAAACTCGGTGAAAGACGTTCTTGAAATATTAATTTACTGCGAGGATAAAGCCAGCCTTAAAATAATTAAAGAGCAGTTTTCATTTCCGTCGAACATTGGAATAACGCTGAGCGTAACTAAATCGCCCAATCATGATTATTACCTTCTTACTATCAAGAAGAAGGGAAGCGATAAGCTGGATAGCGTTAAGCGCCTTGTAAAAGCTATCGGGATGAAAAGAAAAAACGTGGCCGTGATCGGTGATTGGCATAACGATATGCCCCTGTTTGATTACGGCGCCTATAACATCGCCGTGCAGAACGCTATCCCTGAGCTAAAGCGAAAGGCGGATTACGTAACAATTTCAACCAATAATGAAGATGCCGTAGGCGAGGTGCTTGAGCTTGTACACCAGTTTAAATTGAAAGCGTCTTAATACCGTTACACTGATATAGACAATTAGAAATCTATTAATAAAATTCACACTGTATAAATGAAGGAAGAAAAAAGTATGAAGAATAATCCGGTGGTCGGCATAATTATGGGAAGCGAATCTGACCTGCCTGTAATGCAGGAAGCGTCAAAAGTCTGCACTGAATTTGGAGTCCCTTATGAAATTAAGGTAGCATCAGCGCATAGGTCTCCGGGATTAGTAGCCGAGTATTCTTCAACGGCATACAAGCGCGGAATAAAAGTTATCATTGCCGGCGCTGGCGGCGCGGCTCACCTGCCGGGCGTGCTTGCGGCAAATTTCCCGCTTCCGGTGATTGGCGTCCCCATAAAATCCAAGTCGCTTGACGGACTTGACTCGCTGCTATCTATTGTTCAAATGCCGGGAGGCGTTCCTGTGGCCACGGTCGCTATCAACAACGCAAAAAATGCCGGGCTTCTTGCAATGCAAATTCTCTCGGTCGAAGATAAAGATCTTTTCAAAAAAGTGCAGGCTTATAAACTTCAGCTTGAACTGGACGCAGTAGCAAAAAGTAAGAAAGAATTAGTCTGAAACAAAAACGGCAGACCGGCTATTCTTTGGCGGCATCCATAATTGCCGTAAACGCGGTATGCAATCCTTATCAATTTTGCTCAATATTTGACTGAATCTTTAAAGCGCTGTACATTGTAAAATATATATTAAATTAGTAAGTTTTCTGATTAATTAACGGCATTTAGCTTCAAAATATGATTAAATTTACTGTAAAATTACTTTTTGTATCATTAATCTGCGGATTACTAGCTTCAAGTTCATGTACAAAAAAGAACGAAACTGAGACTACCAAAAAAGACAGTCTTGAGAAAGTTACTAAAGTCCCGCCGCAGGAAGTTCAGAATGACGACCTGGGCCTGAATTTCGTGAAGGATAGTACTAATATTTACGGCACCGGTGATTTCGATTATAGAGATTCTCTTGAAAGTTTTCATAAAGGTTACAGTATACCGCGCGACAGCATCTATAAAGTCTGGAACACTAAAGCTTTCCAGGAACTTGAACTGCAGATCAAGAAACACCCGCTTAAACCGGGACCTTACCTTGACAGGGGAAATCATTTTCAGAATATAAAAATGTACCCTGAGGCGATTGCGGATTATAATAAATATATCGGGTTATATTCATCGAATCCATCAGCGTATATGAACCGCGGCAACGCGCATGAAAGACTGAAACACTATGATTCAGCTATGACTGATTACCAGATGGTGCTTAAGTTAAAACCGGACGATACAATTGCAAATTTTAATAAGGGCAACATATACGACTTCCTTGCCAAATATGATTCGGCTGTAAAACAATACGATACTGTGATAATGAAAGACCCGAGGCTGGCTAAGGCTTACTATAACAGGGGCACGTCTTATCTTGCTTTGAAAAATTATGCGGCGGCTATTAACGATTGGGAAATGGCAATAAGACTCAACCCGCCATATGAACAGGATCTAAAGCCGAGGATTAATAAGTTACGCCCGCTGCTGAAATAAAAAAATCTTTTTGATTGACGAAAGGGCTTACTCTTTGTAAACGGACCACTTCCCCGTGCAATGAACATCGAGTATATATGCTGATGTTTGAGGCACAGTTATTACTTTTTTGCCTTTATAGCTTCCGTTAACATCGGCTAATACCTCAAAAGGCCTTCCGTCGGTATAAAGCAGCTCGGCTTTAAAATTGCCTGTTCCGTCAAACATTATATCAAAGCTTGCAGGGCCTTCAATAAGATCCACCATTTGGTTTTTGTCGTTTTCGAAGATCTCAGCTATTCTGTATTGGTCCTTAGGTTCGGTCGGCTGCTGCTGCTGTTGTTTCTGGGATGTCTGGTTTTCCTTATCTTTATCCGACTTATTGCTGCTGCAGGCAAAAACAAGCGCTAATACTGCAAATAATGCACATATAAATTTTAATCTGTCCGCCATAAATTATACTTAGATTCTTAAACTTAACTGCTTCACGGTATTACAATTTAACAATTATTTTAGATAAATTGTAGTGTTTTTACAAATATACCACAATCATGTTATCAAACAAAAAATCACTAGCTATACTCTTGTTTTTCAGCGTCTTGTTAATTTCAATAATACTTGTAGGCTGTAAGTCAAGAAACACAGATGAATCAAACCAACACCTCAAAGCAGGAATAGAAAGCTCTAATAAGAATGACTTAAACAAAGCTTTGGACGAATACAATCTTGCTATCCAGGCCGATTACGAGAACTCATCGGCATATTTCAGAAGAGCTTCGCTGTATATCTCCCGGAATGATCTTCCCAACGGGTTGAAGGATCTTGACGAAGCGATCAAATTATCTCCAGATTCAGCCCGATTTTACGATTCACGCGGTTACACCTATCTTACCATGAACAGGCTGAAGGAGGCGATGGAAGATATGGAACAGGCAGTTCAGAAGGACAACAAGAACGCTGTTTATATCAACAGGCGCGGGTATGTTTACGCGCTGCTGAAAGATTATACTACCGCCGTGAAAGATTACACGAAAGCGATAGAATTAAATCCAAAATTCGAAGATGCTTTCGCTAACCGAGGATTCGCATACATGAATCTTAAGATGTATGATAAAGCCGCCGATGATTTCACTCGCGCTATCGAGTTCAACCCGAAAAACGCGGTGTATTATAATTCACGGGGTTACTGCTATGTAAATGTAAACAAAGCGGGCTCGGCGCTCGATGATTATAACAAAGCAATTGAACTAAATCCTAATTTGGTTGACGCGTACATTAACCGCGGATTTGTTTACATGAATACAGACCAGTTCAAACCGGCAGTTACAGATTTTACTGCCGCAATAAAGATAGACCAGACAAAACCAATTGTGTTTAATTCACGCGGGTACGCTTATGCAAGCCTGAAAGATTATGATAACGCGCTCATTGATTATAATAAAGCCATTGAGCTGGATTCAACCCTGACTGATGCTTATGTAAACCGCGGCTTTACATATTTCAATAAGTTTGATAAGCCGAACGCTTTAAAAGACTGGCAGCATGCGGTATTGCAAAAACCGGCGCTGGATAGTACGCTTAAAGCGTATATTGATAAAGTAAAGAAATAGTTTGCGATTCATTTCTTCTGTTCCAAACTCCAGATTGGGAAAGAAAATAAAAAGCCCGTCATTATCTGACGGGCTCTTTTTTATTCATGTAAGTCACAATACTACGTCCCATCTGAGTCCCTGCCTGCAGCAGGCAGGTCTCGAAGAGGACTCAGATGTTTTAATGCTGTAGGCCTCTGAGTCTCACTTTCGTGAAGACTCAGAGGGGACGGTGATTATTTTACCTCTAAGTCCCAATCCGCTATGGCGGACAACTTGGAACGACATTACAGGTCTGAATAAAAAAGGTTCCCAGGCAGAAGCCCGGGAACCAGAATAATTATTTGTTAGTAATTAGTAATTTGTAATTAGTCCCGCAAGCGGGATCCCCGATTTCCCGAGGACAAGTTTCGATTCGGCTATTGCCGAATCTCAATGATTACTTTATTAAGACCATCTTTTTAGTCTGAACAAAATCACCGGCTTTTAAAGTATAGAAATATATTCCGCTGGCAAGGCTTGAAGCGTCAACTTCTGCATTGTATGAGCCTGCATTCATGAATCCATCTACGTATGTATCAACTACATTTCCAATTGCATCATATATCTTAAGGCTCACGTTTCCGTCTTTTGGAACCGAGAATTTAATGTTCGTTGTCGGGTTGAACGGATTAGGATAATTCTGCGAAAGTGAATATGCTTTCGGAACTACGCCTGTTCCCTGAATGCCAAGGGGTTCTGTAACCGACTGCAATATTGATTGGCCAATATTCGCCATGTATAGAGGCGATGCATCTTTATATGCAAAGATTGTAAGTTGACAGTTAGCGTCAATCCATGCATTATCAAGCGTTGTATTCAGTGTTTTGGTTATTACCTGGTCCTGGTTCCAGGTGCCTGTGTTCAGGTTCTCGCCCAATGAACCGTTAACCATATTCCTTGTGATCCATTTATGCACATAATTTGCGCCGCCTGTTGTACAGTTATTATTGTTTGTTTGGGTATAAACAACGCCGTTCTCGGTGATCACATAACAGATCTTATATTGGTCGCTTATAGTTTGAAGCGCAGTAGCATCAATTGACGCGGTCAATACTTTGGTGGAGGCATTGTAATCTTTAGATGTAATCACAAGCCTGACGGGCGTTGTTGGGTTATTTGTATACTCAGTATTAACAGCGTTTGTCCACATGGTATAAGAAAAATTCGTCGAGCTGTTTGTCCTGTCGATAATTGCGGTCGGGTAAGCTGTAAATCCAAGTTGTCCAATTATACCTGAGCCGCTAAAATTTGTAAAAGGATCGCCGCCGTAATTTAATGGTCCATGATACGCAAGGACTATCATTCCGGGATGAGTTGCTAACAGCTGCTCAGCTGTGTAATCGCCGCAAGGACACCACTGGCACCATGTGCCTGTGCAAAACTCCAATAGTACGTTTCTTGTATCGGAATAAGCCTGTTTTGTTCCTGTAAAAGAAACGGCTAAGAATAATACTAAAACTATAGATAGTAATTTTACTTTCATTACCGTATTGCCTTTCTGTATAATATCATTTATAAAATAAAATGGAAGAGATAATGTTAATTATTTTGTGGTTCCTCCCATACAATAATAATACATGCTAATAAGCAAATACTATGACGTTAATCATTTTGAAAAGTGACAAATATCAATGTTTTATGTTGCTGAATATAAGGGATTTAGAGCGCTAAATCTCATTTTTTAACAAAAATGCAAAATATTTCCCTTCCTGCTCTTGGCTTTATAGAGTTGTATGCATTCTCGTAAACTTTGATATTGAATCGGGGCGAGAAGTAATTTAAATATTCTTCCTGTGTTCCTCCGAAAGGCGGACCATCTTCTCCTTTAAGAGGATCGTTGAACAAGATCCCGACAAACTTTCCTTTTGGTTTTAATAATTCAAAAACCTTTTTGGCATAATCGCTTCTGAGTGATGGATCTATAGCGCAGAAAAAGACGTATTCAATTATCAGATCGTACGTTCCCGTATGTGTAAAGAAATCTTCACAAAATAAGTTTTTTTCGGGGAAATCGCTGAATCTTTTCTTCAGGTTTTCCAGCGGTTCGGCTGCCCAATCAAGAACATACACATTTTTGAATCCCAGCTTAAATAAGTACTCCGCCTCGTAGGCGTTGCCCGCGCCAGGAATCAGGATCTTTAAGCTCTTATCGATAAGCTGGTCAAAATACTCTTTTAACGGCGGGGCGGGATACCCGATATCCCATCTGGTTTTATCCTCTTGGTATAGCTGGCTCCAGAACTTATCATCTTGTTTCATAGGTACAATTTAGGGTTTTTCCAACTAAATTTTAGGTTAGAAATAATTGAAAAAAATCGTTAAACTTGTTCTTTGGTACAAGCCCAGATGGCGGAACTGGTAGACCTGCCTGCAGCAGGCAGGCGCGCAGGACAACAAATCAGATTAGACAATTGTTATTTTACATATGTATTGCATTCTGATAAGTTTGGCAAACTATACTTTGGTTACTCAAAAGACTTAACCAAAAAATTATTAGAGCACAATAAGGGAAGAGTTCCATCTACCAAACCATATAGACCTTATAGGCTGATTTATAGTGAATCTTTTCCAATTAAGGAAGAAGCTGTTAAAAGAGAAAAAGAATTAAAGACTAGCCAAGGAAGACGATTTCTGAAGCAATATATTAAACAAAGCCCAGATGGCGGAACTGGTAGACGCGCAGGACTTAAAATCCTGTTGGGGTAATACCTCAGTGCCGGTTCGATTCCGGCTCTGGGCACAATTTTTAAACTATCAAAATTTATTAACTGTTAACTATTAACCACTAACTGTTTTGCAGTTCACGTTCGAAAATATAGTAATACTGGTTTTCTCTGCGGTCGGAGTTGCATCAGCGATCATGATGATTACCCGGCGCAGCCCAATCACAAGCGCATTGTATTTGATTTCTAATTTCTTCTGCATATCTGTAATATACTTGATGCTTAAGGCGCAATTTGTGGCCATCATACAGATACTTGTTTATGCCGGCGCAATTATGGTGCTGTTCCTGTTCGTGATTATGCTTCTGAATCTTCAGGACGAATCTAAACTTGCCGAAAAAGTATCATACAAAAAGATCTCGGCTATACTGCTCGGGCTTTTATTGTTTTGCACACTTGGAATCACAACGTTCTTCGCCTTTATGGGGAAGATGAAAACCATGAATCCCGCAGCTGAAACTCAGGGCACCATTGAAAATATAGGAACAGCGTTATACACAACTTTCTCGTATCCTTTCGAACTTGTTTCATTCATCCTGATAGCGGCCATAGTGGGCGCTATTGTACTTGCACAAAAAAGGTTTGAATAATGCCTGAAGCCAAAGAGTTAACTTCCC
>Ga0265342_10001740_pt1 | contig 19892 bp, 12 predicted proteins | sample 4CB327metaG_FD_203125 | JGI IMG/M metagenome (GOLD analysis project Ga0265342, IMG submission 203125) | Rhizosphere microbial communities from Carex aquatilis grown in University of Washington, Seatle, WA, United States - 4-CB3-27 metaG | ecosystem: Host-associated > Plants > Roots >...
ACTTGATCTGCCCTTGTCCACATCCGTCACCGCGAAGGTAGAATGGGTAATGTGGCCGTTGGGACGTCACCGCGCTAATCCCCCTATCGTCTGGTAGGTGACGAGGTCCGAATTTCCATCAAGGCACAGGACAGGACTCGTTGACAAGGGTTGCAACGCACCCTCCCAGCACCGCGTCACCGCTCGTGTTCAGACAGGCGTTCCAGCAACTCGTGTATTGCGCGGTGGGCAGACAAGGCCATGCCGCCTGCAGGCAATCGATCATGCTCTTGCACGCCGACTCCCTCGCGGCTCCGTTTTCCTTGCAATCGCTGCAAGCAAGGACCGCCGAGTCGGTCTTCACAGTTACTGCATAGCCGTTGGACCGGAGCTCCTGGATGCAGCTCATGGCATCCCCAGCGCTCGTGTCGAGGCGACTCGGCAAGACATCGGGGATCAGGTCAGGCGCCCAATCCGGCGTGATGTCAGGCTCGGTGTCTCGTCGAGTCTCGGGTGCCCACCCCACATCTTGAGGCGTGTCAGGTGCAAGCGGATTCGTGTCCAGGTCGCTGCTTGAATCCAGCGGGGCGTCGATGTCAGCATCATCATTTGTCCCGGATAAGGCTGCGTCCCCACCGTCGGCAGCGCCCCCTTCGATGGCGCCACCGATGCCGTCGCCACTGCCCCCGTCGGCCTTGCCACCAGCACCGCCGCCTCCCGCGGCCGGGCTTGCGCCGCCGTCGCCAGCGCCGCCGATTCCGCCGGCACCCGTATTTCTGCCGCCAGCGCCGCCGGCGCTGCCTGCCAAGCCGCCTGCGCCCGCTGGCATTTGTCCACCGGTGCTTGCGCTTCCCCCGCCCAGCCCACCCCGGCCGCTCGATCCACCTGGGCTGTCGGTGCACTGATGGCTCTTCGCACAAGCTGCCACCGAGTCAGGCGGACTGAGGTCCACACATGCAGCGACGGCCGAAAGATAAGCGAGACCGGATAGGACGAATGATCTAGCGGCTCTAGACATAGACGAATCACTCCCGGGGAATGAACCTGCTCGAACGTGACCGGTATTGAACGTATTGAATCGGAGAGGCGACATGTCCAGAATGAAGCGTCACATGCTCGTAGCGTTCGGTGTCTGCCCGCTTATGCTCTGACCATTCAGCCAAGGCCACACGTCGTCCGGGGTCCAAGTACAAGGGCACGAGGTCGAGCAGGTCTTGGGAGGCGTCGCGCACGAATTGTAAAGGTCCGAGCTTCCATCTATTGGCCCCGGGCCGTGACCCGACTGGCTTACGCACCAGCGGAGTGGATGTCCCGCCGAGCATCCGGCATAGTCGGTACAGATATGCCCGCCAGGGTTCAAATAGGTGCCAGGGTTAGGCGGCTGCGGCGGGGTCTGAGGGGTGCATCCGTTGTTCTTGACGAACCTGTCGCGGATCGGTGTGGCCATGCTCATGCCAACGGTGGTGTCGGTGAGTCCCTCCACCTGCCACAATGCGATGGGATCGTTGCCGCCGTCGCACCCGCTGAGCTGCCCTCCTTCGTAGATCGCAGCGGCACGGAAGACCTTTGCGCGGGCGCACGCGAGCTCGTAGCTCATGCCGCCGCCGTAGCTGAAACCCATGGTGACGAGGTTCTTCGTGTCGACACAATAATTGTCCTCGATCAGCTTAACCATGTCGTCGACGAATGTCAGGTCGTGTCCGCTGGAGTTCGCCCAGCCGGCGTTGAGTCCATCGGGCGCGACGAAGATCGCGTTGTTCTTCGACTTCCTCTGCATTCCATAATAGGACCACCAGTACCCATTGGTCCCGCCGCTGTCGACTTCTGCGGAGTTGCCGCCGTTCCAGTGAAACCCGAAAATCAACCAGTAGGGCTTGGTGTTGTCGTAGTTGTCTGGAAGCCTCATGGCGAAGCCCCGGCTCTGGCCGCTGCTCTGAATCGTAACGTAGCCTCCCTTACCGGTGCCGACCTTCGTCCCCGACTCGCCCGGGACCGTCCCGAAGGTCAGCGTCGAGGTCTTGCCGCAACCGGTACTCCCCACAGCGGTGCCACTAGGTGCGGTACCGCCCGCGCCTCCAGTGCCCGCAGTGCCACCACTGCCAGTGCCTCCGCTCGCGGAGCCGCCGCTGCCCGCGCCGCCCCTGCCAGCGTCACCGCTGGCCAACGCGCCACCAGTTCCTCGCGTGCCACCACTGCCCGTGACACCTCCGAGGCCTATCGCACCGCCAGTCACCGTCACACCGCCAGTTCCCGGAGCACCGCCACTGCCCGTGGCTCCTCCGCGGCTCGTTGTTTCGCCGGTACTCGGAGCACCGCCACTGCCCGTGGGACCTCCGCGGCCGGTTGTTCCGCCGGTGCTCGGAGCACCGCCACTGCCCGAAACCCCGCCACTCGCGGTTGCGCCACCCGTGCCGATGGAGCTGCCGTGGCCGGCCGAGCCTCCCGTACCTGCCTTCTCAGTCCCATCAGCGCCGCCAGAAGTGACTTGGTCGGTCCCACAACCTAGGTATCCGAGAAGAAGGGGAAGCGCGACCAAGCGCAATGGTATTACACGCACAACGTCCTCCAAGTAGAAGACCTCGATCCCGCCAATGGGATTGACGCCCGATATCCGTTTCGTTGTCCTATACTCATGGCTTCCCCACGAAAGTCGTGACACTCTGGGCGTCAAGCGAAGCGCTGAAGCGAGCGTTGCTGACCGTGATGGGGCTCTTGGACGCGAGGCTGTCGGTGGCTGAGGTCACCCACGGCGTGATGCTGCAGGGGACGACGCCGGAAACGAAGAGCGACAGCGGGGTGGCGGAGCTGTTGGTGTTGATGGCCACCACGGCCACGGTCCCATCCGCCGGGTTCTGGTAGGCACTCACCGAGACCCCCGACGGTACGGTTCCCGAGGTGGAGACCCGCACGTAGCCCGGCCTCACGAAGCGCGCGTAGTTGCCCAGGACCCACAGGCGCTTGGTCCACACATTGTTGGTCGTGTCGTAGAGGCAGCCGCCATTACCGCTGGCGTTGTACAGCCACCACAGGTGCCACGCGTTGAGGTTGGCTTTGGTGAGGTCGTTGTGAATCGTCGTGGCCATCTTCAGCGCGCTGGCGATACCATCGCCGCTCGAGTCGCCCGACCCGGTTCCCGTGTCGACCTCGGTCTCCCAGTATTCCTTGCCGGCGGCCGCGATCGACGTTTCGACAGGCAGCGTGCCGCACCCGTATTCGTGGCTTGCGAAGATGTTGACGGCGCTCCAGGCGGCCGAGTCGTTCTTGATGGCCGTAAAGTAGCTGGTGAATCCACAGCCATTCATCGTCTCGGGCGCCATGAGCTTCACGTTGATGGCCGCCAAAGCAGGGCCGAGGACGTCGATCCATGCGGCCAATTGCGCAGCGGAGTAGGAGGTCGTGCTGTTGATGCCGCAGCTGTCCGGCTCGTTCTCGGCGGACACAGCGTAGATTGGTACACCCTGGGTCTTCGCGTTCTGCACCCAGGTGACGAGAGCGCTGGACAAGCCTTGTGCGTCGCTGAGCACGGGCATGGCGCCCTTGCCCGTGCAGCCGTTGGGGTCGGTCTGGGTGGTGGTAAAATTGCCGCCAGTCGCACCGTTGGTTCCCGTCCCCCAAGGAGTCATCCACACCGTAGCGCCGTTCTGAGCGGCCGATTTGGCAATCGCGAGCCCATCGCCGTACCGGATGCGGAGCAACGTCAAGCCGGCCCCCTTCGTGGTGGACCACAAATAGTCAGCATCCGACGCATTTCTGTAGCTGCCCGCCCAGGCAGAGGACACGCCGAAACCGGAGATCTTCTGCTGCAAGCTGGAAAGGCTCACTGTCACGTCACCGCTTTGGGCGGTGCCGGTGCTGCAGGCCGTGGGGTTGATGACCCCGCCATCGGTACCTTCGCCCCCTGCCCCGGTAGCCCCGCCAGTCCCGGTAACCCCACCGCTGGCGCCGCCCGAGCCGCTGCGACCGCCGCTCGCGCCACCTGTTCCCGGTTTGCCGCCCGAGCTGGTCGCACCGTCAGTCTCGCCAGCATCCCTGCGACCACCGGTTCCCGGCTGGCCACCCGCGCTGGGCACGCCAGCGTCGGCGCGACTACCGCCCGAACCACTGTGACCGCCGGTGCCGCTCGCGCCACCGATTCCCGGCTGGCCGCTCGAGCTGCTCACCCCGCCGGTGCTCATCACGCCGCCCGAACCGAGCACGCCTCCGCTCCCCGTGGTCCCTCCTTCCCCGGACTTGCCTCCGCCTCCCGATCCGCCGGTACTCGTGGAACTTGCTGGTGTGCTCGACGAACAAGCAGCGCCCGCAATCGCGAGCACAGCAACCGTTGTGCGCAAGAAGTGGCTTGATGTCATGCGTTCCTCTGCATTGGAAATTGGGATGGTGGGATTCTGCCGTGGGTCGACCTCGCGCCTACGGGACGAGCCTCCGAACGTTTAGGACAGAAGCCATTGTGATCTGCAGTGGCGGCAGCGCCTGAATTCCGTCTGGCTACGGTCTGGCACCACCTATTTCTCGCTTACAACCACCGCCGAGCCGTCGTACTGCACGACCTGATCTGCGGTGGCAGTCACGTCGACCCCGTTGCCATGGTTGGCAGCGACCCAAACGAGGTTGAACGTTCGGCTCGCAGGCATTCCGGTATAGGTTCCCTTCCGGTCGCTGATGCTCAGCTTCCCGGCAGTGTCGTCCCACGTAAACGTGATGGTCGAATACTTGCCGGTCTCGTAGTTGTACGTGTCGCCTTCGTCTTCGTAGACAGTGAAAATTCCGTTGGCGCCTTTGTAGACTCGGATCTCAAGCGGGTCGATGCTTTCGGTAGCGTATTGAATGTTGGGGCCCATCGGAACGATCGAACCGGCCCTTACGTACAGCGGAATCTTAGACAGTGGAGCATCGGCAGTAACCTTGTTGCCGCCCGTTGCGGTAGAGCCGGTCCAGAAATCGTACCAGGTCCCTGCGGGAAGATAGACAGACCTGCTGGTCGCTCCAGCGGACGTCACGGGATTGACCAGAATCGCAGGGCCATACATGAACTGGTCGCCAATGTTGAATACGTTCGAGTCGGTTGGATAGTCGAAAACCAGGTGCCGCATGATGGTGTAGCCCTCGTTCGTCACCTTCCAGGCCAGCGAGTAGAGGTAGGGCATCAAGCGATAGTGCAGGGTATCGATAGCAAGCAGATTTGCCTTGCCGGTGGTGCTCCACTGGTTCGCATACAATTCCTTGGTAGCCTGTCCATGGATGCGGAATATGCTGCAGAAGGCCCCGAACTGGAACCAGCGGGTGAACGACTCCTCTGTGGGAGTGCCGGTATAGCCGCCGATGTCGGTGGTCCAGTAGGGCATCCCAGCGAGCGCAATGCTGAGGCCCGCGGGTATCTGTTTCGCGTAGGTTGCCATCGCAGAGTCGATGTCCCCCGACCATACGGAGGCGCCGTAGCGCTGCGTACCCGCCCATCCGCTCCGGGTAAGAACATAGACGCGTTTGGTGCTCGGTCCGACCTTGCGCCAGCCCTCGTACAGCGCCTTGACGTGCTGCAAGGGATAGGCGTTGATGTTGAGTGCTCCCTTGCCTAGCGCGGTGTCGACCGAGTGCACGTTGACACTGTCGGGATACGCTTGCGGCTCGGTATTGTCAGCCCAGATGCCATCCCAGCCGAACTTATTCATGACTCTGTCATAGATCTGCTGGTACACCAGCGTTCTAGCATCGACGTTGAAGACATCGTAGAAGTGGTGCGTGCCACCACTGGGGAAAAGCGCCTTGGCTGGGGTTGTGATCGCGTTGAGGGCCTTGAAGTTGTCCTGATCCGTTGGGTCGGCCGCAGCAGGCTTTTCTTCATATTCCGGCCAGATCGAGATCATTCCATGGATGTTGGCCGTGTGAAAACCACTTGTCACCGACGCCGGGTCTGGGTAGGCACTCTTATCGAAGAGATGGGAGCCCCAGGAATTGCCGGTGGCGCTGTTGTTCTCGTTCCAGTAGTCCCAGTCCTGAACGATCGCATCGACCGGAATCTTGTTGTTGCGATAACCATCCTTGACAGCCAGGATCTGGCTTTGGCTGGCGTAGTGGTCTTTGGACTGGAAGAGCCCGTAGGCCCACTTGGGAAACAGCGGCGCTGCGCCGGTGGTGGAGCGGTATCCAGCAATGACTTGGTCCATGGAAGGACCATAGAAGAAATAGTAGTCGACCATCGGTCCACATTCGGACGAGTAGCTGGTGGTGGCGGCGGTGCTACTGAAATTTCCAGTCGAGGCGTTGTCCCAGAAGATCCCGTAGCCCTTGTTGGACACCACCATGGGAATGTTGATGTTGGTGTTGGCGTTGAGGAGGCGCGTGGACTTGCCTTTCATGTTCATGTTGTTGTCCTGGCGTTGCCCAAGACCGAACAGCGCCTCGTCCGCAGACGAGGTGAACGAGGTATCGATCTTGTAGGTGCTCGTGCCTTCGACCGTCGCGGCCGTCGTGGCTTTGCTGGATTCCGCCACGAGGTTGGTGTCGCTCGCGTCGGTGTAGCTGACGAGACCGGTACTGGTGTTGACCTTGGCCTTCATGCACGCCGTGGTCACAGTCACCGTCCCCGTGGCCTCGGTGACGCAGAAGGTGGGGGGGGTGGCGAAGGTGTTGCTGACAGAGAGGGAATCCTTTTTCGGAAGGGTAGAAGTACTCGTGTACTGGACGCGGATGATGTTCGCCTGGCACACCTGCACCTTCATCTTGCCGCTGCCCACGTTGAAGGTGACCCCGGTGGTATCCACGGTGTAGGCGGTGCTCGTCGGAGGTGCCGCGCACGTGGGTGCGGCCCCGCAAGTGACTGCGGGCGTCCCGCCGGTCCCGCTCTGGCCCCCGGGGCCCTGACCGCCCGAGCCGGTCTGACCACTACCCCCTCCGGCACCGGCGCCACCCGCACCCCCGAGACGTCCGGCCGTTCCAGCGCCGCCACCGCTCGCTGTTGCGCCTCCCGTGGCGCGGCCGCCCATCCCCGTGCCCCCCGTGGCGGCCGAGAGTCCTCCGCTGCCCGCAGCATCCGATGGTCCGCCATCTGTGGCCCGACCGCCAGCTCCCGTTCCCCCGGCACCGGTACTGCCGGCTGCACCGCTGGCACCCGCGGTGCTCACCCCACCGCCTCCAGAACCGCCCCTTCCGCCTGACCCGGTAACTCCCGCCGTCGTCGTCGTTGCTCCGGTACCCGCGGTTCCTGAGCCGCTGCTGCCGCCGGTTCGGCCACCGCCCGAGCCAGCAGATTGGCAAGCGACAACGAGCAACACTCCGACGAATAAGATGGGACGTCCGATGGACGGTCTGTCTTGCCTCATGAATGCTTACTGTCGCGAGGAAGGCATGGTTGTAACGAAAAGTGCGTTTGGGCAGAGTCAGGCGGTGTAAGGATGAAGGCATGATCGTTCGCGCCATGAGCTGCCTCGCTTGTGCCGCCGTAGGTGTCTGTATGCCTACTCTCGCGCAGGGTCAGGGGCAGGCCGACGCCGGGGGGAGCGCCCTGGCGCTGGAATATTCCGCGGCCCCTGGTTGTCCGGATGTGAATGATTTCAAAGCCATCGTGGTCGGCCGCCTCGGCTACGACGTGTTTCGCGGCGACGCGCGCGATCGCGTCCTGGTCGACATCGCGTCTCGCGGCAGCGCCTTCGAGGGGCACATCGAGCGGCGCAACGCCGAAGGAGGATGGGCGGGCGATCGGACGTTCCCATCCCGCAGCGACGACTGCGGCGAGCTCGGGCGGGCCATGGCCTTTGCGCTGGCTCTCCAGATCCAGCTTTCCGCAACGGCCGGTGCCTCGCCGGGAGCAACCAAGAGCGCCGCGGCGACCGAAACTCGCACCCCATCCGAGACCTTGGCTGCGTCGATTCCAGTTCCCCTGGCCGCCACCCCGACGTCGAACGCGCAGGGTGAGGCCCCTGCCCTGACAAAGGACACGTCGTCACCCCACCTCTCGCGGCGGCCGACACTTGCCATCGGGGCCGGTGGGTTGCTGGGCTTCGGACTCTCCTCCAAGGCCGTCCCCTCCGGTCGCACGTTTGGAAGCTTGGCATGGCAGCAATCGTCGGTTGAGCTCGCAGCCGAGGTCGCCTGGCCCACGACAACACGTCGGGAGGATGGCGCTGGCTTTTCCCAGCAGCTGCTGCTCGTCGGCGTGGCCGGTTGCGAAGCTCTCCAGCGCTGGAGCGCGTGCCTGCTCGCCAAGGCGGGCGAAATCCGGATCGTTGGCAAGGACGTCGACAACCCCCGATCGCTATCGGGGCCCATCCTGGAGACGGGGCTTCGTCTCGCCGTGCTGCAGCACCTTGGACGCCGCCTCTATGTGGCGGGACGGGTAGAGGGCATAATCAACGTGACCCGCTGGAGGGTGACGCTTGACCAGAACCTGGTTTGGACCTCGGATCGCTTTGCCGCGACCATCGGCCTTGATATGGGTGTACGCTTTCCTCAGGCCAACCGGTCGGAGGACGCCATTGCCCAGGCTGCTGGAGAACGCGATGAATGATCTGGATCGCGAAGTGACGACCCTACGACTGTCCAGCAAATCCGCGATCAGGCTCGCTGCCGGGTGCCCCCGTGCTGCAGTGAGCGTGCTCGCATTGGTGGCGATGGGCTGCACAGAGACCTACTCTGCCGGGGCGAATTCCCCGCTCGGGCTCCTTCCCGTCGACGAGCGCAATCCAATCGTGCTGGTCAATGACAGCTCATCCGAGAACTGGCAAGGGGAATACGCGGTGTTGCTCGCGAACGGTGGGGGACCCAAGCTCGCCGGGATCATCGTCGGCACGAGTCCCAACGCGACCGTCATCGACGACAACGTCGCAGCCTGGCGGAAACTGGTCGAGGCGGCCCGAGCGAGCGGCCTGCGCAATATCCCAGACCCCATCGCGAGCATCGGCGATCCTCTGGTTCGGCCGTCGAGTGGTGATATCGATGCAACGCAGGCCAACCACTCCGAAGGCGCCAACCGCATCATCGAAGCCGCCAACGACTTCAGCCTTCCCTATCGGCCACTTGTGGTTGTGACGGGCGGACGCCTGACCGATGTGGCGGACGCCTATCTGATCGATCCTTCGGTCACGAAACGCGTCGTCGTCGTGTCCTCGCTCGGAAGTCTGACCTCGACGGACGGAGCCATGGGTCCTCCGAACGGAGAGATGGATCCGTGGGCCGACACCATCGTCACGGCTCGTTTCCGCTATGTCCAAGTCAGCGCATTTTACGACCAGCTCACCGACGTGCCCGTTGCGCGAGTGTCGGAACTGCCCGCCAATGCGTTCGGCCAGTGGATCGCGGCGAAACAGCCTGGCATTTGGGACCTTCAGCAAGCGGCGGACCAAGTCGCGGTAGCCGCTGTTGGCATTCCGAGCTTCGCGCATGACGTTCACTTGGTATCCCCGGTCGGGCCTACCGAAGCTGGCGCAACGACCGGTCCTGCTCTCAAGGACAATCCGGGCGGCACCGGTTGGCTCGTCCGTCAGAGCGACGGTCCGGCCGCGACGGCACGCTTCTGGCAGCTGCTCCTCGATCCTGCAACCTTCGTGCAATGATGCGTTCACCCCCGCCTTGGACTGCGATTCCCGTGAACAAGGCGTGCGCTCGTGACAGTAGAAGAATAGGATGAAGATAAACAGGTGATTGTATGGGCTATTTACGACTCGCCCATTCCGCCCCGCCCGCGCCAACCCCAGAGAGCGCCTGCCTCGCCGCGTTCGACGGTGAGCTCGACTATCTCTTCATGACGCTCAAGCGGCTCGGAGCTGCACCCCACGAAATAGAAGATCTCGCGCAAGAAGTCTTCGTCGTGCTCTACCGGCACTGGAGAACCCTGGATACGGACCGGCCCATCCGCCCGTACCTCTTTGGCGTCGCGTTCCGCATCCTCTACGCCCACCACCGACGACGAGCGAGGGAAATCCTGTGCGCGGACGTGGACGCCGACGACGGCGCTCTCAGCCCGGAAGGATCGTTTCAGAGCAAGCAATCTGTTGCACTGGTGACGGCAGCACTCCAACGCCTCCCCATGTCCCGACGAGCCGTGGTTGTCATGCACGACCTCGACGAAATCCCCATCGCCGACGTCGCGCGCAGCCTAGCCATCACGCGATTCGGCGCCTACGCCAGGCTTCGCAAGGGCCGAAGGGAATTGGCCGCGGCCATCCGACGGCTGTCGAAGGGAGAAGCAAGAACATGAAGAGCCGCAATCCTCAAGCTGCTCCCGAACTGGACGTGCTGCTAGAGGGCAGCAGAGTCATTCCGCGTGTGTCGGAGGTTGTCCGCGCGCGCTCTCTTTCTCGTGCACGCGCAACCATGGCGGCCATGGCAGTCATTCCGCGCGAGCCGCTTTCCACCGTACGCAGGCGCGGGCTGACCATCGCGTTGGCGGCCTCGCTGGCCATGGCCGTCGGCGCAGCTGTCGCCGCAGCTGCCCTTCGGGGCCGAGCACCGAGTCCTAACCAGCCAGCCCCACCCGCGCTCCCCCACTCAGAGCGGCCAATGCACAACCCCACCTTGGATATGCCGTTGTCGCTACCGAGCGTCGCTCCCCCCCACTCGATGACGGCAAAGCCCCAACGCTCGGCGCATTCGGCCACTGCCCAGGAGTCCTACGCGGCCGAGCTCGACTTGCTCCAGCGTGCTCAAGTTGCGTACGCGGCCCGAGATTTCTCCGACGTGCTCGCGCGGGTTGCTGAGCACGGCCGAGGGTTCCCGAACGGCCGTCTCGCCGAGGAGCGGGAGGCCTTGCGCGTACGTGCTTTGGAGGGTTTAGGCCGCACGGAGGAAGCACGCCGTGCCGCTGCTGCCTTCGCGGATCGATTCCCTCGCAGCATCATGCTGCCGCGCCTGGGTCGCGGAGAGCCCAGGTAGTCGAGGCCGTCTCCTGCGGGGACAAGGTCATTGTCTGCGCGGTGGCCTCAAGGTTCCATTGCAAGAAGGCTCCCCACTCGACAGTACCTATCGGAGGCTTCATGCGAACCAGACTTTTCGGACTCGTATCCGCGGCGGTGCTCGCCGGGGCCATGGCGACCCATGGCTGCAAGAACAGCTCCAGCGGCGGTGGGGCGGGCAGTACAGACAGCAACGGCGGGAGCTCCAGCGGCGGTTCGATCGGAAACGGCGGCTCTCTAAGCGGCGGTGGAGGTGCCGGCACGAACCAACCTACCGATGCGTCAGCGTGCTCCAACGTTGAGCCCTGTGGTGGCGACGTAGTCGGAAGCTGGACCGTGACGTCGACGTGCCTGACGGTGACGGGTGCACTCGACCTGTCGTTGGTGGGTGCGGGTTGCCCGTCTGCTCCGGTCACGGGCTCCCTCCACGTGATCGGAACGTGGACTGCCAACGCCAACGGAACCTGCACGGATAGCACGGTCACGTCGGGCGACGAGCAGATCACGTTGGAGGCCTCGTGCCTGGTGATTTCCTCGACCCCAACCAACTGCGATGGCGCCGCTAGCCTCCTCGCCGGCGGCCTAGGCCTCTCCGAGCTCCATTGCCCATCCGCTGAGGGCGGCGGGTGCAACTGCTCGGGCACCGTCAAACAGACGGGCACGATTGGATTTGCATCCCCTGCACCGACGACAAACGGCAACTACGGGACCTCGGACAACGTACTCACTATCGCGGGCGACTCGGGCGAGACGCAGTACGCGTACTGCGTCTCGGGAAACAAGATGACCATGACCCCGAAGAGCACCAAACCGACCATGACGGGCACGATCGTGCTCCAGCGAAGCGGCAGCTCGGGTTCGGGCGGCACGATGGGGAGCGGCGGGCAGGCTGGTTCGGGTGGCAGGATCGGTTCAGGCGGGGCCACTGGCTCCGGCGGCGCTGGCGGGGCCACTGGCTTTGGCGGCGCTGGCGGGGCCACTGGCCAGACCGGTACGGGCGGCAGGAGCTCCGGCGGTGCCATGGGCTCCGGCGGTGCGAGCGGCTCCGGCGGTGCCATGGGCTCCGGCGGTGCGAGCGGCTCCGGCGGTGCCACTGGGCCTTGCGATATCTATGCAGCTGCCAACACGCCATGCGTCGCCGCGCACAGCGTGGCCCGGGCACTTTACGGCGCGTACAACGGGAAGCTCTATCAGGTCAGGCGCGCGGACAACACCACGAAGGACATCTTGACCCTTGCACCTGGCGGCATCGCCGACACGGGGCCGGAGGATACCTTCTGCACCGGTTCGACCTGTGTCCTCACCGTTGTCTACGACCAGTCTGGGAAGGGAAACGACCTGTGGTACCAGGGTTCGACGCAGGTTCCGGCCTCACCGTCGAGCAGCCCGGCGAAGGCGACCGCCGACCCGGTGACCGTCGGCGGCCACAAGGTCTACTCGGTCTATATCAGCCCAGGAAATTGCTATTGGCACGACGGCTCCGCATCGGGCATGGCAACTGGCGCTCAGCCTGAGGGGATGTACATGGTGACCAGCAGCAGACACGCCAACGGGGGCTGTTGCTTCGACTATGGCAACAGCGAAACCGACCGAAGTGCCGATGGAGCCGGCGCCATGGATTCCCTCAACTTCAGCACGACCGCGGCCTGGGGCACGGGGGCGGGATCCGGTCCGTGGGTGATGGCCGATCTCGAGTACGGACTCTTTGCCCAAGGCGACAACAAAATGAATTCGAACGATCCAACCCACACGGCCCCGTTTGTCACCGCCGTCCTGAAGAACAACGGGACGACGGAATACGCGCTCAAGGGCGGCGACGCAACCTCCGGCAGCTTGACCACGTACTACAAAGGCGCCCTCCCCGGGGGATGGAGCCCGATGAAGAAACAAGGGGCGCTCATCCTCGGCTGCGGCGGCGACTGCTGCAAGCCGAGTGGTGGCGCCAACGCCAGCTCCGGGATCTTCTTCGAAGGAGCCATTGTCACGGGTTATCCAACGGATGCGGCGGAGACCTCGATTCAGGCGAATATCGTCGCTGCGGGGTACGGCAAGTAGTCCGAATGCCTGGCGGAAAGGGTGAGGGCGTTACTGCTACTCTGGGACTGGAGGCGCGACGGAAGGGCAAAGAATCGAGGTGACGGACTTCGACCCCTCTTGCCACTGCAAGGCATGATGGATTCTCTGCAAAAGTGGATGAACGTGGGACGAGTCCACGTGATCGCCCTTCCCTGGCTTTTGGGAGTCATGGGCTGTGGAACCAGCGGTGACGGTGTCCCGAAAGGCGGTACGGGTGGCGAGACAGGTCAACGCCGAGACAGCGCGGTTGGGTCCGGAGGTGCCTCCGGCACAACCGGTGCCACGGGTGGACAGAGCGGCCACGCTGGCACTGGCGGACGGACCGGTGGTGCGGGCGGACAAATCTCGGGCAGCGGCGGCGCCGCAGGGGCCGGAGGTTCTTCCAGCACTGGAGGCTCCACCGGTGGTACCACTGGCACAGGGGGTGCCACAGCCACGGGCGGCGCTGCAGGCAAAGGCGGCAGCACCGGAGCGGGTGGCACGAGCGGCTCGGGCGGTGCGCCGAACGATGGCGGCCTGGGTGGCAGAGGTGGCACGAGCGGAACCGGCGGCACTGCCGCGACCGGTGGCGCTGGCGACAGAGGTGGCGCGACAGGAACCGGCGGCGGCGGTGGTAACGGTGGCAAGATCGGAACAGGCGGTGCCAACGGCACGGGTGGTTCGACGGCACTCGCGGCGACACCGCCGATGGGTTGGAATTCGTGGAACACCTTCAACTGCAGCCCGAGCGACTCCCTGATCAGGGCGATTGCCGACGCGATGGTGTCGAGCGGAATGGCAGCGGCCGGATACGTGTATGTCAACATCGATGACTGTTGGATGAATGGCCGCGATGCGAGCGGAAATCTGCGGCCGGACGCCACCAAATTTCCCAATGGCATCTCGGCCGTGGCCGACTACGTGCATGGCAAGGGGCTCAAGCTCGGCATCTACGAGGTACCCGCCGCCGTGACCTGCGCCGGGCGAGGCTCGTTCGGCGGCACTGCTGGCGTGGGAAGCCTTGGCCACGAAACCGCGGACGCCAAGTCTTTCGCTTCCTGGGGTGTCGACTACCTCAAATACGATTACTGCTGGGGCGACATGAAGGGCTTCAAAGTCATGCACGACGCTCTTGTTGCGACTGGGCGTCCCATCTTCTACAGCATCAACCCGGCCTCCGGGACTGGGGCCTCTTGTGTGCCGCCCAACTGCTCGATCGATCTGGTGAACATCGCCAACATGTGGCGTATCGGCTTCGATATCAATGCCAGCTGGTCATCGGTTCTCAGTTGTATCGACTTGGACAAACCGCTGTCCAAGTATGCGGCACCTGGGCACTGGAACGATCCGGATATGCTCGAGGTCGGCAAGGGCATGTCGGCCGACGAAGATCGCTCGCACTTCGGCCTCTGGGCGATATTGGCGGCCCCCTTGTTGACGGGCAACGACCTTCGCTCCATGAGCACAAACACGAAGGCCATCCTGACCAATACGGACGTCATCGCCGTGAACCAAGATCCCCTCGGGGCACAAGCCACGGTGGTGGCCACCCCGGGGACGAATCTGGAAATCTGGTCCAAGTCGCTCTCAGGAACCAATACGCGTGCCGTCGCATTGTTCAACCGTTCGGAGGCGACGGCGTCCATGACGGTTCAATGGAGCACGATCGGCCTTCCCTCCGGCGCCGCTAATGTCCGCGATCTTTGGAACCAGAAGGATTTGGGCTCTTTCACTGACTCCTACGCTGCAACCAGCGTTCCGAAGCATGGCGTCGTCATGCTTCGGGTCACGAGTGCCCCCTAGAGACGAAAGCAACAAGTAGGCGGGCGGCTACGTGGAGGCAGAAGACTTCCGCGCTTCCAGGTCCCGCTTCCTTCCCGACTTGGCGATGGATCGTGGCCTGCATGGGGCACGATCTCCGGAACGGACTACAAACTCCACCGAGGTCGAGCCGCTGCCACACGACGGACGTCAGTTCGGCAGGAAGCTCTTGATGGCCGCGTACCAAGTGTTCGCCATGGTGGCGTATCCTTGATCCGTTGGGTGCACCCCGTTGAGCTGAGATGTCGGTAGCGTGCTCATGTCAACCATGAGCATGTGCTGTCCCTTGGCAACGTGCGCCTGAACTATCGTTGGGATTTTGGCGTTGTAATTGTCCCAGTCCGAGCTCGTGTAGCCGAGTGGAATCAACTTCGCCACCACGATGAGGGCATCAGGCGCCGCCGTGACGATCCGGCCCAGCTCGGTGTCTAGCCGATCGGATGTGGTCGATTTGCTATTGGAGCTTGTCAGGTCATTGGTGCCGATATGCAGGAGCACGATGTCCGGAATGGTGTCGAAGGCGGGACTGGGGATGAGGCTGGAGATGCCAGCAGTGCCATAGGTGCTGTAGCCTGACTCGACAGTGTAACCGTCGTGCCCCTCGTGATTCTTGGGGAAGGTCTTGCCTGACACTGTACTTGGCCCGTTGCTCTGCGAACCGGTGAAGGTGACGTTCTGGTTCGCCGCAACCATGAGCTTGAAAAGTTGCGAACGGTAGCCTGCGTCGTCGGTCGAATTGTAGCCATGGGTGATCGAGTCGCCGAGCGGCAGAATCTTGCAGGGACTAGCCTTGCACGGGTTGTATGAGCTGGAACCGCCGCTGCCCCCCATGGACCCATCGGCGTTCGACTGACCGCCCGTGCCGCCGCCCTGTCCTCCGGATCCCCCGCCGTCCCTGCCGCCGCTGCCGGGCGCCGCTCCGTCTCGGCCTGCGTCTGCGCCCGAGATCCCACCTGAAGCTGGTCCCGTGCCACCTGTGCCTTTCGCGCCTGCGTTTCCGCTAGCGCCGCCCGCCACAGTGCCACCACCGCCGCCTGCCGCGCTGGTAGTTCCGCCCTTGCCAGTAGAACCGCCAGTGCTGGTCACTCCCCCAGTTGGCCCGGCCGAGCTGCCACCTGTCGAGGAGCTGCCCCCCGTCGAGGAACTGCCACCTGTCGAGGAGCTACCCCCCGTCGAGGAGCTGGTGCCCCCCGCACCGCCAGAGTTGACGCCGCCGCCCCCGGTCTTGCCGCCACTTGACGCCACACCACCAGAGCCTTGGCCGCCAGTTCCACTCTGCGGCGCAGGGGCGTTCGACGAACACGCAATCACACCGAGCGACACGACCAAGGGAAGCACATGGCTGACGAGCGAACTTCGACTCACGGTAGTCCTCCGCAGATCTTCGGGTGGCATCTCACACAAGACGCAGTCGCCCTACAGGGGCTTTTCGGCTCAGATATTCGGCAGGCTCCCATAAGGTTACGGCAAGGTATATCTCTTGAGCACCGGCCAGGAGACGGTGGCAGTGCCGGGATCATGCCCCCCGCCCTGCTTCGTACACAACGTGACCTGAATGCCGCTTGCGCAGGACGAATAGGTCGAGCAGCCGTTGCTGTCTTCGGCCGACGGGGATCCGGTGCATTGATTGATCTCGGCCCACTTCTGGAAGGTTGCCTTCGCTCCGATGTTCGTCAACGAGCCAATCGAGCCGCCGTCGTAGGGCACGGCGGTATCGGCGGTTCCGCGGAAGGTGAACACGGTGATCGGGCGAGCGGGTTTGCAGCTGTCCACGTTATCCTTGACGAGATCGGCAGCGGCCGGTGAAGCGGCAGCAAAGACATCGGCTGCCTGGCAGGCGAGGACGTGGACCATGCCGCCGCCGAGCGAATAGCCGACCGCATACACCCGCTTCGGGTCGATGCATGCCATCTTTTCCAGGCCCTGCACCAGCGCCTTGGCAAACGCGACATCGTCGGTGCTCGTGCAGCACGGCCCCAGATTCCATCCAGTTCCGTTGGTGCAGTGTGCGCCCTCTGGCACCAACCATCGGCAGCCGCTGCCCAGGCGTCCGCCGCGCCGGCCGAGCTTCCAGCTGAGCCGACTTGTCCAGCCTTGATGACGTCGAGGTTGGCGTGACGAGCCGCGATGAGCTCGTCTGGTGCCCGCACGGTTCGATCGCGCTCAACCGCCAAAACCCGTAGACGATCCCTGATTCAGATAGATCTGATCGATGGCGCCAGGGCCAGCGCTTTCAAAGCAGTGTATTAGTATACTATGCGTTCCACTAGGAGCCGTGACGCCCGGTGTGTAGGTATCCTGCCAGCTGGAGGAAGTCGTCGCGCCGAGATTGAGGAAATCGTATCCGTTTGAGTTAGTACAGTTCGTATCACTATAGAACCCCCCGGTACATCCCACGCCCCCCTTGCCCTTCATTCCAAGGTAATAGATCGCGGCGGTTGCCGACGGGAAGCAATACTGCATGCTTCCGCCGCTGGCAAATGAAACCGATCCGGAGGAGGCGCACCCTTCGGCGTCATCGCTGCCGTTCCAACTGGTTCCTCCCATGCCGAGCCAGGTGCCGAGGGCGGACACGTTGTCGAATCCTGCAAGCGGTATCAATTCCCGACTTGACTGCTGGGTACAGCACTGGCTGAACTTACAGACCTGTCCCGCCACCGTACAGGCATGACCACAAGTCCCACAGTTGGCGGGGTTACTGCTGAGGTCTGCACAGGTTCCGCTACAGTCGGTACCAGAGGAGCAGTTGCACTGGGTGCCGGCGCTGTTGCATTGCTTGCCCGATGGACAGGTGCCGCATGAAGTACCGCATCCGTTGGGTACGGGACCACAGACGCGAGAGCCGCAATTCGACATGCACCCGCATACATTGGCCGTTCCGTTACCGCCGCATGTGTTCGGAGTAGTGCATTTCGTCCCGCAGCTACCGCAGTTGGAATTGTCACTGCTGAAGTTTGTGCAAGCGTTGTTGCAGAAATTGGGATTGCTTGCACTCGGACAGACACAACTGCCCGCCGAGCATGTCCTGCCGGTCGTTGTGCAGTCCACGCAGCTAGAGGCAGAGCCACAGTTATGGGAGTCATTGGAGCTGTCGTAGCAAGTGCTGCCGGTGCGCCCGCAACTTGTCCAATTCGTCTGGCAGCCACAGCTGCCTGCACCGGAACAGACTTGGCCGGTCCCACAAGCGGTGTCGTTAACCCAGTGCCCAGTCGCGTCGCACTTTTGAGGCACCCCCGCACTGCTGCACTTCCTGTCTACTCCCGGGGTGCAATCGGCGCAGGCATTCGCAACGCAGGCCGTACAGGTCTGAGTGTTTTGCGAGCAGGTTCCTTGGCTATTGCAGGTCCCGACCAGCTGGAGCTGCGTGGAAGTGAGACAACTCGCGACGCCACACGAGGTCGTGGTGCTCGCCGGAACGCAATCTGGGCTTGAGCCAGTACAAGAGGAATTGCAGGGGGCCGTGCCACCGCAGGCCTTGCCGGCTCGCGCGGACGTTGTGTTGGTGCACTTACCGTGTGTCACCGAACACGATGTGCACGCTCCTGTGCACGCGCTCTCGCAGCAATACCCGTCAACACAGTGGGTAGTCGAGCATTCCCCGTCCGCTGCGCAGGCGTCTCCTTGGTTCTTCAACGGAGCACACGTCGAGCCCGTGCAGTACTTGCCCGTGCCACAGGACGCCGCAGAGCAAGTTCCAGAGCAGTCACTGCCGTCTGCTAGGCATTGGTTGCTGTCGCAGGTGGTCGGCGTTTGGGTCGGGCAGTTGCCCTGTCCATCGCACAATGACTTGTTTGTGCGCTGGCCCGCAGCGCAGCTCTGCGCCGTGCAGACCATTGTACTGTCCGGATAGGTGCAGGCTTTCGTGTTTGATTTGTCGCAAGTACCTGCGCATTTGCCCGATCCGCTGCAGGCCTTGCGGGGGGTCGAGGTGAAGCTGCAGGTTCCGGTTGCGCAGGACTCGCAGTTCCCGTCGCATTTGCCGTCGCAGCAATGGCCGTCGACACACAAAGTACTGCTACATTGGCTGGCGGCCGTGCAGATTGAACCGTTTGGTAGAGACGTCGGGGCGTCGGGGCCGTCGTTCAGAAGGGGCGCATCCGGCATAGCAGTCGTGCCTCCGGTTGAATCCGGGGCGTCCGGAGACGAGACGCCGCCGGAACCACCCGAGATGCCGCCGCTGGAAGCCCCCCCGAGGCCCGAGCCGTCGGGCGGACCACCCGCTCCGCCTCCGCCGCTCAGCTGGCCATCTGGCACAACGGCGGATCCCCCTGAACCGCCGAACGGCGATGCGCCGTCGGACGTGCCGCCTGTGCCGCGTGGACCGTCGAGCGAGGTGCCGCCGCCGCCCGAGCCTCCAAAGCTGCCGTCAACCCCTCCCGCACCTCCAGGCCCTGTGCCTCGCTGGCATTTGCCTGCCGCACAGAAGTAGTCAGTGGGACAGCCCGCCTGGGTCGTGCACTTTAGACGGGTCGGGTCGGGGGTGCTAAAGCAGCCCACGACGCCTATCAAAGCGAGCGCGACAACCCAGCGTCCGAAATTGCGAGAGTTTGTTCGGCGAGCGGTAGATGGAGTATTCATTAGAATGCTCCAATGAGTGCGGCGCCCGCGCGATCGGGACCCGCGGTGGGCACGAGAGCGACGCTGCCTGTGGAGTTCGACCTTGCCTTGAGTCCGACGGCATAGAGAATCGCGCCTGTGACAACGCAGGCCGCACCGACCCCGTAGCCAACCCATGCCAACGTCTCATACGTCTTGCGATCGGATTCCTTCGTATAGCCGTCGTAGGTCGAGTACATGTCATCGACCGTGCCATTTGCCTTCACGTTGAAAAGAACGCCGGCCCCCGTGGCTATCACGCCGAAAGACGCGACGACGATCCCACTGATTCGCAGTCCCGCCCCGTCCGAGGTTGAGGCGGGCTGTGGCGCGTGCTGGGTGACGACCGGCTCTGGGTTCGGTTCAGGTTCCGGTTTCGCACGAACCGGGGACGGAGACGCCACGACCGGCTTGGGTTGGAGGATAGAGGGCGAGCGGGCGTTCTCCTGGGCCATCATCTCCTTGCAGCTCGCGATTCGCCGTTCCGCCTCATCTCGGTCGTTTTCATCCAACTTTTTGCGCCCCGCACGCAGGTATTCTTGAAAGCGGGCGATGGCA
>Ga0265342_10001745_pt1 | contig 19836 bp, 20 predicted proteins | sample 4CB327metaG_FD_203125 | JGI IMG/M metagenome (GOLD analysis project Ga0265342, IMG submission 203125) | Rhizosphere microbial communities from Carex aquatilis grown in University of Washington, Seatle, WA, United States - 4-CB3-27 metaG | ecosystem: Host-associated > Plants > Roots >...
CACGGCAACGGCGCGATTACTGCGAGGATACAGCGTGCGCGCCTCGATTTTCAGCTAGGGCAAGACATACGAGCAGTGGACGACTTAATGGCGCTCATCGAAGCACGCGCCGGGGACCAATTCACAGAACAGGCAGCCCGGGCGTTGGTGGAACTTCTACCTGGGCTATCAGCCGAAGAAAGTCTTCTGATCTACCTCGCGGGTCTCTCCGGAACAAAGGCGGATGGCTATCGATGGATTGCTGAACTGGCATCTAACAGCGGTTGGAACCCGATTCTCCTCTACACGACCAACAAGGTTGCGTCTTTGGAAGAGACCGGCCCGTCTGCAAATTCACTCGGAATCGCCAGATCTCGTCTCGACCTCCCTTCCCTCGCGTATGAGTCATATGCCCAGGCCGCTAAGCTGGGCACGACTGTCGCACGATGCAACATGGCGAAATTGCTCGAAGGAGCCTCTAGTGCAGCCGCAGCGCTCGCGATTCTAGACGAACATAGTGGTACCTTTGACGCAGCCGACCCGGCATTCCCCCACAGCGTTCGAGCGGAGCTTGAGAGTAAGCTACTGGCCGAACGCAATCGAGAAGAGGAACTTCTCACCCGTGGCGGGTCTCAGTTCAAAACACTCTGGGCATTTTCTGAAAAGGCGCTTTCGACGCGGCGGTCACCTCTTTGTCGACCCATTGGCAACATTCTGTGCGAGTCGAACATTGTCACACTCGACGCGAAGGGAGTCGCTTCTGCGACTGGCACGATCCAAGAAACCCACCTCTTAGGGCCCAACGTATTTCTAGTTCGTTTCCCGGTTGGCTTCGCATTCGTTTCCACGGCCGATGGTATCGAGGCCTTGTATTTCAGCAATTTCAACGATGGGATCGGGTTGATGTGGTGCACTTGGGTTCCTCAAGAATCTTCAAATACCTCGACTTCTGTTTAATAGATCAACTCGACACGACAACGCGCTACGAATCTGACCAGCAACCCTCCCAACGCTTGATATATCAAGAACACTGGCCTCTTCCGCCTTCGTCGGGGAAAGGCTAGGAGGCCTTCACGCCGCGATGCCCTCCTGCCAGTCGCGCTCGATCATCGGCATCTTGGGCGATGGTCCGTGACGAGGCGATTGAAGGTGTTGCAGGGGTGGGCCAGCTCCCTGAGGCGGCGGGGACGAGGTGACGTCCGGTATCTTGCCTTCTGGGAAGGCGCACCGAGTTTGTGGGCTGAGCCAACAGCCGGCAGATATACCGGGGAGGCCGATCGTCGATTGGACAAACCGCGCGATCACAGTCTTCTTGACGGTGCCCGCCAGCCCGCGAGACGATACCCGCCATGCGAAAACTGTCGTTGCTCGTGCTGGTGGTCCTGGGGGCGATTGGTTGCGGCGGCGGCTCGTCTTCTCCAGAGTCGCGGCTGGTCGGGGAATGGATAGTGTTCGACTCGACCTCGACGAACGCCGTGGGACTGACGTTCAACTCCGACGGAACCTACGCCGCTCAACAGCTGGAGCTGACCTCGTCGACTTCGGCCAACGACGAGGGAGAGGGCGGCGTCTACACCGCGACGACGAGTGCCATCACTTTCACGCCCCAGAAGAGCAGCTGTCCGGGGCCAGACCCGGTCTACACGTTCTCCTACAGCTTCAACGCGGCGAGCTTGGTGATATCCGCACCATCAGGGGTCATCTCCTTCGAGCGAAACCCCTACGCCAACTCGGGGGCGAGCGGCACCCTCACGTTCGGGTGCTTCCAGGCTGACGGCTCGTTCGTGCCGGAGCCGATCGCCCCGGTCGGCAACTAGCCGCCAAGGGCGCGACGCGAGCTTTCTTGGCGGGAAAGCCAATCGACCTTACGGGCCCGCGGCGGTGTCGCACGGGGACGCACAGGCGTAGACGTTCAGTATGGGCGGGGCGCGGAGATGCCGGCATTCTGCTCGGGCTGTACCCCAGGGAAAAGGAGGTCGCGATGCCGTTCTGTTCAGCCTGCGGAGTGGAAGGGGAAGGCGCATTCTGCGCGAGCTGTGGTCAACCGCGTGGCGGCGCCGTGGCTGCTCCTGTGGCGCAGCCCGCTGCGAGTCCGATGTTGACCGAGATGGTGCTGATCCGAGAGCGTTTGGCGACGCAGCGCCACGGTATCCCCGCGCTGCTCTCGTTCTTCATTCCCGGCCTTGGACAGATGGTGAAGGGCCAGTTCTTGGTCGGTATCCTGGTCATGATCGCCGCAGCGTTCTTCGCCTTACTGTGCACGGTGGGTATTGGGTTGGTGCTGTTGCCCCTTCTCTGGATCGCACAGCTCTACGATGCGTACGTTAAGCCCGACGCGGAACTCGCCGCCGACGTGAAGCGCTTTGGGATCAGGTAGAGGCCGGATCGGCGCCGCCGCGCTCTGGACCGGCCCTGCTGTTGGATGACGCTGATCCCGACGAAGAGGAGTGACGAAATTGCGATCGGTGCTAAGGCCCGCCGACGAGAGTCTTCGGAGACACATTGGCGACGTTGTGGGTAACCGCCCGCAGACCGCGTGATCGCCGACGAGGCCTAGAGGAACTGCGAGAGGTTTTCCATCGGGAGGACCCCGAGCACTAGAGGTTGGATTGGGCTCTCCAGGCTGGCCAGTTCGATCGCTTCCTCTTGCGTCCACGTTAGCAGATAGATCCCGAACTCGCTTTTAGACAGGTCCACATCTCCCAAGGCGCGCCACTCGCGTTCTTCCATGTGGTCGATTTTGTTGTTTGGTTCGAAACGAACATGTCGCCAACGCTGGTCTTTGGGAATCCATGTTCCTTCGGTATCGGGCAGATAGATTACTGGTCGCGCCCCAGCCAAGAATGCAGCCCGTTTGCTCAAGACGACCCCATAGCAACGGTATCTAGCGTTCGGTTCCGATGGCGGAGATGCCAAGTGGAGTGCATTCGAGAGCGGTGTCTCGCTGAAGCAGACAACCTTTTGCGACCCCTTCACGAAACCTGTGCCTCCTCGAATCGTTCCGACGGCCACTATCTCCTTCAGTACCTCGAAAGCGGTAGCCTCGACGACGGCCTGCGGGTATTCGCTGCGTTTCCGCTCTTTCGTAAAATGAACGACAGCGTCGCTGATATCGGGGCGTCTGGCGGTGGTCGGGGCCATAGGGATCGCTGCCTCCCTCGTAGCGGACTTGCCGCGTGATTTTGCGGCACGCGCTAGGGCCTATAGCGTATCTCCGGCGACCGTGAGCGTCTACCAAGACCCCCCCGCGCCGCTTGCGGTTGCGTCTTGGTTCGCCGCTCGAGTTCGCAACCGTCGGCGCTTTTAAAGACCGAGCCGGACACCTTCGCCTTAGTCGATTGCTCTCTTTCGCAACTAGGTCAACCGTGGCAACGCCGTGGCAATCGACCCCCATTTTCGGCCCAGACGACCGAGGCAGTTACCGTGCGGCGCTCCCCCTCGCCGGCATGTCTTCGGCCCCTGCCCCCTCGACGACCGCTGGCGTGGGCATGTCGAGCGGTTTTCAAGACCGTTGCCTTAAACCACTCGGCCACTCCTCCGAGAGAGGCAGCGAAACATACACGGAGGCGGGGCCGGAGGCGAGTCGATGGCGGCACGACCCCCAGCGCCACCGCCGGAAGGAGGCATCGAGGGCAAGGAAGCGAGTCCGGGAGTTGACAGAGAACTTCTTATCGGACCAACACAGGAGCGGAAGAATCTGCCCTTGAAATACCTGTCCTCCGTCACCTGGTTGCGGGTCAACGACGACCAGCACCAGTACGGCTTCTGCGGCGTCATCATCGGCGACCCCCGCGTCTACGGCCGCGTCTACGTGGGAACCGGCGGGCGGGGGATCGTCTACGGGGATCCGAAGTAGCGCGCGACCCTCGCGTGAGCGACGGTCAAGTTGAAGGTGGACGGAGAGCCCAACCCTCTTCGGATCGCGAAGCAGCAAGGCCAGATGAAGAGCTCATCCTGGCTCCCGGCAGGCCCGCAAGCGCCTGGAAAATCAGGGTTGGGCGGTGACTTCCTCGGATTGATAGGTCCCGGCGTGCGGGGGGGGCTTACACTCTGGGGGTGCCCCCCCTCGAGCTGGCTGAGTTCATCGACCGAGAGCGCCGGACCATCGTCGCCGAATGGGAGTCCTTCGCGCGGACCTTGCTGCCTGCGGCGGGCGGTCTGAACGCGCTGGCTCTTCGCGATCACGCCGACGAGATCCTGACCGCGATCATCCGGGACATGAACTCCCGTCAGACGGCAACCGAGCAGGCGGAGAAATCAAAAGGGCGCGGACAGGCCCACCGCCTGGGCGAGATGGGGAAGATCCACGCCACGCTGCGGATCGAGATCGGCTTCAAGCTGGGACAGATGGTGGCGGAGTACCGTGCCTTGCGCGCCAGCGTCTTGCGGCTGTGGGAGAAGATAGGAGGCGATCCCAGTGGCGTTACGCGATTCAATGAATCGATCGATGAGGCGCTCACCGAGGCGGTCGACAGCTTCACGCAGACCACGGAACGCTACCGGGACCAATCGGTCGGCATTCTGAGTCACGATCTCCGAAATCCACTCTCTGGAATCATCCTGGGAGCGACGATGCTGATGTCGCGCCAGGAACGTGAGAGCCTCCGGGGAGGCACCGACAAGGGCGTCAGCGTCATTTGCACGCGCATCCTGAACAGCGCGCGGCGCATGGACCGCATGATCGGCGACCTGCTCGACCTGACGCGTACACGATTCGGCAAGCAGATCCCGATGACTCGGGCACCGATCGATCTCGAGCCGCTCTGCCGGCAGGTGCTCGCGGAGCTCGAAGGGCAGTGTCCGACCCGTCTGCGGTTCTCGACTGAAGGTGACCTCCACGGCGTGTGGGACGGCGATCGCCTCGCCCAGGTGCTGTCCAACCTGATTCGGAACGCGATCCAGCACGGGGGCACTGAGGATCCAATTACCCTGGTTGCTTTGGGTGTCGGGGACGAGGTCCTCTTGAAGGTTCACAACGGTGGCCCGCCCATTCCCGAGGAGGCCCTGCCCCGCATCTTCGAGCCCATGATCCGGCTCGTTGAGGACAAGAAGAACGCCGGGCTGGGGTTGGGGCTCTTCATTGCCTTCCAGGTGGTCATGGCGCACGAGGGGACGCTGGAGGTCATCTCGACGGCCGAAGGCGGCACGACCTTCACCGCTCGTCTCCCCCGCCAGGCGCCGACTGCGGGATGAGCTCAGGCAGCGACGCTGGCTACACGATGCGGGCGCCGGCGCTGGGCTCGAAGACGTAGACCTCCGCGGCGCGGCCGGTGCGGCTCCGATAGCCGGCGGCGACAGACTCGGAGAAGGACGCGACGGCGGCGGTCTCCACCAGGTTGACGGTGCTCCCACCGAACCCGGCCCCGGTGAGTCGGGCGCCGTGGCAGGCGGGGAGGGCCAGGGCCAGCTCGACGAGGATGTCGAGCTCGGGGCAGCTCACCTCGTAGTCATCGCGCAGGCTGGCGTGGGATGCGGCGGTCAGGATCTTGAGTCCGGCGATATCGCCTGAACGCATCGCGCTCACGGCTTCGAGCACCCGGGCGTTCTCGGAGACGACGTGCCGGCACCGCTTGCGCACCACGGGGGGGAGCGCCGTGAAGAACCGCGCTTCGTCGTCGGGGCCGACGTCGCGCAGGGAGCGGACGCCCGGGCGAAGAGACGCCAAGATCCGCACGCCTTCGCCGCATTCCGCGCGGCGCTTGTTGTATTCCGACGAGGCGAGGGAGTGGCGGACGCCGCTGTTGACCACCACGATCTTCAGCCCCGCTGGGAGCTCCACCGCTTCGTGCGCCAGCGACCGGCAGTCGAGAAGCAGCGCCTTTCCTTGCTCGCCGAACGTGGAGGCCATCTGGTCCATGATCCCGCACGCCACGCCGACGAAACCGTTTTCTGCCTCGCTGACTGTTCGACGTGCAGCCGCTGCTGGTCGTCTTGCTGACTATCGACGAGTAGGTACCGGGATTTTGCGCCCCGTCGACTGCGCGCACCCGGTAGCTGTAGCTGGTGCCGGGGGACAGAGCGCTATTCGCGAAGGAGGTAGCGGTGGTATTTCCGACGACTGCGAATGACGAACAGCTGGCGCCTTGGCACTGCTCGATGAAGAAGCTGTTGATATTGACGTCGTCGGGCGCCGTGGCCCATGAGAGATCGATCTCGGTCGATGAAACGACTGTCGCCACCAGGTTGGACGGCGTGGGCGGCGGTGTAATATCGGCGGCGTGGAAGGCCGCCATCTGCATCACCCATTGGCCACTCGATGTGAGGCCGGTAGCCGCGATATTTGCTGCGAAGTAGATCGATTGGCTCACGCCGTCAGCACTTCGCGTCGGTCCGATCGCCAGTTGATAGTTGTTTCCCGATTCGTCGAGGACCCATCTCACGGATGCGGTGGTGTCGTTCCACCCGACGATGACGACGTTCAAGTTTCCGGCGGTCTGGGCGTCCCCATAGGTGACCGGCACGTACGTCTCCGGCGTTTGCGGCACCGACGAGGCCACCTGAACGAATAACGGGGTGGCGAGCGCGCTGCGTCCTACCTGCAACGACTCGGTTGTTGGGGCGGGCTGTTGGCACGCTGGCAGGGCGAGAAACAGCAGCGTCACGATTGAGCAACGTGCGGCTGGCTTCGCAGGCCGCCGCAACCCCCGCACGAAACGCAACCGATCCGCAACCGATCGATCGTGACTAACGAACGACGATCGCCACGTCATAAGACCATCGAGACGTTTAGTGGCCATTGGCTCCCCTTTTGGATTCGGACCGGCGCCCGTGGCGCTCGTAAGCTGCACACAGCCGCCCGACCTGACGCAGCCCCAGTCCAAGAAGCTGCGCTGCCTTCACCTGCGTCAGCCGGCGCTCGACCACGCGCCGGATCACATCAAGTCGGTCGAGCTCCTTGCGGCTCATGCTGACCAGCTCGGTTGCCATTCGTCAGGCCACCGTGCCGTTTCCAGCCGCCACAACCGGACATTTCTACTTGGCACAAACCGGACATTTTCATGTGGCTGCTACACATCAATGTCCGAGATAGAGCGTTACGGCAACTTCATACGGGACCGTCCCACGCCCGCCCGCCCCTTCCGGCGGCGCGCGTACCGCGAGACCGGCGGCCCCGTCATCGGCCGCGTCACCGCCGCGCAGACCGAGCTGGTCAGCGCCGGGGTGGCTCAGTCGCCAGCTGGCGCTGATGGCGCTCGATCCGTCCGTGGGACTGGCGGGCCCGGCGTTCAACGCGTGCGCCAGCGACCAGAGCGTCGGGATGCGCACCTACCGCGACGTCGACCAGCTTCTGGCGTTCGCCGAGCCCTGGGCGGTGAACCACGCGAACGAGCTGGCGATCACCATGCCCCTGTCGGGGATCTGCCTGGTCATGAGCGTCAGGTCGTGAGCCGCATCGGCGGGCTCGATCCCCGCTTCGGATCGGCGATCCACACCGACGACGACTTCTGCATCCGCGCCTTCCGCGCCGGCTACCGCCTGGCGATCGCGTTCGATGCGTTCGTCCACCATCACGGCGCGGGGACCTGGAAACTTCTGGGGATGGATCACCGCCGGCGCGCCGCCGCGGACAGCTGGCGCGTGTTCTGCCAGAAGTGGGGCTTGCCGGCCGACGCCAAGGTGCGGCCGGCGGCGCGTGAGCTGGCGGCGCGGCCGTTCGATCCGGCGCGCGACCGCATCCCGCTGGTTCCCGAGGACGATGGCGCGCCGACCGGCGGCCTGCTCACTCACCTCCGATCATCCCTGCCGGCGCCCGCTGCCGGCGCCAGGTGAACCGGGACCGCGCGCTCGATGCAACGGCGTTCGGTCGCGCATCCGACTGTCGCTCAGCGCCTCTTGAAGGATCCTCGCGCCAGCGGCGTCTTGCGCCGCAGCTCCGTCCTGCGCGCAAGCGGCTTGCCCTGCGCGAGCGCGGATCGGTGGAGCCCCGACGACGTTCTCGGCCCGCTGACCGGCTCCGGCTCGGGCTCTGATTCGGCGAGCGGCGGCGCCGCCGGCGCGCTCATCCAGCGCTCGAGGACACTCCCCAGATCCGACACGACCGCCAGCGCGGTCTGCGCCGTACGCGACACCACCGCCAGCGCGAAGTCGCCCTCCTCGGCCGGCGCCGTAAGAATCATCTGGAACCCCAGGACGTGCACCAGGTAGCGGCGCGCGTGATCTGGACGCTCTGGACGCTCGGTCACCCGCACCCCTTCGAGCCTGCCCAGGGCCCGGATCAGCGCCGCGAAGGACGAACCGTCCAGGGCGACGCGCAGGTTCAGGATGTCGCTGGCCCTGTCCCGCAGCGCGAAGGTGTGACCCGCGATCGTGGAGTGAGCCAGGTCGGGCGGCGACGGCATCGGATGGCCACGCTATACGGATGTTCAGTCACCGTCAACGTCGGCGTCGGCTACGGCGCGGGCGCGACGACCGTGCTGCCGTCGAGGCTGACCGCCGTCTGCGCCAGCAGGCGACCGTTGATCGAGGCGCCGGTGTGCAGCGTGATCGAGGTCTGCGCCAGGATCACGCCCTCGGCGTGCGCGGCCGTGCCGAGATCCACCAGGCCGGCGACCTGCCAGAAGACGTTGCTGGCCAGCGCGCCTCCGGTGAGGTGGACCCTCACGGAGCCGCTCAGGGTCAGATTCTGGGCGACCTGCAGAATCCAGACGGCGGTCCCGCTCCCGGCGAGGGTGATGTCGGTCGGGATCAGCAGACCGGAGCCCCACTTGTAGACCCCCGGCGGCAGGGTCATGCCGCCGATGTTCCCGGCGCCGAGCTCGGTGACGGTGGGCGCGCGGCCCGCGGCGTCGGTGTAGGCGGTCTGCATGTTACCGACCGCGACCGTGAGGTTGGACGGCGTCGGCGGGGTGTAATCGGCGGCGTAGGCCATCCCGGTCAGCTGCGACGACGTCGAGAACACGTTCGTCGCGTCAGCCGTCAGCGAGAACCCCGTGATGAAGGTGGCGGCGGCCGGGCTGATGCCGATGTTGCCCGTGACCGCCGAGGCCGGCACCGTCGAGATCGCGCTCTTGGCGAGGATGACGAAGTTGCCGGCCCCACCCAGGTCGACGGGCAGCCCCGGCGCCACCATGTTCGCCGTGGAGAAGGTCCACGATCGAGCCGCCGCCAGCGCCACGCCGGGCACGCTGCGCGCTGCCGTGGTGATGGTCGCGGTGAAGGAGGTGTTGGCGGGCAGCGGCGCGGCCGGCAGGAACACGGCCGTGCCGCGCGAATAGAGCACCGAGCCCACCACGGCAGGTCCCGCGCTCTGAGTCAGCCTGAATGTCGTGGGTGTCAGCGTGGTCGGATCCATCGCCTCGCTGAAGACGGCGCTGACGTTGCTGTTGGAGGGCACGGCGGTCGCGCCGTTGACCGGCGCCGTCGAGAGGATCGTCGGCACCGTGGCCGGGGCGACGTCGGACGCGGGCCGCGTGTCGCTGGTGTCCCCCTTGTCGGCGGGCGGGCCATCCGTCGCCGGGTTGGTGTCGGCGGTCGCGTGCACGTCGGTGCCCGCGGGGGCGTCGGCGGCGACGGGCGTGTCAGTGGCGTCGGCGGTGGCGTCGGGGTTTCGACCCGCCTCCGTCGCCGGGGCCAGGTCGGCGGTCGGGCTGAGATCCGCCGCCGAGCTCCCGTCGGTGGGGCTACCAGAGCCGCTGCTTGCGCAGCTGGCCAGCAACCCCACCAGCAGCCAGGAACCCGCAAGGCCCATGCGACCGGTGAGCTGTCGTCGCGCTCGCCGGATCGCGGTCGTCGTCTTCGTCGTCATGGTTGTCTTTCGATCCGAGCGTTACGGGAGAGTCACGTCGTTGGTGTCCAGGGTCACCGCGCCATTGATGGCCAGGGCGCGACCGACGAGGCTGGCGTTGGTCCCCATGCTGATCGATGCGCCCGCCATGATGGTTCCCTGAACTGCTGACGACGAGCCAAGCGTCGCCGAGGTCCCGACCTGCCAGAAGATCATCGACGGCTGCGCGCCATTGACGAGCAGGACCTGGCGTCCGGTGGCGACCGTCAACGTGGTCGTCATCTGAAAGATGAAGACCGCGTTCGGATCGCCTTCGGCGTCGAGCACGACCTCGCCCGCCGAGATCGTGATCGCTCCAGTCGCCTTGTATAGCCCGGGCGTCCAGGTCTGCCCGCCGATCTCGCCGGTCAGCGGGTGAGCGCAGTCGATGCGGGCGGCGGCCGAGCCGTACGCCGTGCCGAGGCTCGCCTGGGCGGCCGCGGACGCGCCATCGGCCGCGTGCGCCGTCCCGATGAGGACGCCAGGCGGGAATCCGGTCACGGCCGTACCCGGGCTGACGCCCAGATCGCCGGTGACTCTGGTGCCTCCCGTGTTGGTCACCGTCATCCCGGCCAGCACGGCGTAGCCCGTGGCATTCCCCAGCACCACCGTCATCAGACCGCAGGTGCCGGTCGTGAACGTCCACGCGTAGGGGAACAACATCGGATTGCCGGCCGAGTCGGTGACCCCGGTCGTGATGGTCGCGATGTAGATCGTGTTGACGGCGAGATCGTTGTTGGGCAAGAAGGTCGCGATGGTTCCGGTGGCCGAGTAGCTCACCGTGCCCGGTATCATCGTCCCGCCCTGGGTCAACACGAACGTCGTCATGTTGATGGTGGCCGCGTTCATGGGCTTGGTGAAGGTCGCGGTGATGATCTTGCGGGTCGACACGTTCATCGCGAGACTGACTGGATCGGTCGAGATGACCATCGGCGCGCCGTTGGCGTCTCCCAGGTCGAAGCGGGCGTCGCTGGCGTCGCTGACCTCGACACCGGCGGTGTCGGGGCGAACATCGAAGGCGTCGGCGGACGCGTCGATCCCCGGCGCTTCGATCGGCGCGTCGACGCCCGGCACGTCGATCGGCACGTCGACGGTGGGCGCGTCGATGCGCACGTCGATGGGCGCGTCGATGCGAGGCGCGTCGCCCGCCGCCAGGTCGGCAGGCAGGTCGGCGGCAAGATCCAGGCGCGGGGCGTCGCCGGCGGGAACATCCGGGGTGCCGGTGTCGGTGCGCGGCGCGTCGAGCACCGCGTCGTGGCCGGCGTCGACCCTGCCGCCGGCGTCGCCGGCGGGGAACTCGACCAGTTGCCGTCCGCACGCAGGCAGCACCAGCAGCAGCAGGAACAACGACCAGACCGGCGCGCCGCGGCTCTTCATGTTACTTGCTCCCTTCGGGAATGATGTTGAAGTGGACCAGGAACTCGACGCGACGGTTGTTCTCACGGCCCGCGACGGTGGCGTTGGTGTCGGCCGGCACCGAGGACGAGAAGCCCTTCGAGTCGAGGCGATCCTTGGAGATGCCGTGCGCGACCAGATAGTCGAGGACCGCCGCGGCGCGCTTTTCGGACAGCGTCTGGTTGCGATCGTCGCCGCCCTCGGACGAGGAGTGCCCCTCGACCTGCACGCGGAAGCTCTTGTTGTCCTTCAAGGCCTGTACGACCTCGTCCAGCACCGGGAACGACACCTCTTGCACGGTGGCCTGGTTCCAGGCGAAGTAGAGCCGCTCTTTCAGCTCCAGCTTGTCCTTGCCGACGGTGATCTTCTTGTAGGCTGGGCAGCCCCAGTTATCCACGGGCCCGGCGACGTCAGGGCACCGGTCGACCTTGTCGGGCACGTCGTCGCTGTCGCGGTCGGCGCACACCATGACCTCCTTGTTGACGGTGACGGTGCGAATCTCGGCCGGCGGCGGCGGCGCGGCGGGGGCGACGTCGCGCGGGCGGCGCACGCCCGACCCCACCTCCAGAACAGCACTTTCCGGGCCACCGACCGAAGCAAATGACTTCGGTGGCTTGCGAGCGCGGGCCGTGGTCGCCGCGGCGCGATCCAATCAAAATGAAGCGGTCGCCTCTGTCGTTTCGAATGAGCGCGCCGACCCTTCCGGCGCGCCCTCGATGCGGAAGCGGGCCAGCAGCTAGATCAGGATGACGATGAGAATCACCAGCAGCAGCACGGTGATCACACCGCCGCCGATGTAGCTCCCGCCGTCGCCGCCGATGAACTGGGCCAGCCCGGGCGCGGCCGCTTCGCGCGCGGCGTAGCCCTCCGGGGCCGGCACCGTCGCCGCCCCGGATCCCGCTTCCGGGACGACCGATGCGCGCCGCGCGCCGGCCAGCTCTTGCGGCGCCGTCGCGGGCGCGCGCAGGACGCCTGCCTGCGCGAGCGATGGCATGGCGGAGAAGGCCGCCAGCAACACCGCGACCAGCGCGGTCTTCGCGATGCGGCCGATCATGGGATGACCTTTCGACCCTGAATCACGCGAATGATCACGACGACCACCCGTGCTGGCTACCGTGGTCATCCTCGTGATTTCATCGCGGATCTCTGGGTCAGGCCCGCGGTTGACCGGCTACCTTCGGCGTGTTCGAAGTGGGGCATGAAAAGGCTGCTGCGTGACATCGTCGAATGGGCCCGATCGAAGGCCGGCGCGATCTGGCGCGTGGTAGCCCCGCACGCCGGGCGTCGCGAGCGGAGCGGCGGCCGACATCGTTCGACGGCGCCGGGAACTCGTCATCGAGAACGCCATGCTCAGGCACCAGATCGTGATCCTGCGGAGAAAGTTTCCGCATCCGAGGATCACGATGTTCGACCGGCTTCGCTTCCTCATCGCAGCCGCGGTGCTGCCGACGTGGCGCCGCGCCCTGGCCATTGTGCAGCCCGAGACCCTCCTGCGGTGGCACCGCGAGGGCTTTCGCCTGTTGTGGCGGCGCCGATCCCGGGCCGGGAGCGTGGAACGCCGGGTCGCCCACGAGACCGTCACCTTGATCCGGCAGATGGCGACGAAGAACCGACTGTGGGGGGCCGAACGGATCCGAGGCGAACTCTTGAAGCTCGGCCTCAAGGTCAGCAAGCGGACGGTGCAGAAGTATATGCGCGCCGTCCGCGAGCGTCGCGGTGGCGGCCAAACGTGGGCGACGTTCATCAAGAACCACGCCAACGACATCTGGTGCTGCGCCTTCGTGCAAACCTACGACCTGCTCTTCAAGCCGCTTTTCCTCTTCTTCTTGCTGAACCAGGGCTCGCGCAAGGTGGTCCACATAGCGGCCACGCGGAACCCGACCCAGGAATGGACGGCGCAGCAGTTGCGCAACGCCACCATGGAGGGCTTGACGCCCAGGTTCCTGATTCGAGACCGCGACGAGAAGTTCGGTGCCACATTCGATCGCGTTGCCAGGGGCGCGGGCGCGCGCGTGATCAAGACGGCCGTGCGGGCCCCGAACATGAATCCCGTTGGCGAAAGATTTGTCGGCAGCCTGAGGCGCGAGGCCCTCGACCATGTGCTCCTCGTCAGCGCGCAGAAACTCGAAGACGTCGCCCGGCAATACCTGCTCTATTTCAACAAGGCCCGGCCTCATCAAGGTATCGGGCAACGGATCCCGGACGCCCCGGCGAACGACAACCACGACGGCAAGATCATCGCCACTCCGGTACTCGGCGGCCTTCATCACGACTACCAAAGGGCCGCGTGATCCCTTGCGATCCCAGCGGATGGACGAGGTAGCCACCACGACCGTCAAGGATCGACGACGCGCCGGGCCCCAGCTGGGCACGGTGTTCGCCTTCGAAAGCCGGCGCGCGCCAGGCGCGCCGTAGGGGAGAGAGAGCCCTCGCTCGCGAAGAGTGCTGGGGCTCGCCGCGTCGGGGGCGCGATGCTAACGATGTTCGATACGCTCAGCCCCGACCACATTGCTGACTCGTGATTGCTGCCGGCCGCTCCGGAGCGTGACCTGAGCTCTTCCCCGCGGTAAACCTTAGGCGTGAGCGCGGGCACCGATGAGCAGGTCTCTTCCCTGTTTCCGCACGGGGGCGCCGCGGGCCGCGCGCTAGCTGCGACGGATTGGGCGCGGAACCCGCTCGGAGTGCCCTCCGCGTGGCCGATGTCGCTCAAGGCATTGGTGCGCGCGATGCTGGCCACGCGACAGGCGACGTGCTTGTTCTGGGGACCCGAGCTCACTAACCTCTACAACGAGGGCTTCATCCCACTTCTCGGCGAGAAGCACCCCGCCGCTATGGGGCAGCCCGCTCGAGCCTGCTGGGCCGACGCGTGGCCAGTGGTCGGCGAGCTCTTGAACGGCGTTGTCACGCGCGGCGACGCCGTGCTCTTCCACGAGATGTGCGTCCCAATCGCGCGCGACGGAAAGCTAGACGACGCGTGGTGGAACTATAGCTACTCGCCCGCGTTCGACGACACGGGTGCCATCGCCGGTGCGCTTGTCGTGGCCACCGAGACCACGGCGGCGGTCGCGGGACGCCAGCAGCTGGAGGCGGCGAACCGCACAAAGGACGAGTTTCTTGCAATGGTCTCGCACGAGCTGCGCAACCCGCTGAACGCGATCCTCGGCTGGTCGCGCCTGATGCTGGCCAGCAAGGATCCGCGCCGCCTCGAGCGCGGGCTGTCGGTCATCGACCGCAACGCCACCGCCCAAGCGAGGCTGATCGAGGACATCCTGGACATGGCGCGGATAGCCTCGGGCAAGGTCGCGCTCGACCTGCGGCGCGGGCAGCTCGCGAGCGTGATTCAGTTGGCGGTCGACTCAGTCCGCCCGGCCGCAGCCGGCAAGGAGATCGCGCTCGACGTCGACATCGAGGAGGCCGCCGTCGACTTCGTGTGCGACGCGGATCGCCTGCAGCAGGTCGTCTGTAACCTCCTGTCGAACGCGGTCAAATTTACGCCGGCGCGCGGCAAGGTTCGCGTGGCAGCGCATCAGGTTGCATCACGCATGGTGATCTCCGTAGAGGACAACGGGCAGGGTATCCCGCCGCATCTGCTGCTCCACGTGTTCGATCGATTCCGGCAGGGCGACAACTCGACGACGAAGCGCCACGCTGGCTTGGGCCTCGGGCTCGCCATCGTTCGCCACTTCGTGGAGATGCACGGCGGCACCGTCCGCGCCCACAGCGACGGCGACGGGCGGGGGGCGACCTTCACCGTCGAGCTGCCGGTCCGCGCGGTGGAGCCGCGCGCCTCCGCCACGGATGCGTCGGCTCCTGGCGCCGCGCCAGGCTCACCGGCGGTCAATGAGCCGCCGACGTTGGCGGGTGTTCATGTTCTGGTGGTCGACGACGAGGCGGACGCGCGCGACCTGGTCTCCGCCGTGTTGCAGGAGTCGGGCGCGCGAGTCACCACCGCTTCGTCGGCCGCGGCCGCGATGGACGCGCTCGTATCGAACGACGTCGCCGTGATCGTGTCGGACGTCGCGATGCCGGCCGAGGACGGCTATTCACTGATGCACCGCCTGCGCGGCGCCGGGCCGCCTCGGGCCCGAGACATCCCATCGCTCGCGCTCACCGCGTTTGCGCGCGCCGAAGATCGCCAGCGCGCCGCCGCCGCCGGTTTTCATGTGCATCTCGCAAAGCCGGTGGACCCGTCCGCGCTGGTGGCCACCGTCGCCGCACTCGCGCGCCGCGTGTAGCCGGCATCGAGGCGCATGAACATCGAGCGAGGACGACGCTGAGCGCCGACGTCCCGCACGTTGCCGACAGGTGACGGGCGCGTGGCCGGTGTCACCGTCCGGAATCGCAGCGGACGTGGCCTCGGCGAGACGAATGCCGACACTCCGCCTCGTCGACGGCAGCTTTCCGTTACCGCGGGTGCAGGAACACTTTTTGAATAGCGGGTGGTCCTTACCGCTTCAACCAAAGAGGAACCCGTAGAAAGGAGCGCCGATTGATGGCCATCGCCGTCGCTATGGAGCAAACCGATGAGAAGCATGCGCCGCCATCGTCCGAGCTCGGAAAAGTCGAGCTCGCGCTGTTCGCGCCCTACAACGAGTCGGTCGAGCTGATCGGCGACTTCAACGACTGGCAACCGTCACCGATGACCAAAGGCGCGGATGGCTGGTGGCGCGCGACGATCGACCTCGCCGACGGGGAGCATCAATACAAGTTCCGCGTGAAGTCGGTGAGCTACTTCGCCGCCGGGGAGACGCTCGATGTGTTCGACCCGTATGCGCCCGGCGTCACGGGCGACGAGCACGAGAATTCGGTCGTCAGAGTGAAGAACGGTCGTCGAATCTGGACCGAGCACGACTGGAAGCACGACGACGTCCCGCTGCCACAGAACGAGGAACTCATCGTGTACGAGCTCTTCGTCGCCGACTTCGCCGGTACGGTGGAGCCGCGTGGCCGCTTCGACGACGTCATCGCCAAGCTCGACTATCTCAAGGATCTCGGCATCAATTGCGTCGAGCTCATGCCCGTGAAGTTTTTCCCCGGCAAGGGCTGGGGCTACAACCTCCGCAGCCTGTTCGCCGTCGCGAGCGCCTACGGCGGCGCAGACGATCTTTGCCGTCTGGTGGACGAGTGCCATGCGCGCGGGATCCGCGTGGTCATCGACGGCGTGTACAACCACGCGGACGCCGATTCGCCCCTGGCCAAGATCGCCTATGCGTACTGGTTCTACGAGCAGAACCCGGATCCACCGGAGATGCAGTGGGGGCCCAAGTTCAACTACGGTCACTTTGATGAGAACTTGCAGATCTTCCCCGCGCGCAAATACGTGATCGACTCGATCAAATTCTGGGTCGAGAAGTTCCACATAGATGGCATCCGCTTCGACGCCACGCGCGGCATCTCCGATTTCGACGTGCTGAAAGAGCTGACGGCGGCGGCATTCGAACAGACCGGCGGCCGCAAACCCTTCTTCACCGTTGCAGAGCACGTGCCCGAGGATCCAGCCATCACGGGGTACCCGAATGGTCCGGTCGTCGCCGCCTGGCGCTTTTCGCTGGGCGCACACTTCCGTGCCGTTCTCACCGAGCAGCCCAACGACGGCGCGTCGCCAGCGGATTTCGAAGGATTCTTGACCGCTCTCGACCCGACGAAGAATGGCTACGCATCGGGCAATCACTGTCTCAACTACATCGTCAGTCACGATCACGACAAGCTGATGACCCAACTCGCCGAGAAGGGGCACATGTTCGACGACGTCGCGTTTGCCCGCGCGCGTATGGGGCTCGCGCTACTGTCGACGATTCCGGGCATACCGATGATCTGGATGGGGCAGGAGTTCGGGCACGCCGCGGAGAAGAGCCTCGATCCCCGGCCGCTGGACTGGAAGTTGCTCGACAACCAGCGCAACGCCGACTTGCACGCCTACGTTCGCAATTTACTCAAGTTGCGCGCCGAAGCACCCGCGCTGCGTGGTGACAACTTCGAGATGTGCCTGAAGGACCCGGCCCGACGCGTATTCGCCTTCAAACGGTGGACGAGCGACGGCAACGTCGTGCTCGTGCTCGCCAACCTGCGCCACGAGCCGGCCGGTGAGGTCACCGTCGCGGACTGTGGGTTAGAAGACGGCAACTGGCGCGAGCGCACGTTCGGAAACGATCGTGCGGTCGAACAAGGCGTGCTGCGCGATACTCTCGGTCCGAGCGAGGTGAAGGTGTTCGTGAAGTGAACTGACGGGACTGTTGCGACGCCGAGCACGCTCACTCGCCCGGAGGTCCGACGAGCCCATCGAGCGCCCCCAAGCGCAGAAGGTCGGCGGTCGAGCGGGTTCCCAGCTTCTGGTTGATGTGGGTTCGATGTATCCACGCAGGATGAAATCAAATACCTCGCGCTTTCGCGGAGTGTCATGTCGCTCTCCGACGGGCAGGAGATCCCTGCCAAGTTGATCGGTCGCGCCGTCCGATCTCTTGAACCGATTGGGCCGCGTAGCGGGTCTGCTCGATGCGGTCAGCCAGCTGCCCATCGACGAGGGGCCGGCGCAAGCGCTGATTGCGGACGGTCTTGCGGCCGTCGACGCCTGGGACAAATGGCACCGGACCAACACACCGGCGGCCTAAACGCGCCACTGCATGCCCTTCGACGACAACGGCGAAGAAGAACGCCTCGGCAATCCGATGCTTCCTGGAGACGACTCGGCGCCGCGCATCCGCTGAGAGGGAAGGTCTGGTAACGGCTGTCACCACTCCGTAACGGGAGCTTGGGAAGCGCGCGGTACAAGTCGCCTTCGGTTGGCACGCATTTGGCTGTAGGGACGGATTCTCATCCACCAGGAGAACCCGAGAGGTTCCGTCACCACAAACAAGGGAGCACAGCATGCATATCATCTGGTCTCTGATCGTTGGCCTCGTCGTCGGCGCCATCGCCAAGCTGCTCATGCCCGGTAAGGATCCGGGCGGCATCTTTGTGACCGCGCTGCTTGGAATCGGCGGGGCGATGTTGGCCGCCTTCATCGGCCGTTCGCTTGGTCTCTATCAGGCGGGAGACGTTGGGCCGGGCCTCATTGCTTCTATCATCGGCGCGATGGTCATCCTCGGGATCTATCGGCTCGTTACCGGGCGTCGTCGCGGAATCGTGTAGCAGACTGAAATCGCCAACGAGAGTCGCGACGCCGATGGCGTCTCGGGAGGGATCCTGCCGAGACCCATTGCGTGAAGGAAGGATGGAGGGCGCAAATGATTCGCATTGCGAGCATCGTGGCGGTGTTGGCGGGTCTGGTCATTTCGACGGCAAGTGCCTTTGCTGGTTCGCATTCGCTTCAGAGGAGAGCCGTCGGACGCGGGATCTTCATCACCGTCGATGAACTACACATGGAGCCTCTTCGCGCAGTCGATAGCCTGCTCGAGGCGAGAGTGACGGTATCCAACCAGGGCGCGATGCGAATCAAGCTCGACTACCTCACCTTCTCGCTGTCCGATGCAGCCACCGGCGCTCGATCCATGGCGCTGCTTCCTTCCGAGCTGGGCGGCCGAGCTGCGCCACCGTTATTCCTTCGGGAAGTTGTCGTCGCTCCCGGACAGACCGAGCGGGTGGTTCTCTATTTTCGACCTCTCCGTCCGACATCCCGTCCCATCGATCTTCGGCTCGACCTTGCGACCGTCGATGGCCAGCTGATATCGCGTTCATACCTCCCGTTGGTTTTTTAGAGTAAGCGATGCCATGGATGATGACCGTGTCGAGGAGCTACAGCGCCGGGCAGCCGCCGATCTGTGCGAGATTGGGCTGGCCGGGGGACTGCCGAACGAGGCCCAGTTCCCGAGGCGAGCGCTGGCGGCGTCTTTCCTGCGCGCGTTGAGCCGAGCCGGAGTTCCAGCGTTGCAGTACGGCTGGCCGGAAGGGTCGGAGCGGCTTCGTTACTTCGTGGCGGGACGCTTGCGCGCACGCGGTGCCAAGGTCAATCCGGACCACGTCATCATTGCCAGCGGCGCGCAGCCGGCGATTGCTATCGCTCTCGACCTGACCTGTCGCCCGGGCGATCGCGTGGCGGTCGAAAGTGAAACCTATCCGGCCGCGCTCGAGCTTATGCGGGCACGCCGGCTGCGCCCCCGTGGCGAAGCCTTCGGGCTTGGCCTCTGCTAGTGCAGCCCACGAATTGCTCGTTGTTGGGAATCCGCGCGGTCTCTCCATTTCGCCAACGGCGCGCCCACGCCGTGCTGGACTCTGGTCTGCCGATAATCGAGGACGATGCTTACGCCGATCTTCGCTTCGGAGGACCTGCTCCGGCGCCTTTGCTCGCGGAGGCGCCGAGGCGGGTTCTGTCAAACGCCACTAAGACCTGACCCCCTACGACACTAAAACTGACCCCCTCCAGATGTTCAGTGGTGGTTAGGGTTGGGCACGCGCTGGCGCTCGGCCCCGAGGCATGGCGATTCCCCGCGCGGTCGCTCGCAGGGCCGTCCTGCGAATGGCGAGCATCCGCCAAAGTCGCCTCGGATGAACTTGCAAGCGATTCCGAGACGCATGCCGCCTAGCTTGCGCACCGCTTGCGCGCGCACCCTCCGCGACTCCGCAGTCTGTGCAACCCTTTCGCGGAGGATCCTCCGCGATCGTGCGAGCGCGGCGCTATTCATGGGCAAGGCAATCGAAGCCTCATGTGGTGGCCGCCGAATGACGATGGATAGCCGGAGATATGCCGTGTCGAGACGCGTTCT
>Ga0265342_10001749_pt1 | contig 19815 bp, 15 predicted proteins | sample 4CB327metaG_FD_203125 | JGI IMG/M metagenome (GOLD analysis project Ga0265342, IMG submission 203125) | Rhizosphere microbial communities from Carex aquatilis grown in University of Washington, Seatle, WA, United States - 4-CB3-27 metaG | ecosystem: Host-associated > Plants > Roots >...
CATCAAGTCCGATACGGAAGACTTCAAGAAGATTGTGGCGGAAGCCGGCATTCACGTCGAATGACTTGACGAACGGCACCGCAATAGCAAACCGCCCGATGCGGAGCGCACCGGGCGGTTCGAGTGTTATTTCAGCAAGGCCTCAGTGTGCGAGCGGATCGGGGCGCACCTGCACCTTGTAGACCTTGGGTTGGTTCTGTATTCCGCCCTCATTGTGGAAGACGGCGCGGGTCCCGGACGTCGTCCACAAGGCACGTCCCTTCCAGCCGGCATTCGGATCGTCGATGCGGCCGTCCACATTCTTGGTGAAGAAGCCCATCGGATAGGGCACGCGGACGTCCACGAACTTGCCGTCGACGATCGCGAGCAGCGACTCCCCGCCATTGGTCTCTGCGATCGGAACGTTGGCCCCAAGGCCAAGAGTATTGAAGCGGTCGACCCAGAGATAATAGGCGTGGTTGGCGCTGCCCGGATCGGTGACACCCTTAAATTGAGGACCGGGCATCGTGTAGAACGTCCACCCTTCCGGGCATTGCTTGCCGGTTGCCGCCGCCGGACCATTCAGCGGGCCTTTGCATTTGCGCCGATCAAAGCTGCCCATTTGGCCACTCGAGAATGCGGTCCACACCACGCCGTCGGTAGTCACATCGACGCCGCGCGGGCCGTAGGCGCCGGAATCGTCCGGCGGCAGAAAGATCTCGACGAGCGCAGTATGCGAGGGATCAGAACCGGGCACCACGTGGACGACGTAACCGGGCTGTTCGAAGCGTGAGAACCCGACATCCATCGATTGACCCCAGACGGAATCGTCGACCGGGCTGGGCTGCACGCCGTAAAGACCCGCCAGGATCCGCTTGTCCTTGGCGGGGTCGACCGGTTGGTTTGGCTCGACATACTCGTCGCGTTTGCCGTTGCCATTGGTGTCGATAACCATCGGCGTCCAGCCTTGCGACTTCTGCTCGTCGCCGGTCTCGTCGTACATCGCCGTATTCAACCAACCGACGACGCCGATCTGCACGGCGGCAACGCTCGTCCACAACGTGTTGTTGGCGTCGTGACCGAAATAGAGGTGATGAGTGTTGAAGCAGGTATTGATGAGCGACCACTTCTCGGTCTTGGGATCGTACATCGACAGCTGGCGCTGCGATTCCTTGAGCGGCGCGACCTTGGCCGAAGGATGATCGGAGCCCTGCTGGCAGAAGCTGGGGTTGGCCGCAGGCCGTAACCGCGCCGTGAACCACACGCGGCCTTTCTCGTCCATCATCGGATTGTGGATGCTGGTATGGCCGTCCCAGATCGGTTCATCACCCCAATAGGCCGAGGTCCCCTTCGGCAGTTCGAGCGACGACGGCGTCTTAGGATCAATAAACGGATGCTTGATGGTCCACGCTTTGTTGTGGACGGGGTCGAGCACGGGCACCAGGTCGGTACTCTCCTCCGGCGATCCGTAAATGAAGCCGTTGGCGTTGACCGTCGGGTTGCGCTTGTCGGTCGAGACCGCATCATGCAGGTAGATCTTGGGGGTCGCCCAGTCCCACTCGGTAATGACGACGTTGCGCTCGACGCCCTGCGGACGCTTGGGCTTGTCGGCGGGCAGTTCGCCGGCGGCGATGCGATCGGTCCAATCGGCAAACAGATGATAGGCTTTGTCGGCGCCGAGCCGTCCGAGGGTCAACGCCATGTTCGACATTGCCTGGCCGGCCTGCGTGCGTCGCGCCCAGGCCTCGGCGGAATCCTTCGACCCCTCGGTGAAAATCTTCGGTATCGTACGCACGCCCTTCGACCCGATCGAATGGCACGATTGGCAGGAATTTTTGACCGTGTCGATCCAGGCATGCTGGGATTTCATCGTTTCCGGAATGCCGTTGCCCTTGTCGCCGGTTCCGGGGAACTCGCTTTTTTCCGGGATCTTCATCATCGAATACCAATACATCGCCGGATAGAGTTCCGCGGCGGCGGCAGGACTTGGCGCCAGAGTGGCAGTGAGATTGAGCGCCTTGCCCGGCTCGCTCTGAACCTTGGGCGAGTCGATGAGGCCATAGCCGCGAACCCAGACGCTGTAATTCGCTTTCGGCAAATCGGGAATGACGAAACGGCCCTGGTCGTCGGTCACCACGATCTTGGTGTACTTGGTCGGAAGATCGGTGGTCTCGGCGATGACCCAAACGCCGGCCTCCGGCCCGCTGCTGCTGGTGACGACGCCGCCGAGATCGCTGGCGCCGACCTGGACCGACGCTGCCGGCTGCTGCGCCTGCGAAGGCATCGGCGTCGCCGCAAAAAATGCCGCGATGGCGATTGCCGCCACACCGGAATACAAACTGTTTCTGGTCATGAAAGCCTCCCTGGGTGCCGTGAACGGCTGCAAGTCCGCCACGATGCGATTTCTTGTTGTAAGAAAACTTGCCGCATTCACCTGCCCACCCGCAAGCGAAAAATCAGCTCCCGGCGTTCGAAGTGGGCGCGTCCCGCTGGCTACGATCCAAAAGCGGCAATTCAAAGTTAACGCGAGCGGCACCACGCTGGGCGTATCGCTGTTGCGATGCCTCGTGCTAAAATTGCAGCATCGGGAGCGGGAACGAGACCAGGAGGCCTGCGATGAGGTTGCAATCGCTGGGTTATGTCGGGATCAAGAGCAAAAATCTTGACGACTGGGAAACCTATTGCACCCGCTTTCTCGGCATGCAGCTGGTCGACAAAACCCGCTCAGCGCTGACGTTGCGGATGGACGATCGCAAGCAGCGGATGGTGATCAATCGCGACGATGGCGACGGTCCTGCGTTCTACGGCTGGGAACTGGACGATGCCGCGGCGCTCGACCGGCTCGCCGCGCATCTCGAGCGCAATGAGGTCCAAGTCGCACGCGGCTCCCGGGCGCTCGCGGATGAACGCCGCGTCAAGGATCTGATCGTCTTTAACGATCCGGTCGGCAATCGTCTGGAAGTGTTTAACGGTGCCGAGATTGCGCCCGACCCGTTCTTGCCGGGGCGCGCCATTTCCGGCTTCCGCACTGGGATGCTCGGCATGGGCCATGTCGTGCTCACCGCTGAGCGCGTCGACGACGTGATTCCGTTCTATACCAACGTGCTGGGTTTCCGGCTCAGCGACTATTTCGACAAGCCGTTCAAGGCCTACTTCTTTCACGCCAATCCGCGCCACCATAGCGTCGCCTTCATCGAGACCGGCAAGAACGGCATTCATCACCTGATGATGGAACTGTGCCATCTCGACGACGTCGGCCAAGCCTATGACATCGTGTTGCGGAAGCCGGACGTGATCGGCACCACGCTGGGCCGCCACGTCAACGACCAGATGACCTCGTTCTATTCGTGGTCGCCATCGAAATTCCTGGTCGAGTACGGCTGGGGCGGCCGCACCATCGACCCGGAGACCTGGATCCCTCACGAACGCACGGAAGGACCAAGCCTGTGGGGCCACGACCGCTCGTGGCTCACGGCGGAAGCGCTCGAACAATCCCGCGACCTGCGCATGGCCGTGGCGGCGTCCGGCGGACGCGCGCCGCTCAATGTCATGGATGGCAATTATCTGCGCGCGCGCGACGTATGCCCCTGGTGGGACGCAACGCTGGAAGCGGCGCGCAAGACCGGGTGACACAATCTGCAATGACGGAAAGACGTCGACGACCGGATCGAGCCTGGCTGTGACGTGCCGAGAGTGTCGTGCATTCCAAAAAATTCAGACCACGTCACGGTTGGCCGAGAATGCCCGCGACCGCCTTAATTTCGTTGCGGGCATAGTTCGGCAGGCCCGAACTGATTGATGATCCCGTATTGAAAGAACTCTTGCCGACCAGCACCTGCGCCGGCACCAGGTTGCGCAGCACCGGAACGTTTTCGTATTTCTTGCGACTCTCGATCACCTTGCTCTTAACTGCGATCGCGATGAACGCCGTCGCCACCGTCAGATTGGGATCGGCCTTGTCCTGCTGGAATACGATCAGAAGCTTGCCGAACTGCATGACCTGATTGACGTGAAAAATGTTCTGCTCGATCGCGCCCGAGACGGAACCGTCCACGCCGGTCAGCTTCATCAAGCCGGGCTGGTCGAGATCGGCGGGGCCGAGTATCCGCAGTTCGCTCTGGAAGTCGAGATATTCGGCAATCTTCTTTTTGCTTTCGGTGAGCTGATTGACCAGGCGGATGCCGGTCGGCAGCTTGCCCTCGAGCTGGTAGCGCGACTCGATGCAGAGCACGTTCGGCTTCGCCTCGCACCAGGGCCTTGAGGGATTCTTGTTCGGGCCGTCCTTGATGTCAGCGGGTGCAAGTGCTGTGTGGGTGATCGCAGGATCGAGCTTCTGCATGAACGCCAGGGTGGCATAGGAGCCGAGATCGATCGACTGCGCCGGCTTCGGCAAGGTGAAGCGGGCCTGCGCAACGTACATGTGCAGCTTTTCCTCGAACGGCTTGCTGACGCCGTCGATCACGACATTGACCGTCGGTTCCGCGTAGCCGGGATATAACGACAGGAATTGTTTCTGCGCCGGGTTGGTCCGGCCCCAATCGTCGAACGTCATCAGCTGGCTCGCGGGCGAGCCGGGGCTGATGTCGACCTGATCGGTGAACGCGATGGTGTTCGGCTTGATTTGATCGCGCGCGGCGGAGAGCGAGGCTACGTCGGCGATGCGGAATTCCGCGGCGGCAGGCACGGCTCCAGAGGACACCAGAAGCGCCAGAGCCAAAGCGCTATATCGCCACATCGTTCTCTCCATCGTTACTCAATAAAGGCCACGGCTGGCACGAGGATAGTCAGGATCGACCCGCCGCGGCCTTCCTTCATAGTTTCCGCCGGGGGGCTGACCGAAGAACAGACCGAATAATCCGCCGGGTGGTCGCGGCGGGGCCTGGTAGCTGGGCGGGTATTGGCCGTAACGGCCATCGCGTTCGTAGAAAGACGAACCCGGCGGATAGGGCGAACCATAAGACCCCGGCACGTTCTCGTCCTGCCCCAGCATGTCCGCCTCACGATAGGAGTCGGCCTCCTCGCGCGACACCAGACGATACTGGGTGTCATCGACCTGCCCGTCCGAGCCCATGCGGAAATGCTCCATAAAGGCCTTGCCGCTGCCGCGCGGCAGCCGCTCGCCGCTTGCGAGATCGATCGGCAGATCCACCAATTCGCGTTTCGCCTGCGCCGATGGCGGATTGAGCAACGCGCGTGGCACGTAGTCCGACCACACCGCCTGGATGATGGGCTCGAAAATCGGAATCGCGGTCTTGGCTCCAGTTTCGCCACCGCCGAGTGTGCGCCGCTGGCCGTCGGCGTTGTCGTAGCCGACCCAGACGGCAACGGTCACATCATTGGTGAACCCGACGAACCAGGCGTCGTTCTCGTTTTCGGTGGTCCCGGTCTTGCCGGCAACATAAGGCGAGAGGTTGTGGATCGAGTGCGCGGTGCCGCGTTCCACCACGCCCTGCAACATGGTCTTGAGCTGATAAAACGCCGCCGGGTCCGGGCGGCCGATCAAAGCCGACTGCGCTTCGTGCTGATAGAGCGTCTTGCCATCCTTTTCGATCGATTCAATCGCATAGGGTGCCGGTCGTGACCCTTCATTGGCAATGGCCGCAAAGAAGGCCGCGAGATCGATCATGCGGACCGGTTGGGCGCCGAGCACGAACGGATAATAGTGCTCGCAGTCCTTATACAGTTGCGCCTCCTGGGCGATTTGGCAGACCCGGTCGAGACTGTCCTCGGGGCTCGACGAAATCGCACCATCCAAGAGATGCGCGGTCACCAGGTTCCTGGAATTCTCCAGCGCACGGCGCAGGGTGAGAACGCCGGACCCACCACCCTCGTAGTTCTTCGGCGACCAGTAGTCTTCCTCGCGCGCATTGATCGGATTGCCGATCGGCGGCAGCGTGATCGGCTGATCCTGCACCAGGGTATTGGGCTGCAGACCAGCCTCGAGCGCCGCGAGATAGGACACCGGCTTCAGGGTCGAGCCCGGCTGCCGCCGTGATTGCGTCACGCGGTTGAGCTGGCTCAGGGGATAGGAAAATCCACCGGCCATGGCGAGGATGCGGCCGGTCTTGTTCTCGAGCACCATGGCCGCACCCTGCACGTTCGGGCGGGCGCGCAACTCGGCCTTGGCGCCGGCTTTGCCTTCGACCACGTTGACGAATACCAGATCGTAGAGCTTGAGCAGGCGGCGCGCACCGTCAACGTTGACCGAGAGCGGCAGAACACGTCCGTCACGGAGACCGACGCGGATCGGGCCACCTTTGTCGGCGCTCTTGGAACCCTTGCCGGCAACTTTGCTGTCAGGAGCCTTGATCTCCGGACCCGAGACCACGACCGCGGTGGTCCAATGCACGTCATAGAGCGGCGGCCGCGTGCGTTCGAGCGCAAGCTGCCAGGTTGGCGCTTCTGGTGGGCCCTGGGGCGGCGGTGGCGCCGTGTTACGCGAAACCGATCCGGTCGCATTGCGCTCTTGCTCAAGGCGCTGGATGACGTCCGACAGGTTGGCTTCGGCGCCCAGGAAGCGCGCGCGTCCGGTCCGCGCCTCATAGCGTGCGAGCCCATCCTGCAGCGCGCTCTCGGTTGCACGCTGCAGCGTCGGCTGCACGGTCGCGTGCACGGTGTAGGCCTGCGCCGCCAGCGCATCGATGCCGGCGACCGCCTTCGCCTCGTGGACAACATTGTCGGCAAAATAGAAACCGGTGTCGCGCCGGGTCGGGTCGTAGGCGACCAGTTGCGGCGCTTGCGCCTGGGCCTGCTGCGCCTCCGAAGCGGAGATCACGCCGTCTTCCTGCATGCGCGTGAGCACGTAGGTCTGGCGTTCGCGCGCACGCTCAGGATGACGATCGGGACTGAAGTAGTTCGGCCCCTTGGTGAGGCCGGCAAGCATCGCCGCCTCCGGCAGTGTCAGCTGGCTGGCGGATTTGCCGAAATAGCTCTGCGCCGCCATTTCGATGCCCCAGGCACCACGGCCGAGATAGATGAAATTCAGATAGAGCGCGAGGATTTCCGGCTTCGACAACGTATTCTCGACGCGGGAGGCGAGAATGATCTCGCGGATCTTACGCTCGTAGGTGGCGTCGTCACCCGTGACCAGGTTCTTCACCACCTGCTGCGTGATGGTCGAGCCACCCTGCGGGCGGCCCGATTTTGCAAGGTTGCCGACGAAAGCGCGGATCATGCCACGCTCGTCGACGCCATGATGCTGATAAAAGCGCTTGTCCTCGGCGGCAACAAACGCCTTCTGCACGTAATCGGGAATGTCGCTGAGCGGCACCCAGACGCGACGGCGACCCGGCTCGCCCAGTTCCGCCAAGCGTCCGCCCTTGTCGTCAAGCATCACACTCAGCCCCGGAAGCCGAAGATCCTTGAGTTTGCTGTGGTCGGGCAGATCGGCCGCGGCCTTGTCGAAATAGGAGATCACCTCACCGAGATCGACTGGCGACTGCGCCACCGTCTCGTTCTTGCAGAATTGCCGATAGGACTTGAAGAGATCATCAAAGCTGACGCCGTTGAGCGCCTTGATGTTGCCGGTCATCGCCTGCGGATCGTCCATCGCAGTGGTGATGAGATCGTCGAGATTGATCGACTCGATATCGAACACCTTGCGAATGTGGGCGCAGCCGCCCTGCAGCAGCCGGGTCACTTCGGCCTGATCTTGCACCGGATCAAACTGGGTGCGAACCGCATCGGGCTGCGTCGTGACCTGACTCAGCGCCAGGGCGGTGGCAAAAATCTTGACAAGGACTGGATTCATGGGAGGTACACAATAACCGCCTGAGCCGCCCCCGGCGTCTAGAGAGTGCTCCGCACACCAGGGCGCGACCCAATCGCGCGATGACGCCGCAGAGACGAACCAGCGGAAACCCAGGTGGACGCGTCACCCGCTGACATGGCGGCGCCAACACATTATTGAAGCTGCCAATAGTGAAGAATCTAGGACGCCGCCGACGCCGCTTTTGCTCAAAGCTTGCTCAAAACGCAACATTTCGCCGTTCAACCGCCCGAGCGGCCGATAGGTTCCAGGCCCTCCCCCTCCTAAGGGCTAAGAGCTTCACCGGTCTCGGTTAACGTCGACAGCGCCGGCGATCGCCCTGAGGTCGCCGAAACGCTGCGCGCGGCGCACTTGCAAGCCGCCTCAGATGCGGTAGATGTGGCGCGCGCTGCGCCGCGCCTTGGGATTTGCTTATCACGCCATCGACCTACGGCGTCGCAAGGCCTCGGCCGGCTCCGATTTCTTGGTCCAAGCTCGTGGCTGGGCCGAGCAAGTTGGGGGATAGTTCAACGGTAGAACTGCGGACTCTGACTCCGTCAATCTAGGTTCGAATCCTAGTCCCCCAGCCAGCTTCTTGTAACCCCATATAGCATTGAAGGAAAACGGCTTATAGCATTGTTGCGTGGTAAAAGTCGTGGTAAAAAGTGGTCGTCAAAGGCGCTTTTGAAACGGTATCCGACCGAGCCCATGCCGAGCAAGTACGACCACCTCCAGATCCACGGCGGCACCTTTCGCGTCGTCATGGGAATACCGCACGATGTGCGTCCGGCTTTCGCCGGCAAGAGGTACTTCCTGCAGCCCCTCGGCACCGCCAATCCCAACGAAGCGAACCGGCTCAAAGGAGCGTGGATCTCGCGTTGGCGCACCGACATTGCCATCGCCCGCCGTCCTGGCGATCCAGTCCTGAAGGAGGCTCGCCTGCTCCGCCGCCGTGTCCAAGGAGGCGATGAGGACGATGCAGACGCCGCCTTTGCTGAGGCCGTCTTGCTTAGCTCTGAGCTTGAGGCCACCGACGGTGTCGACGCTGGGGACCGCCTCTTCAAGATCGCCACCGGCCACCTCGCGCCGCTCGACGAATTTCTGGACGAGTGGATTGCTGATAGGCAGTTCACCGGCAAAACCGACGTGCAGCATCGGCAGGCATTCGCGGTACTGGCTGACTGGTGCAAGACGCAGAACTTGGAGCCCACTCTCCAATCCATCACGAGGAAAGTCGCTCGGCGATTTCTCGAAGAGCACTTAAAGCCGCGCCTCTCGCCGAAATCGGTCAACCGCTATTCATCCGCTTATCGAACACACTGGAAGTGGCTGATTGACCGCGAGCAGTGGGGCATCGCCGCAAATCCATGGGCGGGTACCCACCAGTCGATCAAACGATCGCGTGACCGCGACGAAGGCAAGAAGCGGCCGTTCACCGACGATGAGGTGCGAAAGTTGCTCGCCGCCGATCCTCGTAAGCTCGGCATGCGCGGTATCGCTGAAGTTCTGCCCGACCTGCTGCGTCTTGCCGCGCTGACCGGCGCACGCATCGACGCCATCTGCCACCTACAAGCTCGCGACTGCCAGAATGGGGTCTTTAGGTTCCAACCGCAGAAGCGCGAGCCCGATGTTCGCGAGGTGCCGATCCATTCCAAATTGAGGTCGATCGTCGCGCGGCGCACCAAGGGCAAAAGCCCCACCGACTTCCTCATTCACGAATTGCCGAAGCAGCAGCATGCGGCCATCTCGCGGTCCTCACCCGCCGTGAAATCCTTTGCTCGGCTTCGGCGCAAGCTGGGGATCGATGAGCGGCCGAACGGCAAGCATCAGAGCAATGTCGATTTTCATTCCTGGCGTCGCTGGTTCAGTCGCAAAGCCCGCGAGGCGCTGGAAGCCGGCGCGAAGGGATTCACTCCGTGGACCATTGCTGAAGTGATGGGACACGATCCGGAAGAACAACCGTTGCCCATGACCATGGCACGCTATCCGGGGAGCGCGGCACTGGAGGCAAGGCTAGCCTGCGTTGAGGCTGTGAAATTGCCGGCAATACTTCGACGACCCAAAGGAAGCGGCGCTCCCTAGGGGAAACGGCAAAACCACACCACAGTCAATTGAAAAGATTGAGCTTTTCGGCCACCGGCTGTCGCGTTGTGTAGCAGATTGCGCGGCCACCGTCGAGTAGTTCAGAGGGTGCTAGCAAGACAAGCCCCGGGTAACGGCGAAGGTAGGGCTGGTCGATCTGTGCCCAAGCATGCTCTGCACCAAGGTATAGGTTGACGAACGGATGCAAGCGGCCCACCGCAGACATATCTGGCGATCACAATCCCATCAGTGATCTGAACACCTGCCCAAGGAGACCCGCGAGCGCTGCTACCGCCTTGTTCGCTGCGATCCCGATGACTGTGTCCTTCAGTTTCTTTCCAAATTGATCGACAACCGGCCGCAGCAAAGCCACTACAGGTTCGACGCGTACCCGTATGGCCCGCAACACCCGGTGAGCCGCCGAAACCTCGGCGATGCGCTCTTCTTTTTCCTCCGGCTCCGCGAAGTCATTCGCGCCGCACAGTACCTCTTCTAACCTTTGCAATGCGTCGATCGCTTCGGCGTATGCGGCACTGTTATGGTCGAGCGTTACGGTCCGATCAGCCGCTGGCACGGTCAAATCTTCGCGCTCTAGCAGCTCCGCCTCAAGGCGGCGCCTGAGTTCGCGCGCCATGGGAGAGAAAACGTGATCGACGGCCGGCCTTCCAACCCCACCAACTTCCTCAGCAACGTCGATTTTGATAAAGGCCTCTTCGAAGTCGGCAATCGATAGCTTGCGTCGCGCTATTTCTCGAAAGACATTCAACTTCATTCCCAGGCGCCTCTCGCGATCTGCCGGCCATTCCAATGGCCCCATGGATCGGCCAATGGGCGGCGGCGGTGGCAGCACCCCTCTCGATGGCTTCAAACGGTTGATGAACTGATATTGCTCCAAACTCACACTGCTCTCGATTTTTTGTACAATTTCCCGCACGCCGGGCGTTTCGTCGATGAGCGCGAACCAGTTATCCAGATGGTCGGGTACGAACTGCGATCGCGCTCGTACCACCTCGTCCGTCAAATCATCGTAGACCGCACGGAAGTTGGTGAAATTTCTGTTCGTCGCCATTGAGATTGCTCGTTCCTGCTGTTCGACCGATGGTGTTACCGCTTCAGCAAGACAATTCGCAAAAATTTTCGGCGGTACATTGGCGACCGTTTGCTGCGCAATCTCGTTAGACAAAATCCACTCTTTGCCGCTTCCTCAGCGACAACTTGTACGCGCGCGGACGCCGATAAACAAATACAGTGATTGGGCGTACTATGCAGAGCCATGACGGCCAACGTCACTGCTCACCCATATGAGAGGCATAGCGCCTCAGCGGGCGCGTGCGTTTCCCCCCGTAGGGTGGCTTGGCGAAAGAGTTCACGACGACGACGCCTGGCGTGCATCTTCGCAGATGGCGCCCGCGCCTAGTCACTTGGCTAGCTGGCGCATAGTATTGTTCACGTAAGGCGGCGCCGGCTTCAACCTCGATTGGTCTGCTATGTCGACCGCAAGCGGAAATCACTTCGGATTGACTCGCATTTCGGAGTTGCGGTTCTGCGAGTCGTCTGAATGAGGTCGCGGGCACGTCAGTCCTGGCCAACCATCATCCTGCAGACTTCGAGACTGGCCTGCTGGAAGAGCCTAACCGCGCCTCCCGCCCGGCGCTTTTTCAGGGTGACCAAGGCAATGGGCTGGACGCTGTCGCGAAGGTCGACGTCGAGAGCACGCAGCCACGCGCGATTTGAGGGGTATCGGAGCATTTGGGCTGGCATGATGGTCAGAAATTCACCGCTCGCCAGCAAATTGAGTCGCATATGAATTGAAACAGTCGTGACTGCAGCCGGCGGAAGCGGCAGTTTTCTGCGGCGAAACAGATCAACCGTGACACGGCCGAGAAAAGTTCCCGACGGCGAGAACGCCCATCGCTCCTCCATGAGATCTCCGAGGCTCATCTTTTTACGGGGGAGCAGCCGATGACCTTTCGCCGCCATGACCGCAAGCGGCGACTTGAACAGGGCTTGGACGGCCAGATCATCAGAAACAGCTGGTGAGGCCCAGCGTGTCACGACCAGATCGCGCTTCCTCTCTCGCAGTTCGCCAATCAGAGTGTCCAAGTCACTGACCATCACGTCGTAACTGAGCCGCGGATATTTGCGCGACAGTCGGCTGATGATCTCAGATATGACACCCGTGACGGGCTCTGTTGTGCCGATCTTGACGGTGCCTCGGGTGGGATCAGACAGGTCCTCGATATCCGACACGCCTTGTCTGATTTCGTCGAAGACAACCCTGGCGCGTTCGACGAGAAGACGCCCGCACTCTGTCAAATCGACGCCGCGCGAGGATCGGTCTAGGAGCGGCGCAGCCAAAGTGTGCTCCATGTTCGAGACCGCCTTCGAAATCGCCGGCTGGGACAATCCGAGGCGTTCGGACGCTTTGGCCATGCTCCCGAGTTCGGCGACGGTCTGTAGTGTGTGCAAGTCCTTGAGTCTCAAGCGGCGCCCAATGCGATCATCCCATTTCATCAGCCTTCACCCAGGGTTATAGCCCAATAGAGAAATATGACTTCTAATTATAGCGGCATCGGCAGAAGGTGACGAGGTCAAAGCCGGCCGGCCAAATCTCTATGATCGCTCTCATCGGAGGATGCCATGCAGACGCATTCACGTCGGGCCGTGTTGACCGGCATTGCGGCTTTACTTGTGTCGTCGCGCCCTGGGACCGCGCAGGAACAGAGGCTCAGGATCGTGTTTCCGTTTTCCGCCGGCGGGGCGGCAGATGGGATAGCTAGGCTGATTGCCGAAAACTTACGAATCAGACTTGGCAGAGCTGTCATTGTCGAAAACATCGTGGGCGCGGGCGGGCGAATCGGCGCCCGAGCGGTGAAGGATGCACAGCCGGATGGCTCAACTTTGCTGTTTGCGTCCTTCTCCCAAATGACGCTTCAGCCGCACATCTACTACGACCTGGGCTATGAGCCCTTTGACGATTTCGTACCCATTTCTCAGACCGTAAGATCAGAGATCGCATTTGCGGTCAGCAGTCAGAGCACCGCGCACTCGACCAAGGAACTCATCGCGTGGTTCAAGGCGAACCCTGCCGATGCGCTCTATGGTTCGCCGGGTGTCGGTACGGGACCACATTTCGCCGGTATAGAGTTCGGGCGGCTTTCTGGATTGGATCTCCGCCACGCAGCTTATAAGGGCACGCCCTCCGCGCTTCCCGACCTTCTGGCCGGACGGCTTCCGTTGTACATCGCCCTCACTTCCGAGCTCATCGAGCAGCACAAAAGTGGCGCCATACGCATCTTGGCGATAGCGGCCGCCGCGCGGTCACCATTCTTACCCGACGTCCCCACTCTTAAAGAGAGCGGGATCGATATCAACGGACCTGGATGGTTCGCGTTTTACGCGCCTGCCCGCACGCCCACCGACGTCGTTGAGCGGCTTGAGAAAGAGATCGTCGCCACGATGCTTGCGCCGGATACGCGTACGAAGATCCTGACAATGGGATTCCAGCCCACCGGCACAACGTCCTCGGAACTCAAAAAACTGCAGCGAGAAGACTTCGAACGCTGGGGAATCCTCGTAAAGGCCTCCGGCTTCAAAGCCGAACAATAGTTGCGTTCACGTGGGTTGCTGAAAGATCAAAACGATGGCGAAACAATCTGCTGCAGAAGCCGCCGCGACGCTTCGCGGGATGGCCAATGGTCTTCGCGTGTCGCAAGCCCTGTTTGTTGCGGCCCAGCTCCACCTTGCCGACCACTTATCGGAAGGCTCGCTCAACCGCTCGGAACTGGCAAGTCTAGCGGGTGCGGACGCGGCGGCCCTCGGTCGCGTGATGCGAGCCTTGTGTGCACTCGGTATTTTTTCGGAGTCGAGCTCGGGGCACTTTTCGTTGCGGCCCTTAGGGCAATTCCTTCGAAGCGATGTGCGCGGGTCATATCGGGCTGCCATCTTGTTTCACGCGGGCTCAGTCCGCTGGCGGTGCTGGTCCGATCTGCTCGAAACGGTGAGGACAGGTATCAATGCCAGCGAGCGCTTGCTCGGTAAGGAGATCTTCGAGTTCTATGCCTCCGACGCCGCTGAATCGAAGATCCACGATGAGGCGATGCGGTCGTTTTCGGCGAGCCACGCTGATGTCCTTCTCAACGCGATCGACCTCAGTCGGGCCGGTGTTGTCGTCGATGTGGGCGGCGGATCGGGAGAGCTACTTACGGCAATTTTGGCGGCAAACCGCGGGCTACGTGGAGTTCTCTTCGATCTCCCCAATGTGGTCGATCATGCTGGCGCTGTACTGAGCAAGGTTGCCGATCGTTGCACCATTGTAGGCGGGAGCTTCTTTGAACATGTACCCGACAATGGCGACATGTATTTGCTCAAGCACATACTTCACGACTGGGACGACGAGCGGGCCGAAGCTATTCTGCGGTGCTGTCGTCGATGTATGCCTGCAAGTTCCAGACTCCTCGTTGTCGACAGGAAGCTCCCGGGCCTCGCCGAGCCAAATGCGAACGCTGAAACTTTCTTGACGGACTTGGAAATGCTGGTGATGACGTCCGGAGGGCGAGAGCGGACCGAAACCGAGTTTCGGAATCTACTTATGGATGCGGGCTTCGAGCTTCTAAATGTCCTTCCGACCGCGTCACCGTTGTTCCTGTTCGAGGCGCGGCCGGTCTGAAAGAGGCCCGAGATTGGGCACCTTCAACACGTGTCGATGTCTGGCTTGGTCACAAGCCGAAAAACTTCTGGAAGAGCATTTCTCGTCCGCATTTGAGCCAGTAGCGAGATCCCGCGTGGGAGCGATTGTCAAAACTCCCCAATGGTCAGTCACATGAGAGGGGAGCCGCCTCAGCACGCGCGTGAATTTCCCCCCGTGGGGGCCCCGAGCTGGGACGCGTAGCGAATCTTTTGGGATCGACGACGGCAATCACTGAGTCGTCATGACGCATCGCCATCCGTTTTTCGCCGCTGCGATACTGTTGGTAGAACGGCCATTCTTCGAACAGTGCCGCGTCAGGGAAGCCGACAAACCATGGCCAAATCGCACCTCACACTTGTCCCGCCAAACACTGTAAATCGAACAGTCACACCGCGCCGCCGTCCGAACAGCGAGCTGCGCACGCGCGAGTACCTCACCGAGAGCGAGGTGATGGGGTTGATCGAGGCAGCGAAGCACAATCGTTACGGCCACCGCGACGCGACGATGATCTTGCTCGGATATCGCCATGGCCTGCGGGCCTCTGAGCTCGCCGACCTGCGGTGGGAACAGATCGATTTCGCGAGTGCCGCGTTGCATGTACGTCGGGTCAAGCGGGGGAGGCCCAGCACCCATCCGCTGAACGGCGATGAACTCAGGGCATTGCGCCGGCTACAGCGGGAGCAGGCGCCGAAGTCACCGTTTGTGTTTACGTCGGAGCGGGGTGCACCGTTCTCCTCCGCAGGACTGGCGCGGATCGTGGAGCGGGCGGGCAAACGCTCGAAGCTTGGTCTAAAGGTCCACCCCCACATGCTTCGACATGCCTGCGGCTTCGCGCTCGCCAACAAGGGGCACGACACGCGAGCACTGCAGGCTTACCTCGGGCATAAAAATATTCAACACACTGTGAGATATGCGGAGCTGGCCCCGACCCGGTTCAAAAACTTTTGGCGCGACTAGATCCAAGCAATTCGTCCTCGCGAACCAAGCTCCAGCCTTTCGCGAACTCGGAGGGACAACTTGTCGCACCGAGGCGTACCTAGTATAGGCGCTTGGAAAACATGAGCATATCAAGTCGTAAATTACGACATTATAATCTGAATACTAGATTATTATTGAACGCTACTTAGTTTGCTGACATGCACTACCACCCGAACGAGATAGGGTGCAGCAAGTCAGGAGCGTTTTATGGACCGGATTGATTTCACAACCGAGGATCTCAGCGCGATTCGAAAGGCTCTAGAGCGGCACAACACCGGATTGTTGCCAGAACAATTGCGGATGGAAAACAATCCCTTCCTCGCCGTCTTCAGGGGACTTGCCACGTTTTTTGCTAGCGAGGAGACGATCTACAGCGAAAATGGTCATCTTGGGTTTGGGGATCTCAGCGCTGCCCAAGTTATCGACCACGCCGTATCTCTCTACAAGGAGCTGCTGAGCGACGTGCTGCTAGCAGCCTGTGGTTCTTCTGAATGCCTTCTCGGGCTCTCGGATAAGGAAAGACGATCGGTCCTCAATAAAGCTGGCCGGCAGTTGAAACCGCCGAGCTACGATGATGAGTACTTGGCCCAGATTAGAGATCCGGGTTTTGGCAAGTGAGCCGCTCAAATCGTATAGCCGCCGTCCAGCGTCGCGCCGTCTCCTCCAGTGAACATGACGCTTTTCATTGCGCAACCACGCCAGATCATAAAGCTCGGCACGGCAGTCATCGGCACACGAGCCGTCTAACCACACGGCGCAAGCGGCACGGCGAGCTGGAGGAAGTCAAACTATGAAGCTCACCAGAACTCCCGAGGCCATACTCGACGGACTCGCCAGATGGGCCACGGCCGCAGAGCAATCAGAGCTTGGTCCGTGTGATCCTGACCTTGCACGAGATCTTTGCCTGCTGCTCGACGGCATTGAGGCCGGGCCGAGTGATCAGCGCGGTCCGACCGGTGAGATCATCATCACCTACTGGGACCCGACCTCCGCTCAGGCCACTCCGGTGGACCAAATGGAAATTTTTGATACGGCCTACCGCTACATAGTCGCTCTGAGGGAGGATCTGCGGGACCGGCCGGCCCTCGACAAGGAAGCAGTGCTCTTGGCCGATGAAGCGGATGAATTGGTGGACGTGGTGGTTGATCTCGTCGAGGCTTGGTCTGGTGAAGAGGTCGAGTGAGCCATGCCGCCTCGCCATATCCGCAAGGCCGTACTCAAAGCCCGCATCAGCTCTCAGGTCGAAGATCACGAGCCAAAGTGCTCGATTCCCGGATGCGGCCGGCCGACAATGCGTTCCGCCAAACAAGGACTCGCCGCCTACCACTGTCGCTATCACGTCGAACACAGGGCGCGACACGGGAGTCATTGGCATAAGTCCTATCGGGCGACCGAACTGAAACCGTATCTCGCAGCGGCGTCTGATTGGATCGAGGAGCATCGCGACGAGCATTGGGTAGCAGCCGCGCTGACAAGCCTCACGGCCCTAATGGACGACGCCGGCCGGGCCGAGACAGCCAACAACATACGAGGATTGTCTCCCCAACGCCGGGCGAAGATCGCCCTAGCGCGCTTGCGCGAAGCCGACATCAAGCCCGAGCGCCTTCTCGGCATCCACCTCGCGGTCTACGCGCTGATCGAAGAAGACCCCGGCTCTCACAATGTTCGGGAGTTCCGCGTCGTGCAGGTCGCCAAGGCCGCACACCGTCTCGCGAGTGGCTATCATCAAACCTGGGACGACATCCCGCTGGAGGGCGGAAAAACGGGCCGCTGGGAGATTCACCGGTACCCGCGAAGTTCCGGCCGCGTGCTGCGTCACCTCGGCAAGATGATTGAGGACGAGTGCGAGCATGTCACGGACAGGTACCGCAAAGACGTGCTGGCATTGAAGGTCAGCGGCTTCGGCCGCCATCCTGCTATCACAAATCCGAAGCCGACGCCGTTGGCGCTGCCGCCAGAGCGCCGCCGACCTTCTGACCGATGATGCAGTTGGGCCTCTCACACGAGTGATTGGGGCTACCTATGCGGTACGCACATGTTGAGGACGTGCCCGGTCACTTTGCGCGGACAATTTCGCGGGTTGATCGCCCTTGAATCCTACGGAACAAGCGCCCGTCAGGGCAAACCACTTCTTTGACCCATGGCTCGCCGTGGACACCGCGGCAATGCCGACAGTCATAGAAAGGCTGGAGCGGGCTGTCCTGGATGACCCGACGCCCCGCCGACGAAAGCGCAAGAGCCGCGATCTCGAAAACCTGCGGAGCATCATCATCGCCGTCGCTGCCAATCTCGCCCACGTCGTGTTCAAGCGGCGCGACCCTCCGACCATTGCCATCCTGCTCGCGAGACCAACCAAAGGTAATCGCTACGGTCGCAAGGGATTCCGACAGCTGCGCGGGGTGCTTGAGCGGCTCGCTGCCAGCAATTTTTTGACGCTGACAACATCCCGCGAATACGGCCAAGCCAGCATAATCGAGCCGACACAAAGTTTCATCGAATTGATGCCGGAGGTCGGGAAGGAGGCTTTCTGCCGCGCAGACGGAGAAGAGCTGATCATCTTACGGCGGAAGGAGAAAAACTACGCAGAGGACGAAAGCACCACCGAGTGGATTCAATACACAGACACGGACGAAACTTTTCGATACCGAGACGAAGTCGCACGGATCAACACGGCTCTCGCGGCGGCCGAACTGCGCTACCACGGCGCCGACGCCAATCAGATTGATCTTCACCGCCGCACGGTGCGCCGCCTATTCAACATCCCGACCTGGATGCCGAGCGGCACCATTCGCTTTGATCTAGGTGGGCGGCTGTACGGCGGCTGGTGGCAGAACCTGAGTAAGGACCGCCGCGTCTTCATCAGGATCGATGGTGAGCCGGTTGCCGTGCTCGATTTCAAGAGCATGTTTGCACGTCTGGCCTACGTCCACGCTGGCGAGCAGGCCCCGCCTGGCGATCTGTACGCGTTGCCGGGCTTCGAGGACTATCGTGACGGCGTGAAGCAGGTGTTCAGCGCGATGCTGTCCCGTCGCGGCCCCCTCAAGCGCATTCCAAAGGATTGTCCTGAACTGCCCTCAGGCTGCACCGGGAAAATAATCCGAGCGGCCATCCTCGATCGGCATCCGGGCCTGCAGCAAGTTTTCGAGACCGGCGTCGGCTACGAACTCATGTTTCTGGAGAGCCAGATCCTGATCGCAATCTTGCTGCGGTTGATCGACCTCGGGATCGTAGCGCTGCCGCTGCACGATGGGCTCATGGTGGCGGAATCGAAGGCCGACAGGGCCGCTAAAGTGATGGGCGACGTGGCCGAAGAGCTGACGGGGCACAGGCTCCCGGTCGAACAGAAGGCCCTCAGGACTCAATAGGAAGGCCGCTGGTGAGTCTTTCGGCAGGCTTCGTACCTGGACCTCACGCGGGGGGGCGGCAGCGCATAAGTGTATGATCGGGCGGGATTTATTATGCGGCTTCTAATCCCTCTGGCTGGTCCCCCTGGGTCGTCCAAGGTTGTGGTCGGCAACGGGGCTAAACCCATCCTCACCACCGATCCCTTTCAGCTCAGCCTTGAAGCCTCTGGCCAAGCATGTCCCCATGATCAACTGCAGCCGAAGGAATCGGGGGAACAACACATGCCGGTGACCTATGACATGAGCAGCAAGACGGCCGTGGTGACCGGTGGTGCCAAGGGCATCGGGAGGGCCATCGTCGAGCGGCTCGTAAGCTCCGGCGCTAAGGTCCACGTCTGGGATTTCAACCCGATCGAACTCAACACCGTGACCTTCACCAAAGTGGACGTGACGCAGCGTGAGCAGATCGCCGCGGCCATCGAGAGGCTGATCGCCCAAGGCTCTCGCATCGACATCCTGGTGAATGACGCTGGATATCTCAGCACGCTCCATCCCTTTGACGACCACGACCCCACCGACTGGCACCGCATCATTCAGGTCAATCTCATCGGAATGATGGAGGTCACGCAGATGGTCTTGCCGCACATGCGACGATGGGGCGGTGGGCGGATCGTCAATCTGGGTTCGCTGGCACGCAAGGAGGGCTTGGCGAAGCTCGCGGCTTACTCGGCGGCAAGTGCTGGCGTTATCTCATTCACGAAGGCGCTCGGGCGTGAGATCGCCGACACGAACATCCGCGTGAACTGCGTCGCACCCGGCCCGATCGACACCGACATGATCCGGGGGCTTGGTCCGGATGCCGTCGACGCCATGATCAATGACAGCCCGATGAAGCGCCTTGGGAGCGTCGAGGAGGTGGCACACATGGTCGCGTGGCTCTGCTCGGATGCGAGTAACTTCAACACGGGCGCGGTGTTCGACATGTCGGGTGGACG
>Ga0265342_10001750_pt1 | contig 19814 bp, 17 predicted proteins | sample 4CB327metaG_FD_203125 | JGI IMG/M metagenome (GOLD analysis project Ga0265342, IMG submission 203125) | Rhizosphere microbial communities from Carex aquatilis grown in University of Washington, Seatle, WA, United States - 4-CB3-27 metaG | ecosystem: Host-associated > Plants > Roots >...
CTTCCCCCTTCTCCACCAGGCCCGCGGGAAACTCCAGGGTGATCAATTCGGCGCCGTGACGATACTGGCGGACCATGAGAAAGCTCTCGTCGCCCGCCATGGCCCGCGTGACGGGTACCACGGTCACCCAGTCGCGCGCCTCCAGGATCCAGAAATCCCCGGTCTTGCCCGTGGCAGAGGTGCGCCGTGACACGACGAGGTCGAACAAAGGGCTGCGCCCAGCGCTCTGGCGCGAATGTTCCACCCATCGGAGATGGGAATCTGGCTCAGGCATGCCACCGCACTATAGCAGAGCGGGTCCTCGATTGCTATGCCTGACGGTCCCCACGCGGCGCATCGCCTGCCGTGAAAGCTCGATTCTCCCCCCGCGCATTGTTCGCCGATCTTTGTCCGATCACATTGACAACCGGAATAGCGATCTCTATACTCATACCCGGGTAAAACGCATGGCGAGCCCCCTTCAACTATCTATAGTTAACTTCAACAAAAACTCCTATATAATTGTGGAGGGGAAGCAGAACGCTGACTTCTTCTACATCATCCGCAGCGGCAAGGTGCGCATCAGCAAAGAAGTGGAAGTCGTAGAAGAGGAAGGCGGCAACACCCTGGCCCCCGGCGATTTCTTCGGCGTTATCTCGACGATGTCCTCGCACAGCCACATAGAAACCGCCCTCGCCCTTACCGATGTCTCGGTGATCTCGGTGGCCCGCGAGCAGTACGGTCTGCTCATCGAGCGCAATACGCCCGTGGCCTTGAAGATAATCCAGAGTTTCTCGCGCAAGATGCGTTATCTGGACGAGGCCCTCACGCGCCTGACATTCAAGAACACTGCAAGCGGCGACCCCTCGCATCTGTTCAAGGTCGCCGAATACTACGCGCGACAGAGCCAGTACAATCAGGCCTACTACGCGTACTATAGGTTCCTGCAGAATTGCCCGACGGACCCGAATGCCGACAAGGCAAAGGAACGGATGGCGAAGATCCATCCTTATGCCAAGGCCGTCTATCTCGACAAGGCGACCGATGATTTCACGCGCAGCTATCCGAAAAACACGATGATCTTCAGCGAGAACGAACCGGGAGCGGAGTTGTACATCATCCAGCGCGGCGTGGTGAAGATCACCAAGATCGTTGAAGACAATGAGGTCTTGCTCGCAATGCTGAAGCCGGGCGACATATTCGGCGAGATGGCGCTTCTGGAGAACAAGCCCCGTTCGGCCTCTGCCGTGGCAAATGAGGATTGCACACTCATGGCGGTGAACAAGGCCAACTTCGAGCGCATGGTCCAGACTCAGCCGCAACTGATAACGCGCATCACGACAACCCTTGGAGACAGGCTCTGGGACATCTACAAGCGGCTTGCCAATACGCTTATTCAGGATCCCTTGGGAAGGTTGTACGACGCCCTGCTTCTTCAGCTGGAAAAGAACCGTATCCCCGTGGTCAAGGGTGGGAAGTATACCTTCCAGCTGGGTCCGAACGAGCTGCTGAAAACAGTCGGGTTGTCCGCGGACAAGGGAAATCCTTATATCCGCAAACTGTTCGAGAACAAGAAAATGGTTCTCACGGACAACAAGATTGCGACCTCCGATGTAGAGGAAATCCAGAAGCAGTCCGAATACTACCGTCACATGGAAAAAATCGAGCGTGCCCGCCGAAAGGCAGCGGCACAGCAATAGCGCGGTCGCTCCTGGCGACATTCTGAGCACGGTACCCCGTGCGAGAGGCGGCAGCGCGGTCGCTCCTGGCGACATTCTGAGCACGGTACCCCGTGCGAGAGGCGGCAGCACGGTCGCTCCTGGCGACATTCTGAGCACGGTACCCCGTGCGAGAGGCGGCTGACCCGCTTCCCCTTTAGTACGTCCCCGTTATGGTCAAATCCTCGAAGCTCGTGCTGTACGTGAATCCTCCGCCGACCGCCTCCGCTTGGAAGCTCATCAGATAGGGTAGATCACGATCCTGGCGCGTGATTCCGGAAGGGTTCATCTGGTTCACCGTATCGAGACCCTTGGTGAACACGATATGCTGGTTGTCGAGATTGCCGAAATAATACGAGCGCGCCTCCACCCCGTCTCCGAGTGAAGGTGCACGATTCGGGTTGTCGGCGAGGAACGGGTCCACGGGCACCCAGCCGAGGGTGTCAATATAGAACTCGTCCCAGAAATGCCGGCTCGCCGGTTGGCCCTGATCCCCGACGAGATAGCCCGCTACCATCCGCGACGGGACGCCTTGTGCCCGAAGAAGCGCGCAGTAAAGAGAGGAGAAGACGAATACATCGCCGCGCTTCGTTTTCAGCGCGGCTACGGCGTCTTTCGCCGATGGGTTGTAGGCGATCTGAGCGAGGAGCCAATCGTAGATCCGCCGCGCCTTGAGCCACGGATTCTTCTCCGCGCCGACAGCGGCGGCCGCTGCCTTGACGATGTCGGGATTGGCGGAGGGAACCATCGGATCAGGCGCCGTGAACGTGCGATAGACATCCGATGTCGTGTCGTACGCGGGCACGTCCGACGGATTCACCTGCGTTTCTACAGCATAGCGATCCAGCATCCAGCTCATGCTCGCTCGGTACTTGCCACCTCTTTGGAGGTTTGTGAAGGAGAACAAGTCGGCCGAAGCCGTCTCCATGAGCGGCGCCGGATCTACGCTCACTGGGTTTGGCTGCGGCTGCTCCGGCGCGCGCAACACCGTCGGCAGCCACAGGTACAAGGTGTTCTCGCCGTTGGCCTGCGTGACGCCGACGTCCATAGAGTACTGGAGCGAATACTTGCGTGGTGAGGAGTACGTCTTGTTCCCCGCCCCCTTGTTCACGACGAAGTACGAGGCGTTGCTCGTTCCTTTGTCGGAGGTCACGAGGACATTCCCCGACACGGCGCCGTCGGGAACCCGCAGCGTAATCTCGATATTGGACCAAGAGATATAATCGCTGTTGTAATCCTGCGCCGGCAGCATGTTCTTGGGGTCAAGCGTGCCGCTGGAACCGCCTTGGAGCGCGGAGGGTGTGAAATACACCTGGGAGTCGCCCTTCTCGAGCCCGAAGTTCATACCGCGAATGGTGATGGGTTCCCCCACACGCGCGGCGGCGGGTTGGAGGGCGTTTGCCGGCAGGTACGGATCGCCTTGATGGGTCGCCCCCGATGCCAGCACCGGTATGTCGGCTGGATTGATGAACAAAAGAACGCCGCTTCGCCCGCTTTTGGTAATGACATAGACGATACCCGATGTCGCCTCGTCCGGGATGCGTACGCTGATACGCGTGTCGGACCAGGTATAGTCGGTTGAGGTGGGAGCGATGCCGGAGATGCGGACTTCAGAGGTGTCGCGCGTGGCGCCGAAATTCCTGCCGGTGAGGATGACGACATCCCCCGGCTTCGCCGTGGAGGGCACGATGCTTTCAAGGTGAGGAGGACTCCCCCCCATGCGGGGGCTCATGAAGACGAATACGATCAGCGCTACGACGACGACCGTGGGGATGAACCAGGTGCTTCGAAGGATCCGCTGATGCGGCTTGACCTTGTCTCCTTCCTCGCCGTCCGGATCCGGAACGCGCGCGCGCTCCTCGAGACTCGTCTCATGCATGTCCCCGTTCGTCACCGCGCGATCCTATTCCTTTTGCCCGTATTGCTGGATCTTGATCTCGACTTCGATATTGAAAAAATTCTTCTGCTGGGCCTCTTCATCTGAAAGCCCGAGAGGCAGGAAAAGGACCGACTCGCCGAAAGAGACGGGAATGGCGTAGTAGGTGCTGAAGTAGGTGTTCTCGTTATCCGTCGGCTGCGTGAACCACACCTGCCCCTGGGCGAGGAGGAGCACCTCCCCGTCGTCCTGCATGTAGGGGGTGCAGACGAGATAGATGTGCACGTTGTCACCGTCCAGACGCAGCTTGATGGCACGGCCCGGCAATGTCAGACGATTGCTCTCTGCGTTCCAGATCGGCGTGTCGTCCTGTTGATCCGGCGGGAGGACACGGGCGGAAATGCTGAGAATCAGGGCTTTGGACAAGAGTTGCTGAAGTGAGGGGTCAGGGGGTGCGCTGGCGGTATCCGCTCCCGCGGCCTGACTCTGCGCCTGGGCGTGCGCGAATGCGAAAGCGAAGAGAAGCGGTACGACAACGCTCGGCTTGTGCATCATTGCTTCTTCCTCGGTACGTTGGCCGACTTGACCATCATCGGTTCCCCAACGGGAACGAGCTTCACGTTTTTCGGTAGCGTCATGACGGATTCTACGGCGCTGTCACTTCCACCGACCGACTTGAGCAGGGCTTCCACCTTGTCATACGGCACCGCAAACTGGAACTCCGTTCCGCCCGGAGCGCGGGTGACGCGTACATAGCCGTAATTGGAGCGAGCCGCAAGGACGGCAACCGCAACGCCCAGTGTCAGGAGGAGGGCGGCGGCAAGGACGGCGACGGGCACAGGAAGCGCGACTTGTCGGCGCCAGACCGTTTCTTTTGGAGGCGCTGCGGGCTGGCGATGGAGGAGCCGCTGGCGAACGCGATCCATCGGTTGCTGCCAGTCGACTTCAGCACCCCTCTGGAGGGCGTGCCGCACGGTCTGGAGAGAGTCGATGACGGACCGACATGACTCGCACGAAGCCACGTGCTCGGCAATCGTTCCTTCCCACGGGGAGCCAACCTCCCCGTCCAGGTACGCTGAGAGAATCTGACGATCAGGACACATACGCATCACCTTCAGCCAGGGCCTTTCCCAGGCGCTCGCGCGCCCGGAAGATCCGAACCTTCACATTGCTTTCCGTGATTCCCAATAGCGCTCCGATCTGTTTGTAGCTGAGATCCCCATATTCCCGAAAGACCAAGGGAACGCGCAAATTATACGGCAGGTCGTTCAAGGCGGCCTGCACGTCCGAACGCGTTTCTTCCTTCATGACCTGTTTCTCGCTGGAGTCGGCCAGGCCGGGAGAAATGCGTGACAGCTTCGAGAATGCCTTCTTTTCGCGCGTCCGTCTCTTTTCATGATTCAGCGACAGGTTCTTCACCACACGGATGAGCCAGTATTTGGATTGCTCCAGGTCAGAAATTGCGTCATTACGTTCCATAAGCTTGATGAAGGCTTCATGGCACAGATCCTCTGCAATCTCCCTGTCGCCAGTCACTCGCAGGGAGACCCGGTAGATGACGGGAAATAGTGTCTCATAAACCACATTGAAAGATGGTGGATGCGCATACTCGGTGCTACTCATTGCTAACAACTATTTCCTTCTGATGTTACAGCCTTTTATCTCTTTTGACTACCGGCAAAACGTACCTTGGGTCCGGCAGGGCTGTCTTGCACCTCCACACCTTTCTCCAGAAGACGGTTGCGCAACTCGTCGGCTTTCTTGAAATCCCGATTCTTCCTTGCCGTTTCGCGTTCTTCGACCAACTGTCGGGTCTCCTCATCGAGAGTGACCTCTTGTTGTTTCGCCTGTCCGAGCCCGATATCGAGAATTGAATCCATACGAAGAGCGACGCCCAGCTTCTCCCCGGGAGGAATCGTGGGATCCCGCATCAGAGTCCAGAGATCGGCGAGGCAACGCGGCATGTTCAGGTCATCAGCGGCATGAGTCTCGAAATCCGTCAGGGATGCGCGGGCCGCGCCGGTCGGATCGACGGGCCCGGAGGGACAATCGGCCGACAGTTGAATCATTTTTCCGATGAGACCGGCACGCCCCGTCCGCGCGGCGTCCATAGACTCCCACGTGAAGGCCAGCTGCGTGCGGTAGTGAGCGCCGAGACAGAAATACCGATAATCCAACGGGTCATACCCTCGGCCCATAAGGACCGAGAGGGTCATGAGGTTTCCGGCGGATTTGGCCATCTTCTCTTTACCCGTGAGTAGCCATTCGCCATGCACCCAGTAATTCACCCATTTCGCCCCCGTGGCGGCTTCGGATTGGGCGATTTCGTTTGTGTGATGGACCGGCGGGTGATCCGCCCCACCGCAGTGCATGTCGAAATGCTCGCCGAGGTATTTCATGGACATGGCACTGCATTCGATGTGCCAGCCCGGATAACCCCGCCCCCACGGCGAGTCCCACATCATGGCTTGGTGCTCGAACTTGGACTTCGTGAACCAGAGCGCGAAATCGGCGGGATTCTTTTTGCCCTCGTCCACGGCGATTCGGGCCCCCGCCTTCAAGTCCTGCTGATCGAGCAGGGCAAGCTTTCCATAACCGGGGAATCGGCTGATGTCGAAATAGATGTTCCCACCCGCGGAGTAGGTGAAACCCTTCGCTTCGATGCGCTTGATGAGATCGATCATGTCCTGAATGTGCTCGGTCGCCTTGCACACGACCGTGGGTGTTTCACACCTGAGCAGCCCGAAATCACGGAAAAAGGCGCGCGTATAAAAATCGGCGATCTCCCAGACCGTCTTGCCCTTCTCGCGGGCGCCTTTCACCATTTTGTCCTCGCCCTCGTCACTGTCGCCGGTGAGATGACCCACGTCGGTCACGTTCATGACGTGGCGGACTTTGAGACCGGAATATTCCAGAGTCTTCCTGAGGATGTCCTCGAAAATGTAGGTCCTGAGGTTTCCGATATGGGCGAAGTCGTAGACGGTGGGCCCGCAACAGTAGAGTCCGACTTTTCCCGGCTCGATGGGAACAAAAGTCTGCAATTCCCTGCCCATTGTGTTCCAGAGTTTCACCTCCACGAAACGCCCTCCTTCGGTGGATCGATGTCGAGATGTGTCGCCGGGAGCCGCCAGAAGCGACAGGATGTGTAGACCCGCCCGGCTCCCCCCGGTACTATTTCGGATGTGACAACAGTACGGGAATTGTCTCGGATGATCAAGATCGGCGGTCTTCTCCTGCCCGACGAGCTGCTCGCCGGGCATACGAGCTTCCGCATCGGGGGGCCCGCTGACCTGTACGCAGCGCCGGCAACCTTTGAAGATGCCGTGCACGTCATTGAATCGTGCCGTCGGGAGGGCATTCCCTGCTTTTTCCTCGGCGGTGGCACGAATCTTCTGGTCGCGGACAGGGGCATTCGCGGGGTCGTGCTCGACACGAGCCGCCTCTGCGGCTCGCGTGTGGAGCACGAGCTCCTGGTGACGGAGGCGGGCGCGCCGATTTCCGCGGTTGCCGACGAGGCGCTGCGTCTCGGCCTTACCGGGCTGGAGTTCGCCGCCTCCCTTCCCGGCAGCGTCGGGGGCGCCGTATGGATGAACGCGCGCTGCTACGAGCATGAGATGGCGGATGTCCTTGCGTTCGTCGATGCAAGGGACGCGACGGGCACGGTGCTCCGCCAGGACATCGATAAGCAACAATGGTCATACAAGCATTCTCCTTTCCAAGAGAGCCGCGTCTTGATCGTGCGAGCGGGCTTCCGCCTTGCCGCGGGCGACCGCGTGGCGAGCGAAGCACTCATGCGCGACCACCGCGCGGATCGGGAACGCAAGGGTCATTTTCTGTATCCCTGCGCCGGAAGCGTTTTCAAGAACAACCGTTCCTTTGGAGCCCCGACGGGCAAACTCATCGATTCCCTCGGTTTGAAAGGCACAAAGATCGGCGGCGCGCAGATCGCCTCCTTCCACGGCAACATCATCGTGAACACCGGGGGCGCCACGGCACGGGACGTGCGTGCCCTCATCGAGCTCGTGGAAGCGGAGGTGCGCGTGCGCTTGGGCTTCGTTTTGGAGCGCGAAGTGATCCTTGCCGGAGACTGGGAAGGGAAGGATGCCCAGAAGGTGAGTGAGCACGGATGATCTTGATCGTGGGGGAGAATCTCGCGTGGCAGAAGGTGTGTCGGGTGGCAAGTCTTCGGCGCGGCGAAGTCAATCGAGTCTCGGAGATGCGCGTCTTCGCCAGCAGCAAGGGCCCGAACGTTGCCCGCGCCCTGGGAACCCTTGGCGGAGTCGGAGAAGTCATAGGGTACGCCGGTGGGGCCACGGGAATGCTCGTGAGGGATTACCTACGCGTGGAGGGAATGCACTGCGATCTGGTGGATATCCAGGCGGAGACCCGTACCTGCGTCACCTATGTGGAGCCTGATGGATCGTGTACGGAGCTGATCGAACCCTCGCCTGGCGTCACCCCCATTGAACGGGACCGCTGTGCCGCCACGTTCGCGAAGCGGATCAGCGAGGCGCGGGTCCTCGTCATTTCCGGGACGGCTGTGGCGGGGGAGGACGCGGAATGTTACGTACGATTCATCCGCGCCGCCCATGACAAAGGCATCCCGGTGCTCCTGGACTCCTCCTCGCGCGAGGCGCGATTGGCATTGGCGCAATCCCCCGAGGTTTTGAAGATAAACGCGCACGAGCTGGGGGAGATTACGGGCCTCCCTGTGGAAAACGCACCTCAACGATTGGCCGCCTGCCGACAGCTCATGGGGCGACACGGTATACGCTGGTGCCTTGTGAGCAGAGGATCCGCGGGAATCGAGGCCACCAATGGCCGAGCCGTTCTCCGGGGCGTGCCACCGCAGATCGCGGTGGTCAACGCCATAGGCAGCGGCGACGCGGCGGCGGCCGGAACGAGCTGGGTCATGCACGAGCATCTGGACGGATTGCGCGACAGCGCGCTCTTTGACAATGAGCAGGTATTCACCGAAGCGGTCCTGGTTGCGACCGCCATGGGCACCGCCAACTGCCTGAGCACCGTCACCGGCCATGTGGACCCCGATGCATTTCGCAACGTCAAGGGGCAAACCCGGATTCTTCCTCTGGAATCGTGACAGTCTCGCTCGTGTCCCATTTGATGGTCACTACCAGATGCTTTGCAACCTCTGACGGCGCACACGCGGCGGGCAGTTCTTTGCATCCCGCCTCCACGGAGAAGGTCGATCCACGTACGGAGTGTTTTGCCTGAATAGAGAGCGTCGCTGACGGCATCCCGAGACCCGGCCAGGAAATCGCCCCCTTGGCGCTTACGACCAATGACGGGAGTGGCGACCACTCCATGACAGCGTCGAGACCGGGGCCGCCGGAGGAAGTGCAAAGCACACGCACTTCTGCTTGCAATGGTCCGTCATGGATCTCCGCGGCGAAATTTGAGGAGGCGGTTTCCTCTGCACCTCCATCTACGGCGCGAACAATTCGCTTTTCCCCCGCAAGCCCGAGCCCGAGACTCGCCTTCCCTCCGAGTGAGAGCCTGCGATCCAACCCGATCCGTACTCGTTGCCGACTGGCCAGGAAGGGTCCCCAGAAGCAGGGCGGATTCATAAAGGCCATCGAATAGCGAGTCTCCATGTCCACGCCCGGGAGGGCAATAGCGCAGTGGGTGGACAGAAGCTCCTGCGATAGGGCCGCCAGTCCATCCGGCGGCGTGTAGCTGCCGCTGGCCCCGCCCACCAGGAGGCCGGCGTCCACGCACGGGTCGGAGACAGCAGCGCGAAGATGCCAAAACCCACCACCCGGCACGCGTTCGCCGGCAGAGGAGCCGAAAGTGCACGACACGTTCACCCGGGGCTCACCGATGCGAAATTGCACCGCGGAGCCCAGAAGCGCGCCGCCGGGGTAGGGGGCACGCGAGAGAAACCAGGCGCTTCCTGGGCTTGTCGGTTCCGGCTGCGACATCCAGCCCGCTCCTTCCACGAAAAGCCATGCGCTGCTCACGGGGCGCGCATAGCATCCGTACTCCCATGAGCTGTCCGGAAGTGAGAGCGCGAAAAGCCCGACATCGGCGACCGGAAGGCAGGAAATTCCCATGTGGCCACTTGAGTCGCAATCCAGGTGCAATCCCGCGGGCTGGCAAAAAGACGGCGCGTCAGAGGCGACGGCAAGCGGATGATTCAGTTGCCAGAGCAGACCTTTGCAGTCCATGGGACCAACCTGGATTTGTCCGGCGGTAAGCGCGAGCACCGGCGCCAGAGTGTCGCCCGGCAGGAGGCACTTGACCGCCAGGTCACCGGCTTCCACCGAGCAAGCAAGACGCAATCCCAAGGCCCAGTCCAGCTGGGATGCTATGTCGGTCCGCACGATCTGCCCGCTTACGCATGCGCAGAGCAGAAAGAGGCATGCTTGCATGGTGAGTCGACGCATACCGCAGCAATACGCGGTGGAAGGCCGCAATACTTGCAATGCAAAGCTGAAGTCATAACGTTATAGACAATAATCGATTCTGTCTATATAATAGATTGCATTATGGAAAATAATCCAGAGATATTCGGTTTCAGGAATCTCGTGGACGGTCTTCGTAACGATGAGGCAAGCCGGACGTTCGCCTGTCTGTATTGTGACGCGAGCTTCGTCAAAGGCATGATCTATCCCGTGGACGGGGGCAACGCTGAGGCGCGCAGGGCCGCGGAGCTCCATGTCGAGAAGACGCACGGCGGCGCCTTTCGGGCGCTCCTGGAAACACGAGAAGCGGGGCTGCCCGTCGTTCAGGAGAAGGTCCTTCGACTCCTCTACGATGGAATGACCGATGCGCAGATCGCCGAAGCGCTGGGGGGGAAGTCCGCCTCCACGGTTCGCAATCATCGCTTCGCGTTGCGCAAGCGCGAGACCGAGTCGCGCGTCTTCCTCGCCCTCATGGGCCTCCTGGATCGGCAACGGCCCGACACACAGCGCTTCGTACAGTATCCGTCAACCATGAGCCCCCAGGATGAACGCGTGATGGTGTCGGAAAGCGAAGCAAAAAACGTGGAAACCCGTTTTCTCGAAGGCGACGGCCGCGGGGGAATCGTTCTCACGGGATGGCCCAAAAAACAAAAAGACAAGCTCGTTCTTCTCAAACGCATCAGCAGCCTGTTCCAGCGCGGCAAGCGATATTCGGAAAAAGAAGTGAACGCGATTCTCCGCCCGGTGTGGAGCGATCATGTGACTATCCGAAGATATTTGATCGAATACAGGTTCCTGGAACGCACCTCCGACTGCAGCGCGTACTGGATTCCCTGAGCAGGGAGGCATTTTGCCTTGACCACCCGGTGATTTCACGGTACTACAATCTGGTGCGGAAGTCTCCGCGCCTAATGTCATGGTGCAGCCAGATCACGGTGCTCGCCGCGAAAACCACGGAGCGGTAAGCCGCGCATTTCGGTCGCAAGGAGCCCTTCTATGGATATTCTCACACTCAACTGCGGCAGCTCGTCGTTGAAATACCAGCTGTATCGCTGGGAGGATCGCGACGTGCTCGCGTCGGGCGTGGTCGAGCGCGTCACGGTGGGCGGTTCCTACATCAATCACTATTCCAAGAAGAGCGGTAAGAAGGTGAAGCGCGATCAGGACTGCCCGCATCATCGCGACGCCATCGAGCTGATCGTGCGCACCTTGCTGGATCCCGAGGTCGGCGCCATTACGAATCTTGCAGATATCTCGGCCGTGGGACACCGTGTCGTGCACGGCGGCGATCGATTCGCCAAATCCGTGATCATCGACGACGCTGCGCTCGCCGCCTTCCGCGATCTGTCCGATCTGGCGCCTCTCCATAATCCGCCCAACATCACCGGTATCGAGGCGGCGCGCGAGGTGCTTCCGAACGTTCCCCACTGCGCCATCATGGACACCGCGTGGCACCAGACGATGCCGCGCACCGCGTACCTCTACGCCCTTCCCTATGAGTGGTACGAGAACTATCGGGTGCGCCGTTACGGATTCCACGGAACTTCGTTTCTCTACGTGGCAAAGCGCGCCGCCGTGCTTCTCGGCAAGGACCCCTTTGCAACGAACATCATCGCCTTTCACATCGGCAATGGCTCAAGCGCGAACGCGGTAAAGAACGGCATCTCGGTGGACACCTCGATGGGCTTCACGCCCCTGGAAGGCCTGGTCATGGGCACACGCGCGGGCGATCACGACGCGGCCATCGGGTACTACATCATGCGCAAGGAAGGCCTGCGGCCAGAAGCCATGGACAGCACGCTGAACCGCAAAAGCGGCGTCCTGGGCATCACCGGAAAATATACCGACCGACGCGACATCGAAGTGGGCGCCTGTTCCGGCGACGAACGGTGCCAGCTGGCCATCGACATCGAAGGGTATCGACTGAAAAAGTATCTCGGCTCGTACTATGCGGCCCTGGGTCGGGTGGACGCCGTGGTGTTCACGGCGGGGGTCGGCGAACGGGGCCCCATCACGCGCGAGAAGTGCCTGGAGGGGCTGGAGGACATGGGCATTGTCCTCGATCGCAAGAAGAACGAGGCCTCCATGACGCGCAACGCCGAGACCGAAATCACGGGTCTGGGCTCCAAGGTGCGGATCTTCGTCATCCCGACCGATGAGGAGTTGGTGATGACCGAGGACACCTACGCCCTGATCAACGGCACCTACGACATGCACACGAACTTCAAATACTCGTTCCAGAATCGGGACTACGTGAACAAGGCCCGTGAAGAGATGCTGAAAAGCGAGATGGAAGAAAAGAAGGGCCTAGCGGGGGTGATCGCGCGGCCTCGATAGACCGGCGAAGACCCACTCAAGGGGAGTCGACCGATTCTGCCAGGATTCGCGCCTCGATTTCGTCAATGAGCACATCAGGCGTGGAAGCGCCGGCCGTGATGCCTATCCGTTCGTAGCAGAACAATTCGACGGGAAGCTCGACGGCTGATTCCGCCAGCCAGGAGGGTTTCCCCGTCGTCAGGGCGGCCTGGTAGAGCCAACGGGTATTCGCGCTCTGACGGGCACCGATGACGAGCAGGGCGTCGACCTCCAGCGCCATGAGGAGAAGACTCTCCTTGCGCTGCTCGGTGGACCGACAGGTCGTGTCTTCCACAACGATATCCGACCGTCGCGCCGTCAACACATTGCAGATCCGGTAATACTCCGAACGGACAAAGGTCGTCTGTGCCACGACCAGCGTCGAGGGGGACAGGGGGATCGATTCGGCCTCCGCCGCGCTGGACAAGGCGCGCGCGTCCCGGGCGTTGCCGAGGATGCCGGTGACCTCCGCATGACCCGGCTCGCCTACGACAATCACCGGAGCGCCGCGCGCCGCATGGTCCGCCACCAGACGATGCGTTCGCGCCACGTTCGGGCAGGTCGCGTCCATGGAACGAAGACCCCGGGCCCGGCATTGCTCCCTGACGCCGGGAGGCACTCCATGCGCGCGGAAGATGACGGTGCCGCCGGAGACGGTGGAAAGATCCTCCACGGGCACGACACCGCGATGCCGCAGCTCCTCGACGACCCGCGGATTGTGCGCGAGCGGCCCGAGGGAATAGACGGGTGCGCCGGAGGCTTCTGCAAGCGCCTGCTCGGCCAAACGGAGGGCGCGCCGCACTCCGCCGCACATGCCCATGGTTTGTGCCCGATGAACAATCACCACATTGAAAGTGTAGCACATCATGGCCGTCGTTGACTTTTGACCCTTCCTTTCCTATGCTCTATCAGACTCAAGGAGGACTGAATGGCCAATCTGCAGACAAAGTACATGGGGCTCTCCCTCGGCACGCCTATCGTGGCCGGAGCGAGCGACCTCACCTCGAATGTCGACACCATCAAGAAGCTCGAGGAATCGGGCGCGGGGGCCATAGTCCTGAAGAGTCTCTTCGAGGAGCAGATCCAGCTCGAGCGCCTCCGATTGGAAGAGGACATGGACACGGGCAGCAACCTCTACGGCGAGATGGCCACGATATTCCCGAAGCTCGAGCACGCCGGGGCGAAGGAACACCTCATGTGGGTGAAGAAGTCCAAAGCCGCGGTCAAGATTCCCGTCATCGCCAGCCTCAATGCCGTCAATAGGGGCACGTGGGTGGAATACGCGAAGCAGCTCGCTGACCAGGGCGTTGACGGTCTGGAGCTCAATTTCTTCGCCACGCCGCGCGAGTTCGATGTGGGCGGGGGTATCGTGGAAGAGGAACAGCGGGACACCCTGAAGGCGGTAAAGCAGGCCGTCAAGCTCCCCTTGGCCGTGAAGCTGAGTGTCTTCTATTCCAACCCGCTCAATATGGTGAGCAAGCTGGATCGCGAAGGGGTGGCGGGATTCGTCCTGTTCAATCGTTTCTTCCAGCCCGACATCAACGTGGACACATTGTCCATGGCCCAGCCGTTCAATTTCAGCAGCGAATCGGACAATCGCATGCCCCTGCGCTACGCGGGATTGCTCTTCGGCGCCATCAAGGCCGACGTGTGCGCGAGCACCGGGATCATGACCGGAGCGGACGTGGCCAAGATGCTCCTGGCGGGCGCCGCCGCGGTGCAGGTGGTCACCGCCTTGTACCGAAATGGTGTCAGGTCCATCCGATCCATGCTCGACGATCTGGGAAAATGGATGGATGCGCACTCTTTTGCGAATCTCGACTCTTTCCGCGGCAAGCTCTCGGCGAAGAACGGGCCGGACGCCTGGGCGTATACGCGAGCCCAATACGCGAAGATGCTCCTGAACCGCAAAGAGTTCGCCGAGCCGGTCAAAGCATAGCGGTCGCAAACGGTCATGGGCACACTTCTCTGGAAGCCCGAATGGGAAAGGACTCGGAAACGGTTTTCCGCCTGGTGGCGTCGGGAGGGTCTGGTCCTGTGTGTTACCGCGCCGGCGCGGACTCCTCACGCGCAGATAGCGGATCCTGAACCGCCCCGTGACGCTCACATGCAATGGACGGATCCCCGGTACCGTCTGGCCCATGCGGAAAGCCGCCTGGCCCGCACCTACTTCGGCGGCGAGGCATTTCCCAGCTTCGATCCCGAAATGGGGCCGGGAAATCTTGCGACATTCATTGGCTCGGAGCCTCATTACGTAGCCGAAACGGTGTGGTTCTCGCCCTGTATCACGGACCCCGAAAATCATCCCCCATTGCAATTCGATCCCGCTGAAACGAATTTTCGTATCCAGATGGCGATCATCGAGGCGGCCCTGGCCGCCCGGGCCGGTCGATACGTCGTCGGACTGCCGGATTTGATAGAAAACGTGGATACTCTCGTGTCTCTCCGAGGCATGGAAACGCTCCTCGCGGACATGTTGGACAGGCCCGCGTGCATCGAGGAGAGAGTCGCGCAGGTGAACGCCGCGTGGTTCGCCGCATACGACTGCCTGTACGCGCGCGTCAAGGACGAATGGGGCGGCAGCACCTGGGCTTGCTTCTTCATTTGGGGCGAAGGCAAAACGGCAAAGCTCCAGTGCGACGCCTCGGCGACATTCTCCCCGGCCATGCTGCGCCGATTCGTGGTGCCGGGCATCACGGCTCAATGCCGCTACCTGGACAATTCCCTCTATCATTTGGATGGGATGCAATGCCTAGTTCATCTCGACGAGCTTCTCAGCATCGACGAGCTGGACGCGATCCAGTGGACGGCCGGGGCGGGACGCGCCCTGGGCGGCGATCCGCAGTGGTACGATCTGTATCGCCGCATCCTTGCCGGGGGAAAATGCGTCATGGCGGTCGAGGTGAAGCCGCGGGAGGTCGTCCCTCTTCTGGACGCCGTAGGCCCTCAAGGAATGTTCATCAAGGTCGAAGCCGAATCGGAGGAAGAGGCGCGCGCCTTGGAAGAGAAAGTCGAAGCCTACCGTTAGGGAATGCCGATTCGGGATTGTCGCTGTCGGGCTCTTCCGCTACTATGAGCCTACATGAAACGCAACACTCTGCTCGTTGTCGTTGTGGCCGTGGCCGCGTTTTTCTTGCTGTTCAATCCGCTCCAATGGTTTTCGGGAAACAAGAACAATGTGCGCCGGCCGTCTACTGACGCGAGCAAGGTCACTCCGCTCGCCCAGTTCGCGCAGGATTCGTGGAGATCCCCGTCCGACTACATCGTAAAGACATTCGCCACGCACGACATCGTGTTCCTCGGTGAAATGTACAAGATCAAGCAGAACGTGACCCTCGTGAGCTCGCTCATTCCCGCACTGTACGCGGCGGGGGTCCGTTCTCTCGGCATCGAATACGCCCTCTCCGACGACCAGGCGCAGATCGACGCCCTGCTGGGGGCACCGACATGGGACGAATCGAAGGCGCGGCAGATCACCTTCGATTGGCTGGTGACCTGGGGATTCCAGGAATACGTGGACATCTACAAGGCCGCGTGGACGTTCAATCGTGGCCTGGCCGCCGGGGCGAAACCTTTTCGCATCGTAGGGCTCAGCGTGCGGGAGAATTGGCAATACATCAAAACGGCCCGTGACGGCACCGACGCAGGGGTGGTTGCCAAAGTCTTCGCCAATGGCATCCCCGATGCTCATATGGCGGAAGTGATCCAAAGCCAGTTCGTCGCCACGGGCGAAAAGGCGCTGATCTATACGGGCACACAGCACATTTTCACCCGCTACCACAGCACCCCGTATGAAAAGAACGCCGCATCGATGAAGCTCGCGGAAACACGGCGCGCTGGCAACATCATTTTCGCCGCCATCGGCAACCGCGCCTTCGCCATCTCACTCCACGCTCCCTGGCCGGACGCCTCGAACAAGACCGGCTTCGGATTCCCCGTCGGCGGGCTCATCGACGCCATGATCGACGCCCTTCCCGATTCCAAGAAGAGCGGTGGGTGGGACACGGCAGGCACGGCCTTGGGCTCCCTCAGCGTCAACACGACCGCCTATGCCACGAGCGCCAAAACAGGCACCCTCGCGGACGTGTTCGACGGGTACATCGTGCAGGGGCCGATCAAGGATTTCGCGACGGTGACGCCAATCAAGGATTTCATAACGGCGGCGAACATCGATCGGGCGAACGCGAGCTTCCCCGGCGTGAAGCCCGACAAGCCCTACACGGTCGAGCAGCTCACCAAGGCCATTCAGGACGACCTGGACAGCACGGCCAGCGTCTTCGCTCAATTCCGGTAGAGAGGGCGGGATGAGTGGATCGCCGCCCCTTGTCGTGTGCTTCCAGGACAAGAGCGTGGTGATCATTGACAAACCGGCTGGAGTGCACACGGCGCCCCTGCGCCCTCACGAGACGGACAACCTTCTGGCCCGCGTGATCGAGATGTATCCCGAAGTCGCCGCGCTGCCTGGTCTGAAGACCGTAGAGCCGGGTCTCGTGCACCGCCTGGACCGTGATACCTCGGGGCTGGTCGTGGTGGCGCGCACCGCGGAGGCCTTTGCCGCCCTGCGCGCGGCCTTCACTGAGGAGACTGTTGTGAAACGCTACCGTGCCTGTTGCGCCTGCGGGGAGGCGGCGAGGCTGCCGGTCTCCGTCGAGACACGCTTCGCCCCGTACGGGCGGGGCCGGTCCATGGTGCGGGTCGTGCTCCCCGACGAGCGCTCGCGACGGCGCCTGAGGCTCGCCAGTGCAGAGAGCTATCGCACGGAGGCGGCCTGGATTGCCGGCACCGAGGGAAGAGCTCTCATTGAGGCGCGCATCACGCGGGGGTTTCGTCATCAGATTCGCGCGCACCTCTCATTTCTCGGCCTTCCCATATTCGGAGACCCGCTGTACGGCACCGCCGTTCCCGCGGGGTGCGCGCCGCGCATGTACCTCCACGCGTGGCGCATCGAGATGCCCCATCCCATAACGGGGCGGAGCTTGGTCGTGGAATCCCCCGCGCCGCCGCAGTTCGCGGCGCTGATCGATGGAGCAAAAAAGGAGGGTGAGTATGAGTGAGGTGTTTCGCGACAGGGACGTCATCTCCATCACGGACTTTTCACGGGAGGAGATCCTCGCGCTGTGCGAGGCGGGTCGACGCATGGCGGACATGGAAAAGAACGGCAAAAGGAACGCGCTGCGCGACGCGCTGAAACACCGCACCCTGTCCTACATGTTTTACGAGCCGAGCACCCGAACCCGCACGAGCTTCAATACCGGCATGCGCGAATTGGGCGGCCGCTACGACGGGTTTTCCGGCACCGAGGGCACCTCGGTCATGAAAAACGAAACCGTGCGCGACACCGTGACCATGATGTGCGCCAATCATAACGACGTCATCGTCATGCGCCATCCCCTCGACGGGTCCCTCCAATGGGCGGCCGACGTCGCCAACATACCGGTCATCAACGGCGGGGACGGCAAGAACGAGCATCCCACTCAGGCGCTGCTCGACGTGCTCACGATCTACGCCCTGCGGGCGGGGAAGCTGGACGGGCTGCGCATCGGATTCGGCGGGGATCTTTCCCACGGCCGCACGGTGCGCTCGTTGAGCCTCGCGCTTTCGCACTTCGAGGACATCACCATCCGCTGGGCGGCCGAGGACTTCCTGGGCATGCCGGAGGACCTCGGGGAGCTGCTGGCATCGCGCGGCGTGAAGGTGGTGCGCGAAAAATCGGTGCGCGAGGTGATGGGGCAGGTCGACTTCTACTATATGACACGGCCCCAGCTGGAGCGCATGCCCGGAACGCGCCAGAAGGACATCGTGGCCATGATGAAGCAATACCGCATCGACCAGGAGAAGATCGAGGGTTTCGACGCGCGCGTGCTCCATCCCCTGCCGGTGAATAGCGAAATCGCCGAGATCGACTATCGCGTCTACTTCACCCCGGCGCAGGCCTTTTTCGCGCAGGCGGAATACGGGATATTCTTGCGCAAGGCGCTCCTGCACGAGATGCTCGGCCACGACGGGTACCACCGCTACGACGGGCGGTTGCCCTCAGAGCTTGCCGTGGGCAACAACCGCCTCCAGCGCCGCATCCACGGCACGAAGCAGAGCGGCATGTTCATTGACAAGATCCACGATGGGACGGTCATCGACCACCTGGCACCCGGCACATTGCGCGCCGTGAGCGATGCTCTTGACCTGGAAAACCGCGGCTACTCGTGCACGACGGCCACGATCGCCGAAAAGCCCAACCCCTTCATCAAGACGAACTTCCGCGATCTGCCCGAGCGGGACCTGAAGCGTGTCGCCCTCATCTCCCCCGAGCCGACCATCGACCGCATCGATGGAGGGAGGATCGCCGAGAAATTCGTGTACCTTCTGTGCGCCAACGCCAACTGCATCACGCGCACGGTCAATGAGGACGTCCCTCCCCGATTCTATAACGACAATGGGGTCATCCGCTGCCGGTATTGTCGCCGCCCGTACCAGATCGGGCATCGCAAAGTAACCGACGAGGAGCGCGACGCGTACGTGGCCACATTGCCCACGCGCATCGAGCCCGTCCATTATCAGGATTGAGCAGTGTTGGATCCGCATGTCCATCTGCGCGACTGGAACCAGGCGGCGAAGGAAACACTCCGCCACGGCCTCACGGTAGCCTATCGGGCAGGTTTGGACGGGGTATTCGAGATGCCCAACACGGATCCCCCACTTACGACGCGCGACTCGCTTCTCAGGCGGATCGACGACGCCGATGCCGCCGCGCGTGCGGCAGGCATAACCATCTTTCACGGCATGTACGCCGGACTCACCGCGGTTCCGCGGCAAATCGAGGAAATGGTGCGCGCGGTGAAGGAGCTTTTCCCCCGCGTCGTCGGCCTCAAGATGTTTGCCGGTCACTCCACAGGCAACATGGGAATCGTGGAAACAGGCGAGCAGGCGCTTGTCTACAGGACCCTGGCCGCGCTGGGCTACACCGGCGTCCTGGCCGTGCACTGCGAGAAAGAGAACCTCATGCGGCCAGCCGAGTGGGACCCGCACCGACCCGCAAGCCATGCGCGCGTTCGCCCGCCGGCCGCCGAGGTCGCTTCCGTGGACGACCAGAAGAAGCTCGCGACGGCGGCAGGCTTTCGCGGCATCCTCCATATCTGCCATATCTCCACGCCCTGGGCGCTCGATCTCCTGCAGTGCGTGCACGGGCCGGACGCGGGCACGGTATCAGCGCTTCGATACACCTGCGGTCTCACGCCCCATCACGCGCTCCTCGATGTCGGGCTCATGGAAGAGCCCAATGGCTGTCTCGTGAAAGTGAATCCCCCTCTCCGGCCGATCCCCATGCCCGGCATCATGCTTCAGCGATTGATCGACGGAGATATCGATTGGGTCGAAACGGATCACGCCCCGCACACGCGCAAGGACAAGACCGAGGCATACGCCTCCGGCGTGCCGGGCCTTCCGTTCTATCCGCGCTTCGTGCGG
>Ga0265342_10001756_pt1 | contig 19792 bp, 20 predicted proteins | sample 4CB327metaG_FD_203125 | JGI IMG/M metagenome (GOLD analysis project Ga0265342, IMG submission 203125) | Rhizosphere microbial communities from Carex aquatilis grown in University of Washington, Seatle, WA, United States - 4-CB3-27 metaG | ecosystem: Host-associated > Plants > Roots >...
CCAGCCATTGGAAGCAAGCTTCGCGCGGTCGGACAGGTTATTCGTTTCGGCCGCTCGCTGAGCGTCGCGGAATCCAAAGTCTTTGCCCTCTCGGACTCCCAGGAAAGCCTATGTGCAGTCGCATTGGTGACGATGAAGGCTGTGCGGCGTGAGGAGCGTCGGCATTCATGACGAGTCAGTCCGGACCCGCAATCGGCTTCGCCTCCGGAGAGCTCATTCCACCGACAGGAATCGCTCGATTTCGCTCGCAATGAATACGGGCGCCTCCACCACGCCGTAGTGGCCGGCCTCTGAGCACTCGACGACTTCGAGGTGCCGATAGATCGCTCCGAAGGTTTCCCGGATCGTGTCCGCGCGGTAGACAGGGAGATCATATTTGCCCGCCACCACGCGGATTGGGATGCCGACCCCCCTTACAGATTCTGATATGTCGTTCTGCGTAAACATGTGGGCATAGCCCCGCATCGCTTCTCGGCTGGCACTGAGCCTCGCGGTCGCTAGTTTGCGCCTGAGCCATCCGTTGCCATATCGCGATCCGGTGCGGGCTGCGATCGCCGCCAAGGCAGCGTCGTCATCGTCGATCACGGCGAGAAGCCGAGCGAACGCATCCTCATTCATCTTGAACCCGGCGGGCGGAACCGGGGACACTAGAAGGGCTCGACTTACGCTCTTTTCGAACGCGAGGATGTACTGAGCTACAAGAGCGGACATCGAATGGGCGACCAGATGAAATGATCCCCCGGTCAGTCTCCTGACAAGAGCAATCACGTCGGAGGCGGCCTCCTCCAAAGTGTACGTCCCTCTTATCTGTTTGCTCATCCCATAGCCTCTCAGATCGACCAGGAGGCAGCGGAATTGGTCTTCAGGAAGATAGGGTGTCACGCCGGACCAGTTCTGACTGTCGCCCAGCCATTCGTGCAGAACCACCACGAGGTTCGGGCCCGAGCCGTGCATCCTATGTCCCAGTATCATTGCGATTCCTCTATGTGGTGGTCGCGACCGTAGCCCTCCCAATTCGGCCTCGGAAACGAAACGTGCCGATATCCGCAATCCCGAATCCAGATCACGGCGTCGCCGGTTCGAAAGCGCGGAGGTTGGGAGCTTTCCCCGGGGGGGCGCTCGTGCGGGGGAGAAGAGCCGGTTCTAGCTCAGATCTATCCGGTATCGCAGGGCTTCCGAACAGCCGCAGGAGCTGTCTCTGGTGAATCTCCCGATCAGCTCAGCACCGTTCGCCAGCAGCACGCGTTGTGATGCGACGTTGTCGATGGACGTCGTCAGTTCGACGCGACCGAGCCCCTGCTTTTTGGCCTCCGGCAACATCTGCCCCAAGGCGAAAGTCGCCAACCCGCGGCCGCGACACCAAGGCACTATCGAGAATCCTATGTGGCCGAGCACGGCCTCCGGCAGCGCGGATGTACCCTTCTGCCAACGCAGATTTATGCTTCCGGCGAACTCGTCGGCCCATACCCACCGAGTGATGGAGGGCAATCTGGGGATCGCGCTGCCGTCCGGCAATTCGATCGGCGGTCCGAGGCCCTCCGGGTCATCGAGGCTGCGAATGAAGCGCATGGGCGCGCTCTCTATCCGCAAGATATGCTCACCCGTCGCATCCTCCCTCCGCAAAGTCTCGGGCGACCACCCGCGCGCCAAGGCGTCCACATAGCTGGCGAGGTATGACGTATCCGGGACGATCAGTTGGGGCATGATCGCGGGTCCGCATGGTGCCCGTGCGGCCCGCGCTTTTGCACGCTCGGCCGATGCGGCTAAGGCAGCAGCTGCTCAGCTTCCTTCCAAAGGCGCTGAATGAATGCTCCGGCCGGTTCGTCGGTGGCAAATGACGCCGCCTGTCCGGCCCAAGCCTGCATACGGTTCACGTCACCCGTTTTCTGACCGGCCTCACGCATGTTGGCAGTCAGCCCGCGTTGAACCGGATACGGCGCCGGCGGCGGCGCCCCCGGTGCAGAAGCGGCCAAGGCATACTCCGTGGCGACCGCGCGACCCAAACGCCCTGTGAATGCGCGTGTCGCAATCGTCTGCTCGGGCTCCAGATCGACCAATGCGTTGGCCCAAGCAGGATGCGTCTTCGCTTCGGGACTTCGCAGGAGAGCCGTTCCGATCTGTACGGCGCTGGCGCCCAGAATCAGGGCGGCTGCGATGCCTCGAGAGTCGCCGATGCCCCCTGTCGCCACCAAGGGGAGGTCGCGAACTTTGTCCGCGACCCGCGGCAGCAATGTAAACAGAGAACCGACGTGCCGTTCGGCGTCAGAGGCCTCAAAGGCGCCACGATGGCCGCCGGCTTCCATGCCCTGCACAACGAGTACGTCCGCTCCTGCGTCGCGTGCAGTGAGTGCCTCTTTCACGCTGGTGATGCAAGCAAACCAGGCGATGCCCCTTCGCTTGAGCTCTTTGACGAAGTCGGGAGGGTACACGCCCATTATCGAAGAGATCACGGGCGGTGCGATTTCGAGAAAGGCCTCACATTGCTTCTCGAAGTTGGGAGGCCTCGCATCGCCGGCTTCGGGAGATACGGGAGCGCCCCAGTCGCTCAGGAAATCCCGAACGCGACGCTCGGCCTCGGGATCCCTCTGCGGTTCCGGATCGGGAATCCATACGTTGAGCTGGAAACCACCGTTGCTTTGCTTCCGAAAAGCCTCCGCCCAATCCTTGATACCCTGAGGCTGGGTCATGAGCGCTCCGAAAGCGCCCATGCCGCCGGCATTGGCGACTGCCGCCGCGAGTTCGACCGGGCACGCCCCAGCCATCGGCGCTTCCAGAATGGGGATCCTGAGGCCGAACCGGCGGCAGAACTCCTCTGCCCGCTGTCGAACGGCACTCTTGGAGGTCAATTGATCAATCGGCATCGCAGCGCCTTTCCGGGTCACAATTGGGGTTGGCAGGCCGCCCGCAATTAGATATGTGAAGTAGTCAATCGCTAAAAGCGATTTGGTTTGATCTCAGCTATCACTTTTCTAGATAAGTGATGCCCAGCCGGTAGGACCATCGCCATGGACGCCAAGGATCTCAAAGTCTTCCAGACCGTCGCCAAGGTCGGAGGCATGAACGGCGCAGCAGAAATCCTGAACACCGTTCAGTCTAATGTTACGGCGCGGGTCCGGTCGCTTGAACAGGACCTCGGTGTAAAGCTTTTCGAGCGTCACAGTCGCGGCGTGGTGCTCACAAAGGCCGGGGAGCGCCTACTGCCATATGCCACCAAGATCGAAGTACTGCTTCGGGAGGCGAAGCGGGCGGCGACGGACAACGGCAAGCCTCAGGGAACGCTGACGGTCGGGTCACTGGAAACCACCGCGGCGCAGCGCCTGTCGCCGATCATCACCGCTTTCGGCAACGCATGTCCCGAGGTCAATCTCGTGCTGCGGACCGGGACCAACGCAGCACTGATCGATCAGGTGCTGGAGTCCGAGGTCGATGGCGCTTTCGTATGTGGCCCGGTAAAGCATCCCGATTTGGTCGGCGAACTCGCCTTTAGAGAAGAATTGGTCGTCGCTTCGGCGCAGGGGCGGCATTCCCTGGATCAGATATTCGACGTCCCCGATCTCAAGATTTTGGTGAAGGGGCCCGGCTGCGCATATAGGGGCCGACTGGAGGAGTTGCTGTCGCGAAGAGGGCTAAAGCCATCCGGCCGGATGGAATTTGGGACGATCGAAGCGATCATTGGCTGCGTCGAAGCGGGATTGGGCATCACGCTCCTGCCGCGCGGCCTTCTGGAAACACCGGATCGAAAGGAGCGACTGGCGTTGCACGCGCTTGCCCCCGATGAAGCCCGAATCGAGATTCTGTTCGTGCGCCGAAGGGATGCTGTGGCGTTCAGCGCCGTGGATGCTTTCATCCAATACGCATTGCATCCCGGTCCGCTTGCGCAGGCTGCCGAATAGACTTTTCCAAACTCGCTTCAAAGCGTCCGGCAGGTTCTGCCGGACGCTTTGCCTGATATCTACTCGACTCGTTTGAAGCCGTAAGCGGCCAAGCGTTCCGCGGCTTGACGGGAACCGAGAAATTCGCCGAACTTCTTGGCTGCGACATGCACGTTGGTGCCTCGGGCTAATCCGAGCGTCATTGTCGTGTAGTTCTGGAAGGCCTCGGGAATCGCGCCGGCGAGATCTACGCCCTTGTTCGCCTTAATCTCGGAAACGAGTTGGACGCCGAGATCTGCTCGTCCGGAAGCAACAAGGTCGAGCGGCGAGGTTCCGGAAACCCCGACCAGCTTGATCTCCGCCATGTCGATGCCCTGACGTCCGAGGAGTTTCAGGAAGTAGATTCCGCTCGCCCCGTCGCTGGCATAGGCTACGGATTTGGCACGAAGGAGCGTGCCCCAAAAAGCGGACTCGTCCGTCAAATCCGGCCTTTTTGCGCCGGAACGGACCGCCAACCCGATTCCAACCGTTCCGAGGTTGTACACCGTCGAAGGGTCGATCAGGTCTTTGGACGCTAATTCGGCTACCGCGTTAGGCGTGAGAATTGCTACATCAAATGAATTGGGAGCGGCTTCTATTCTCTTCTTCAGGTCCGCGGCCGTCGCGAATGTGATCGCAAGCGTGTCGCCAGTTTTCGTCTCGAAAACGGGTCGCAATTCCTCCAGCGGGCCACGGACGCCAACCGAGCTCATTACCCTGATTTCGGCGGAGCGCGCCGCTGCGGTGACCACCACCAGCGCCACCGCTACAATTAGAATTCTGAAGAGCAGACGAGTTTTCACGCGGGCCTCCAATGTCGATGGAGCGCTAAATCTCGCGTCGCGCCGCGCAGTCAACAACCGAATATTTGATATAGGACCTATCTGATTGCGAGATATAGGCGCGGCCGATCTCGTCCATCGCGCGCGCCGCATCTGAGGTCACCCGGTCCGATCCCGGATCTCTGTCTCACGACGTGCATCAGCAATTCGCGAGAGAATGGGTCAATGCAAGACGCCGAGCTTCATCGGAAGCCAGAGCGACAGCTCCGGGACGTAAGTGACGAGAGCCAAGAATACGAGCATGGCGAGCAGCCAAGGCCAGACCGCCACCGTAAGCTCCGTCATTCCCATTTTGGCGATTCCGGACGCCACATAGAGGTTCAATCCGACGGGAGGGTGGCACATCCCGACCTCCATGTTCACGGCCATCAGGATTCCCAAATGGATCGGATTGACGCCCATCGATACGGCAAGCGGGTACAGTATGGGCGCCATGATCAATAGGATTGAGGACGGCTCCATGACGTTTCCGGCCAGAAGAAGAACGAAGTTAACGACCAGTAGAAATGTCCCTATCCCAAAATGTCTCTCGGTTATCCATGCCGCCATGGCTTGCGGTATCTGTTCGTGAGTCATCAGGAATGAGAAGAGCACCGCGTTCGTGATGATGTACAGCAACATGGCACTGAGGTTTGCCGCCTCCAGGAGTACTTTGGGAACGTCCCGCAGCGGCAGCTCCCCGTAGACGAAGACGGCGATCACGAACGCGTAGACAGCGCTAACGGCAGCCGCTTCGGTCGGCGTGAAAATTCCGCCGTAGATTCCGCCGATCACAAGAACAACGAGCAGGAGGCCCCAGGCACTGTCCCTGAATGCTTTGAGGCGGTCGATCCAGCTCGCCCGCGGCAGCCGCACGTACGAGTTTCGCCACGCGATGAACCATGTGACGAACGAAAGGAACACCGCCAAAAGCAGACCGGGAACAAGGCCGGCCACGAAGAGGGCACCGATAGAGGAGTTGGTCGAAACGCCGTACAGAACCAGAATGATCGACGGCGGAACGACAATCCCGAGCGCACCGGATGTGGTGATCACTCCGGCTCCGAATCTCCGCGGAAAGCCGTGTTGGACGATTGCCGGCATCATGATCGATCCGATCGCCACGACCGTCGCGACGCTTGAGCCGCAAATCGCCGCGAACAAACCAGACGCGGCGACGCCAGCGAGGCCGAGCCCACCGGGCAGGTGGCCGACCATGGATGTGGTGAATGCGATCATCCTTTTCGCCACGCCACCGCGCGTGAGGAAGGCGCCCGCGAGAATGAAGAAGGGAATTGCCATTATCGCGAAGTCGTCGAGGCCGCTGAAAAGCTTGAGGCCGACGCTCTCGATCGGGACGTCGGTGAAAAAGAAAAGGAATGCGAGGACGCTGAGACCTAGGGCAATCGAGATCGGCATGCCCGTGAGCATCAGGCCGAACAGTAGCGCGAAGATGATTGTCGCACTCATCGGACCGCCTCCGCGGTCACTTGCGGATGGACGGATGCGCCGGGTGCGTTCTGATCGTGGATCGGAAGCCGGCCGGTCTGCAGAAAGCGGTAGCAGACCTGAAGAAAGCGGAAGGACATGAGATATGACCCGAGCGGTATGCAGGCGTAGGCGATCCAGCTCGGCAGTTCGAGATCCGGCGTGACCTGATCCGTCCGCATCAGTTCGAGAACGAACTTGGCGCCCATCGTCCCGACGACCGCCGTGAATAGCACTCCAGCGCACAGGGCGAAGACGACAAGGGTGGTGCGCCATGTGTCGTCCAGCTTCCTGACGAGAACGTCGACGCCGACATGGATTCCGGTTCTGACACCGTACGCGGCCCCAAATTTCGCCATCCAAATGAACATGAAAATGCAGAGCTCCTGGGCCCAGGAGAGGTCGATTCTCGCGGTGAGAGCGTGAAGGATTGGATATTCGGACGCGAAGCGATGAATGACGCTTACGAAGATCAGCAGTGTGGCGCCAGCCATGAGGGTGGCAATGAGGCACTCCTCGGCGCGGTCGAGCAGACGTAACATCTGGGGATCCCGGTTCAATAATCTAAGGCCGTGCCGCCGGCTGGCGGCACGGCCGAATGACGGCTAATGCGCCGGCATTTGAGCCGCGTTCTGAAACGCTTCGACCGTCGGTCTACCGATGCGCGAGAGCATCTGATCGTGAACGGGGCGGAGTGCCGCCTTCCATGCGGCCAGTTCCTGCGGCGAGGGGGTGTAGAACTGGGTCAACCCCGACCCCTTCATCTTGGCGAGAGCTTCTTCGTTCTCTGCCTGCGCGATATCATTGGTGTACTTGGTAGCCTCCGCCATCGCTTTTTCGAGCGAGGTGCGGATGTCGCCCGGGAGCTTCTCCCAAAAGACCTTGTTCACGATAACCGCATATCCAAGATAGCCGTGGTTCGAGATCGTTGCGAACTTCTGAACCTCGTGCATCTTCTGGGTGTACATGTTCGACGGAGGGTTCTCCGTCCCGTCTACGACCCCCGTCTGCAGAGCCTGATAGACGGCCGAAAACGGCAGGACTTGAGGAGTGGCGCCAAGAGCGCGCATCTGCGCCTCAAGCACGCGGGACGACTGGACGCGCATCTTAAGTCCGAGGAAATCTTGCGGCGTCCTGAGCGGCCGATTGGCGCTCATGATTTTGAACCCGTTGTCCCAGTACGCCAGACCGACGATTCCCTTCGGCTCCAGTTTCGCGAAGAGCGACTTGCCGACGGGACCCTCGGTCACGCGCTGCAAGGCCGCGCGATCCGGAAGGATGAAAGGGAGATCGAACACCTCGAAATCACGCACCCCTAGCGGACCGAATTTCGCGAGTGACGGCGCCAGCATCTGAACGGCACCGAGCTGAAGGGCTTCGAGTTCTTCCTTGTCCTTGTAGAGCTGAGAATTCGGATACACCTCCACCTTCACTCGGCCGTCGGTGTATTTCGCAGCGAGTTCCGCGAACCTCTGGGCGCCCTTTCCCTTCGGCGTGTCTGGTGCAACGACGTGGCTGAACTTTATGACGATCGGCTGTTGCGAAAGAGCTGCTGCAGGAAGCGCGACCGCAAGGGCGGCAGCGAGTACTACTGTTCTAAGAGTCATTTGGTCCTCGATAGCATCGGCGCCCTAGCGCGCCGACGGTGTGCTAAATCGAGAACCACTGTCCTGAAAACGAAATTAGTAGATGGGCGCGATCAACCCTTCAGATAAGCCATTCCAACTCGGCCATGAAGGGTCGCCGGAGCACGCGTGCTTACAGCACCAACCGTTTCGATCGGCGCCATTTCTTTCGCCAGTATTGGGACCAGATAGGCCGACTCAAGGCGTAGATCAGTTCGTCCTCGACCAGGCCCGCATCTTCCAGGATGCGGCGGTCGCGGCGATAAAGAAGCTCCCTGTACTCTTCGCGGACTGTGCGGCAGAACGATAGATACGTGAAAAAATCGCGGAGAGAGTCGGCAAGAGCAACGAGGCGGGCGATCCCAGCAGCATCGGCGCGAGCGCTGGTGCATCTTTGGCGCATCATTCATATAGCTTAACGACTGCCGGGCGCATGAATAAAGTGAATAGTGTAGATTGCTCGTATAGCTGAATTTGATCGATGGCGCAGATGCGGCGGCCGAGAGTCCACACAGACCCCCTCTCTCTCTCTCTCTCTCTCTCGGATAAAAACAAATAAAAAGCCTCGGCGGAGCCTGGATGGGGCGAACGCCGAGGCTTCTGAGCGCGACCGCAGAAGGGAAACTGGCCGGGCGCCCATAACAAGACTACCCGGTGCGGTGTCTTCGCGGAAGCGGCGCGATGCCGCTGCATGGCAGGTCTGATCCGGCGCTTCACTCTGGAGTGACACTGGCTCGGCCGGCGATCATGCAATTGCGATGGTGATCACCGACGCGGGCAAGGCTTACGCGGCCGCGAGATCCAGCAGCAGTCGTGATTTCCAGCGCTAAGTGAAGCCCCGGGCGCCTAGCAAGAACCGACGCTTTCCGCCTGTTAACTTTCAGCGTTCGGCGGGATTCAACTGTGTCTCTGGGCGTGATGGATCGCGGCCCTTGGTGCTGCGGCTTCTGGTCACGAGAAACAGGCCGAAGAGAACGAGGATCATGCCCAGGAAATCCACGGCGGTAAATTTCTCGCCGAAAACCAATGCTGAAGATGCTGCGCCGAAAATGGGGACCGCCGTGGCGAAAGGAGCCACTGTGCCGGCGGGGTACAGCTTCAGCAGGTGACCCCAGGCGCCGAATCCGAAGAGAGTCACCACGGCACTGAGATACCCGATCGAGCCGAGTCCGAGCAATGTCGGATGCATCAATGCAACTAGAGCCGAGTTGCCTTCAAAGTAGAGTGATAGCGCCAGAAGAGGTGCGGGCGGTACCAAGCTCAACCACGCCATAGTCGCCACCATATCGGTTTTAGGTCCGCGTCGAATAAGCACATTGGCAGCCGCCCAACTGGCTGCTGCTGCCAACATCAGGGCAAAACTGACCAAAGAACCGTCGGAAGAATTGCCGATCGAAATAGCGATCACGACGAGCCCACCCGCGGCAACCGTGGCCCCCGCCAACTGCCGCCTGCTAGGTATCTCCGCAAGCACGAAGTAGGCGATAAAAATGGTCAGGAACGCTTGAGCCTGAATGACCACCGACGCGAGACCCGGAGGCATTCCGACGTACATCGCGACAAACATGAAACCGGTCTGACCAAGAAAGAGCAGGGCTCCGGCGCTGATCAGATACGACCAGTTCAACCCTGAAGGGCGCCTCATGAAAAGCGTAAAGACCGCCGCCGCGAGGAAGCGCAGGCAGCCCAACATAAGTGGCGGATAGGCATGAAGGCCGGCCTTGATGACGACGAAATTAAACCCCCAGATCGCGGCGACGAACAAGGCGAGAAATGCGTGGGCGGGCTTCATTGCCACATCTCCGACTGGCGCGACGGTCGTTGAATGAACCGGAGCCGCCGCGTTGAGAGGCGCAGCATCGGCATCTCAGGGCGCGAGGACGTGGTATTCGCCAGGTGGAAAGCGGAGGTCTGCTTCCGCTGTTGCGCAAAAAAGGCCGGCAGCGATCCCGATCCAAAGGAGGGAACCGCAGGCAATGCCCACGATTGATGATATCGCCAGATGCGGCTTAGCGGTCGCAACATTCATCGGCACGGGCTCGGTCTCGGACCGGTTTTCCTAGAGCCACACTCGCTCAATGACAAACGCATAGATTCGATCGGTCGTATCCGCGCCGACGATGAAAGTCTTCTGCTTTCGGCGGAGACGTTCTGAATCGAAAAAGCTCCGGCTGGAGGGGCCAGCCGGAGCTTTGAGGCGCGCCGGTATGAGTCGAAGGGAAACTCTACGCCTCAAAAGCAGATTAACGCGTTGTCGTCAGACAAGACAGGTTGCAGCTGCTGAAAAAGACTCAACTGAAGTTCAATAGTTTGCGGCTGCTGGCGTCGACACGCCAAAAAAAGACGGCTCCCGTCGGTTGACGGAGAGCCGTCAGGATCAGGAGTTTGGGAGAGTCTCCTGTCGATGGAAACGAGTCGTTTGTTCATCGATCATGCGATCCGTTCAAGCGACTTTTGCTCAACAGGCGATCAAATGAGCTCATCGCTGACCGCGGCGTTGGCTTTGAATTTCAGGAAGCAGCCAGATAGGATCGCGTCGTCCGTTGCTTCCGTCACACTCGCTGGATCTGCCCGGTGAAGCTATTCTACGCGCCGCAGTCTCCCTTTGCGAGAAAAGTTCGCGCTGCGGCGATCGAACTCGGCCTTCACAGTAGGATCGAGTTGGAATACGCCGAAGTTCTGCCGGGCAAGCCGAACAGCGAATTTGCAAGGGAAAGAAATGCACTACGGAAGGTACCGACGCTTATCACGGACGAGGGAGCGACGATCTTCGATTCGACGGTGATCTGCGAGTATTTGGATTCGCTGACTGGAGGCGGAGTACTGGTGCCGCGGGACGGGCCGGAGCGTTGGCGCGTTCTCACGATGCATGCGGTCGCTCAAGGGATGTGCGAGTCGGCAATTCTCATACGGTATGAAACTTGGCTTCGGCCGGAGCCTGCGCGGTGGCCGATATGGATTGAGGATCAATGGAATAGAATCGACTCGGGGCTTGATTGGTTCGAACGGAATCCACCGACTCCGGCGAGCATCCCCACCATGGCTCATTTGGCCCTGGGAAGCGCGCTGGGCTACATCGACTTCAGATGGCCAAGCCGAGCGTGGAGAGACCGCTTTCCGCACGTGAGCCGGTGGTTCATGGAATTGGAGACGCGTGCGTCGTTCGAGTCGACAAAGCCTTCGACTCCGCCGACGGTGCTGCGGCCGGGTACTGGCTGAGACAATCGCTGGCGGATTCTGCGTATATAGTGCCTGGAACGCAATTGCGGTTGCCAGTGCTGGGTCTCCCGAGACGCTCTCGCCCAACGCCCGGGCACGGGCTTAGGCGTACACCGATCAATAGGCGCCCCGAGAACCCGCAGCGCTCGCCGCTTTCCCGTCCCGGAGTTCAACGAAAATGGGTTGGCGCCATCGTGGACGGGCGCTGCCCGCGCAATCGCGAGCGCTGATTGCAGAAATCATTAGTAATCGTTTTTCGCCACTAGGCGCCTCCGATATCTCGATACTCTGACCTTAAGCTCAGAGCGGTGTGCCACGATGAACTCTATGAAAGTGCTGTGCACCATTGGCCTTCAACGTGCGTTTCTGGAGCTCTCACCCGAGCTTGAGGCCGTTGCGGGATGCGGTGTCGAAGTCGACTTCGGAGTCGCAGCTTCGTTCGCTCACGAAATCGAAAGAGGGCGACATTTCGATATTGCATTTGTGACCCGTGAGGTCGCAGATTCACTCGCTGCAAGCGGCAAGGCAATCACGGAAACGGTTTCGGATATAGCGCGCTCGGGACTGGCGCTGGCAGTTTGCGTTGGGGCGCCGAAGGCAGATATCGGTTCGATCGACAAGCTTCGAGACGCGCTATTGTCTGCCAACTCGATAGCGACAAGCCAAAACGGGCTTGCGGGCCGATACTTTTTGAACGTCCTGCGTGATCTCGGCATCGAATCGCCGGTTAGGTCGAAGATCGTCTGGGAGACAGCGGGCGGATACGCAGCCTCTATCGCGGCGAGAGGAGATGCCGAAATGGCGGTTCAACTCGTCAGCGAGATTCTACCGGTCAGAGGTGTCGAGATTGCCGGGATGTTCCCCGAAGCCGTGCAGCGATATGCAGTACTGTCCTCTTGCATTGCTGCGGACTGCGTGAACAGAGCGGCGGCAGAGGCCTTGGTCGCCCACTTCCGCCATCCATCGACTGAATTCATTCTGGCTAATGCGGGGTTAGAGAGGTGTTATCGGGTCGGTTGAGTGGCGGAGCTATCGACATTGATGATCGGTGACATCACGAATCGAGAAACATTGCGCGGTGCGCCGCAATTCATTCTGATGTAGCCGCCACAGAAAGGCTCACATCACATGGACGCATCGGACCTGAGAATTTTCGAGGCCGTTGTCCGAGTCGGCAACATCACCAAGGCTTCGCACGAGCTCAATACGGTACAATCGAACGTAACGGCCAGAATAAGGTCGCTGGAAGAAGAGTTAGGTGCGGAGCTGCTTCATCGGCATGCCCGCGGCGTAACGGCGACGATTGCAGGCCAGAAATTGCTGCCTTACGCGCTCCGCGTCGATCGCCTGCTGACGGAAGCGAAGGCGGTGATAAAGGACGCCCTTGGCGTCCCTCAGGGCACGCTGGCCTTTGGCGCCTTGGAGACAACTGCGGCGATCCGACTGCCTCCAGTCCTCAAACGGTACAAGAGGGAATTTCCGGACGTGGAGTTGTCCGTGCGGACTGGAACCAGCCAAGAGCTGATCCACGAGGTTCTGGAGCATCGGGTCGAAGGGGCGTTCGTCGCAGGTCCCGCGGTCCATCCGGATCTCGTGGAGGAGGCGATGTTTCCGGAGGAGATGGTCCTGATCGGTGCCACCGACGTGTTTCCGGAGGGCGTCATCGAACTGCTGGTTCTGAGGCGAGGTTGTACCTACCGGGCGCACCTGGAGGCATTGCTTATCCGACGCGGTGTTACGAATTACCGCATCCTTGAACTTGGGACCATTGAAGCGATCCTCGGGCTAGCTGCCGCGGGTATCGGCATCTCCCTTCTGCCGAAGTCGGTCGTCATGGCCGCAGCCAGTCAACCAAGGTTCTCTGCGGAGCTGGTGCCCGCGTCTCACCGTGTTGTGCAGACCGTGTACGTACGTCGCCGCGACGGATTCAACTCAAGTGCCGCGAAGGCACTGGTCGCCTGCATGAAGGAAGTCCACGCGTCGCAGTTGGACGGCAGATTTCCTTCAGCAGAGGTGCCAACAAGGCGGACGGATGATGTCGCGAAAGTACATCCGCCGATCAGAGTGGCTTCCGCGTCCGCGGGCGAACGGGTGTTGAGGCGACTTTCGCCAACAAACCGGTGAGATCTCTGGTCGTTATGCCATCCAAGCCCGCAACCGCCTGGATGATGTCGCCCCTTAGATCGTCGTCCGCAAACGGCTCGCAGAGCCAGTGGAATTTCTCGGTCAGCCGGTCCCAGGAAAGCGGGTTGGCGATCGAGCCCTCGAAGTCGTTCTGTTCGCGTTCGAAGCGGCGGCCGTCCCGCATGTTGATGGTGATGCGCGTCGAAAGCTGCGCCGGATAGCGTCGGGTAAGCTCGCTGTTCGGCTGGATCGCGACGTGCTGCAAGAGGCTCTGTACGTCGCCCCGCCCGATGCGTTCCGCTTCCAACTGCGCGGGCCCGACTTCGCCGTCAAGGAGCGCCGCTGCTACAAGGTATTTCAGGTTGTAGTCCGCCTGCTCCTTCGTCTTCGGGGCATCCTTAGGGCCGAAGTGGCCGCCGCCGGATATCTCGAAGGCGAACTGGAAAACCTCGGCGACGACCCCCGCAACCTCTTCCGCACGAATCTTATGTTCCTTACGCAGGGCCAACACCGTCTCGATCACGGGCTGACCGTGGATTAGCGCGCAGTATTTCTTGAATACGGTCTTCCGTGCTGCCTCCAGTCGAGAATCGGTCCAATCGATCTGAATCTTCTGGTCGAAGAGCCGGTTGAGCCCGTTGGGACCTTCGAAAAGTCCGATCGGGCCCGTGAAGCCGCGCTTGGCCATCGAGGTCCCATATAGCGCTCGCATGCCGGACCAACCCGGCGAGACCGCCTTCCACTGGGAGACCGGCTCGACATGGACAACGGCAAGGGAGACATTGTCCGCCGCCGCCATGGCCATCGCGTTCGCCGTTTGCTCCGGCGTAAGGCCGAGAAGGCGCGATGCACCGGCGGCAACGGATATCGAAAGCTGGAGCGCGTGATTGAGGCCCCGGAACATCACCGGTACGACGTCGGTGAAGCGGCACTGCACCTCATATGCGATTGCAAGCCCTAGAAGGAAATCTCGCCCCGACCGATCGGCCATCTCCGCCGCCGCGAGTATGGAGCCGAAGTTGTCGCTCGGATGGCAAAGCCCGCCCGGAGACATATAGGTGTCGAGGACGTCCACGTACCTGACCAACATCGAATTCAGGAGGGCGGCTTGCATCGGAGAACTTTTGCCGCCCCCGATCAGAGTGCATATGGGACTGCCGCCGTACTCCTTGAACTGTTCGCGCAGGGCCAGATCCGGCGCGCCTCCAAGCGCCGCGATGGCGGCCGCGAGGGTGTCTAGTACGGTCCTATCCAGCGCCGCCTTCGCTCGATCGCTGATATCTTCAAACTTCGCAGTCGCCACGAACTCGGCGATCTGCCGAAGCATCGGTTTGGCATCCGGATCAAGTCGTTCGGCAGGGCCCCAAGCGTCTGTAGCGGTCTGTTGTCCCATGTTCGTTTCCTCCGGTGATGTGCCCGTTCGGGCCTTTAGTTTGCGACGGGCATCGCGAAATCGGATGCCGCTGCCTCATCCGGCCAGCGCGACGTCACGGTCTTGAGGCGGGTGTAAAATCTCACGCCTTCGACGCCGTGAACCGCGACGTCTCCGAACAGCGAACGCTTCCAGCCGCCGAAGCTGTGGAACGCCATCGGCACAGGAATCGGCACATTGATGCCGACCATGCCGACCTTTACGCGGTTAGCGTAGCGATTTGCCGCGCCGCCGTTCCTCGTGAAGATCGCTGTGCCGTTCGCCAGTTCATGATCGTTGACGAGCGCAAGAGCTGCATCCGCATCGGGAGCACGGGCTACGCAGAGCACCGGCCCGAAGATCTCCTCTTTGTAGATACGCATGCTGGGGGTCACTCGGTCGAACAGCGTGGGGCCGAGAAAGAATCCTGAATTGTGCCCGGGAACGGCCAACGATCGGCCGTCCACGACCAGCTCGGCGCCCTCGTCGACCCCGATGCGGACGTAATCCCGCACACGATCCAGGTGCTCGCGGGTCACGAGCGGTCCCATATCGTTTGCCGAATCCCGCCCGGGCCCGATCTTCATGCGAGCGATGCGGTTCTTGAGCTCGCGGATCAGTTGGTCGGCCGTGTCGTCCCCGACGGCGACTGCGACCGAAATGGCCATGCAGCGTTCGCCGGCCGAGCCATATGCCGCTCCCATCAACGCACCAGCGGCTAAGCCGAGGTCGGCATCGGGAAGTACGACCATGTGGTTCTTGGCACCGCCGAGCGCTTGAACGCGCTTTCCGTGCCGCGAAGCCGTCCGATAGATGTGTCCGGCAACGTTCGTCGATCCGACGAAGCTGACGGCTTCGATTTCGGGGTGGGCCAAGATAGCGTCCACTGCGGGTTTGGTACCCTGGACGACGTTGAAGACCCCCTTCGGAAGACCCGCCTTAGCCAGCAATTCGGCGAGCAGGAGACTCGGAGATGGGTCCTTCTCGGAAGGTTTCAGGATGAAGGTGTTGCCGCAAGCGATCGCGATCGGGAACATCCACATCGGAACCATGACAGGGAAGTTGAACGGTGTGATGCCGGCGACGATCCCCAGAGGTTGTCGGAGGGACCAGGAGTCCACTCCGCGTCCGACCTGCTCGGAATGCTCTCCTTTCTGGAGATGCGGAATGCCGCAGGCGAACTCGGCGACCTCCAAGCCGCGGAGAACCTCGCCTCGCGCATCGGGTAGAACCTTGCCGTGCTCTGCCGTGATGAGCTCGGCAAGTTCCTGCGAGTGTTGCTCGACGAGATCCCGGAAGCGGAACATGATGCGGGCTCGCAGGACTGGCGGCGTCGCTGACCAGCCGGGCAACGCGTTTCGAGCAGCCTCAACGGCGGCGTTGACTTCGGCGGCCTCTCCCAGGGCCACCTTCGCGTAGGTTGCGCCATCCGCGGGGTCGGTGACGTCAGAGGTCCGGGTGGAATCGAAGACCTTTTGCCCGTTGATGAAATGACCGACCGACCGCACTCGCACTCTCCCGACAAATTTTAACCCGGCTCGCCTGAGCCGAGACTGAACCGCCGGTATAGCCAAGCGTATGCACGCGCGGAAAATAGGAAATTGAGATTAGCCCGATCGGACGCAGCGATTAGTCCCGCTCCGCCGCGGGCGCGCTAGAGCCATCTCGCAGGACGAGCAATACCATCACAACTAACTGCTTCTCCTCCTCGGTCCGTTGGCATCAACTGACGCGACCCGAGTGGGGCTGAACGACGGCCGGCGTAAGCGTCGGGCGGGACGACAATGGAGCGATTTATGTCCGATCGAAGCTGGCGGCTGCGCATCACGTGCACGGCGGCGCTCTTGATTGCGTATCTGGGCTTCTTCGGCGCGTCTGCGCTCGCGCCGCTCACGATGTCCAGCCCGTTATTGGGCGGATCCATCAGCCTGGAGATGATGCTCGGAGTGGCCGTAATGGCGTTCTTCGTGGCGATCACGGGCTATTACGCGTACGCATCCGAGGCATAACAATAACTTTAGGGGGGATAGAGTGGGCGTCTCACGAAAATTGGGGTATTCAGGGATCGCGGTCGCGACCCTTCTTCAAGTTTGCTCGGCTGCTGCAGGGACGATTGGTGGCGCGAACAGCAGTTCGGCGGCCGAATGGTTCTTCATCGCCATCGTTGCTGGGGCCATCGCGATTAGTGTGGTTGCGGCACGCTCCGCTAAAGCCACAAGCGACTTTTTGGTCGCCGGTGGCAGAATCACGCCGCTCCAGAATGGCTTTGCCTTGGCCGGCGACTTCATGTCCGCCGGCGCTTTTCTCGGTCTTTCGGCGCTGATCTTCAATTCCGGATTCGACGGAATGATCTACGCCATTGGCTATTTGGCAAGCTGGCCCCTCGTGATCTTCCTGGTCGCTGGTCCGCTCAAAAATCTCGGGCGCTACACGATGGCCGATGTATTGAGCTATCGTTTCGACGGGCGGAGGGTCCGGCTCCTCGTAGCGATCATTTCGCTGACGCTCGTCGTGTTCTATCTGATCGCTCAAATGGTCGGCGCGGGACAGGTGATCCAGCTGATGTTCGGGTTCAGCTACCCGACGTCGGTGGTCATCGTCGGCGTATTGATGATCGTCTGCGTCATGGCAGGCGGCATGATCGCAACGACATGGGTTCAGATCGTGAAGGCCGTTCTGATGCTCCTCACCGGCATCGTGCTGGCCTTCCTGACACTGCGGAACTTCGGCTACGATCTTTCCCGGCTTTTCGGCGCGGCTCTTGCCGCCCATCCGAAGGCCTCGGGGATCCTGGTTTCGCAAACTCTCCCGAAAGCCCCTTGGTCGGGCATCTCTCTGGGCCTCGCCCTGATATTCGGCACTGCCGGCCTCCCGCACATTCTGATGAGGTTCTTCACCGTGAAGAACGGGAGGGACGCGATCCGCTCTACTGCGTGGGCTACCGCGCTGATCGGTCTATTCTTCCTGCTTCTCTTCCCGATCGGGTACGGTGCCATCGCCCTGGTCATGAAGGATCCCAGCTATCATGATCAATCCGGCGCGCTGATCGGCGGGGCCAACACCGTCAGCATTCATTTGTCGCATGTGCTCGGCGGCGACATAGGAATGGCGTTTGTCTGTGCGGTGTCCTTCGCGACGATTATCGCCGTGGTTGCCGGATTGACACTCGCGGGCGCATCGACGATTTCGCACGACCTTCTCCGTTCGACTTCGTCCGATCCCGACGGCAAGAAGGGGTTGTTCGGCGCTCGAATGGCCACGCTCGTCATCGGGACGGTGGCTACGCTTCTGGCTCTGGCGTTCCGGGACCAGAATGTAGCCTATATGCTCGGCCTCGCATTTGCTTTGGCAGCGTCCGCGAATTTTCCGATTCTCCTTCTTTCTCTGTATTGGCCAAAGTTGACGACCGCCGGTGTCATCGCCGGCGGCTGCGTGGGTTTCGCATCCTCGATCGTATTCACGATCCTCGGGCCGGCGATATGGGTGAAAACCTTCGGTTTTGCCGCACCTCTCGTATCCCTGGATCCGCCGACGCTCATCACAATGCCTCTGACCTTCCTAGTGTGCTGGGCCGTGTCTTCGCGCGACCGATCGAAGAAGGGCGCGGAGGAGCGTGCGGCCTTTGGCGAGCAATATCGAAGATCATTGGCCTAGCCGAGAACGGATATCTCAAAATGAGATCGGAGCGATAGGCGGAAATCAGTGGTGCCGCTCGTCGATGACCGATATCGGTGCGAAGAAAGACCACTGGCAATAGGAGCAATACATGTCCTGGATCACATGCGATATGCGCTTCGGCCGGACCGAAGAGCAAAAGAAGCAGTTGGCCGCAGGCATAATCGCCGCCGTTCGCAAGGCGACCGGCGAACCGCTGTCGGATCTTTGCGTCGTGGTGCATGAAGACGTCGGCGTCAACTTCTGCGAAGCCGGACAGCATTACCCGGACTTCAAGCCCGGCGGTGATGCGGAGCTGATCGCCCACGTCAAGGCCGCCAGCAAGAAGTGAAAGGAACAGCCCAATGCCGCAGTTGCTTTGCAAGATTCCCAAGGGACTTCTTACTCGCGAGAGCAAGAAGCAGATGCTCCGCGAGATCGTACAGGTGACGCACGAATCGTGCGGCTCCGATCCCAGCATCATCAATGTAGTTGTGCTGGAGGTGGACAAGGAAGACTACGTCGTCAACGGGCAGGTGGACTGAAAAACCCTGTTGTACGATTGATTGATGAATGCCCCCGAGCGAGCAGCTCGGGGGAGTATCACGCTGGCAGCTCGCGCATTGTCTAAGCGGATAAGGGCCTGCTCCGCCGTCCGATAAGGCCCAGTTACATCCACCACTCCGCCACCATCTCGGCCGTACATCCCGGGATGCAGGCCTATGGTTCAGATTTGCTGGGACATTTTCTGAGCGAAGCAGAACTATGCTTGGTGGTGCAGATCGCGCCCTAGCTGTTACTTTCCGGAGATAGGGCGGATATCCCGCAAACGCGCAAGTCGCTGTGCGGCATACGCGAAGAAGGCCGCTACCTTTGCGGTCTTGTGCGCTCCGCTTGGCGCCAGGAGGTTGATCGGTAGGGGCGGAGGTTCGAAGGCCTTTAGGACGCGGATCAAGGAGCCGGCCCGCACCTCTTCCGCCACCTGGTACGAAAGAACGCGCGTGATTCCCTGCCCGGCTCGCGTCGCGACCAGACGCGCTTCCGTTTCGTTGACGAGAAGGCGCGGTGAAAGTCTCACGACGATCGGTCGGCTCGCCGAGCCGAACCGCCATTCTGATGGTTCTGATCTGGCAATGCCGGCGATCGTGTCGTGAGTTGCCAGATCGGCGGGCTTCTTTGGTGTCCCTCGCTTCCGCAGATAGCCGGGACTGGCGACCAGCACCCTCCGTACCTCTCCGATCCGCCTTGCGATCAAGGCCGAGTCCGAGAGCGGTCCGATTCGTAATGCGACATCTATCCCATCCTCGATCAGATCGAGATTGTGGTCGTTCAGCACGAGTTCGATTTTCATTTCCGGATTGCTCTCAAGAAACCCGATAACGAGGGGCGCGAGATGACGTCGACCAAATTGAAGTGGTGCCGTGACGCGCAAGAGGCCGCGAAGAGCGGTCCCTGCGGAGGCGCCGACCGCGGCCTCGTACTCGCCGATCAGAACTCGCGCGCGTTCCGCGAACGCACGGCCCGCGTCGGTGACCGCGA
>Ga0265342_10001757_pt1 | contig 19789 bp, 15 predicted proteins | sample 4CB327metaG_FD_203125 | JGI IMG/M metagenome (GOLD analysis project Ga0265342, IMG submission 203125) | Rhizosphere microbial communities from Carex aquatilis grown in University of Washington, Seatle, WA, United States - 4-CB3-27 metaG | ecosystem: Host-associated > Plants > Roots >...
TCGAAATGGAATCGACCTTGCCGTCGATTTCGGCTCCCGCGGGAATAAGAACCTGACCGTCCTGAATCACATCGGACACAACGCGCGTGCGGAATGTGTCGCCGTTCTCGTTCATCGCAGTCGAAAGGCGGTCCAACAAACGAACTCGAATGACGGCGCCCTCGCCCAGGGTTCCAGGCGGCAGCGGAGCCGGGTGCACGATGTCGCCATCGGGATCGTTCGTGACCGTGCGCTGATTCAACGCAGGCGCAACGGATGCATCCGGCGCTACCTGCACGATGCCGTCGTCGGTGCCGTCGACCTGATTGTAAGGAGTTGGTTTGGCTGGCATGTTGTTGGCCAGACCAGCGTTGGCGGAAGCAGTATCAGCGGGAACCGTGTAGAGCGAGCCGTCGAGGGAGCGCTGCGCAGGCTGTGCCTGTGCTGACGGCTGCGGAGCAGCGTAATGGTTGGGCGAGGGCTTGGCTTCGGGTGTGGGCTCTGGCGCCGGAGTGGAAATGGTGTCATCGGGCGGCGGATTGGAGGTTCCCGAGTAGGGCGAAGACTGGCTTGCCTGCTGTGCCCCCAATAGAGCTGCGGTCGCGGCCAAAACAACGTAGACAACAACGGTCCGTTTCATCCCGATCTCCTCTCCCCGAGCAAAGATCCCCTTACCTCGGTTAGACCCTGCGGGGACGGGAAAGTTCCGCGCCCGGAGCCTTGTGAGCCACCCGTAGGCGTAAAACCAGCCAATCTAAGCGTAGCGCGACATTGAGCAATGGCGCATTGGTGGAAAACCGGCGCGTGCCGCGGACGGCAAGAATCAAGATAGTCATCGCTCCGGCCCCAAACCGCTGACTCTTCGACGTGTGACCACCGCCACAAGGGCACTCCACACCCCGTTTGCTAAACTCGAAGGGATCGAAGCAATTTTTCCACATGCAATTCTTCGCTGGACGGAGAGAAACTTTTTGCACGCACAAGGGCTTTTGGACACCATTCACAGTGCCGCCGGAGAAGCCCTGGCCGTGGATCGCCGTCCCCAACTGAATGACCGGCTACAGCACCGCATTTTGAGGAGCAATATGACTGAGATTGTTGCCATTCGTGCCCGCGAGGTCCTGGACTCGCGCGGAAACCCGACCGTGGAGGCTGACGTCATTCTGGAAAGCGGCGAGATGGGCCGCGCGATTGTGCCTTCAGGCGCTTCAACCGGAGAACATGAAGCCGTGGAGCTGCGGGACGGCGATAAGAGCCACTACCTCGGAAAGGGCGTGCTGCAGGCCGTAGCCAATGTGGAAACGGTGATCGCGCCGGAACTGGAAGGCATGGACGCGGCCAATCAGCGGCTCATTGACCAATCGATGATTGCGCTCGATGGATCGCCGAACAAAGGCAAGCTCGGTGCGAACGCGATTCTGGCTGTTTCGATGGCAACCGCCCGCGCCGTGGCGCAGACCCTGGAGATTCCGCTCTATCGTTACCTGGGCGGTGTGAATGCCAGTGTGCTTCCGACGCCGATGTTGAATGTGTTGAACGGCGGCGCGCACGCCGATTCGAATGTCGACTTTCAGGAATTCATGATCATGCCCGTGGGCGCGGAGCGTTTCAGCGAAGCGTTGCGCTGGGCGGCCGAGACCTTTCACACGCTGAAAAGCGTGCTCAAGAAGAAGGGCTATAACACCGCAGTCGGCGACGAGGGTGGGTTTGCGCCTTCGCTCAAATCGAACGCCGAGGCCATCGAGCTGATTCTCGAAGCCATCGAGCAGGCTGGATACAAGCCGGGCGAGCAGATCTCGATTGCGCTCGATCCTGCGTCGAGCGAGTTCTATGACGCCGAGAAGAAGAAGTACGTGTTCAAGAAGGGCGACAAGAGCGAGCACACCAGCGAGCAGATGGTTGACTTCTACGACAACTGGGTTCGCCAATATCCCATCGTATCGCTTGAAGATGGCCTTGCGGAGAACGACTGGGAGGGCTGGCGCATCCTCACCGACAAACTCGGCGAACGCGTCCAGCTTGTCGGAGACGATCTTTTTGTCACCAATGTAAAGCTTTTGAAACGCGGCATTGAAGAGGGTGTGGGAAATTCGATCCTCATCAAGCTGAATCAGATCGGCACGGTGACCGAAACGCTGGAGGCGATCGAGCTTGGCCGCCGCTACGGCTACACGTCGGTCATCTCCCACCGCTCCGGCGAATCGGAAGACACGTTCATCGCCGATTTGGCTGTGGCTACCGGCGCTGGCCAGATCAAGACCGGATCGGTGAGCCGCACCGACCGGATCGCAAAATACAACCAGCTTTTGAGGATTGAAGAAGAGTTGGGCTCGGGCGCGGTGTATCTCGGACTAGAGAGCCTGAATTACGGCGAGTAGGTTCGTTGCAGAGGTAGCAATTTAGGAATGAGGGGGCTTTGGTCCCCTCATTTTATTTGCTCGGCAGGGGCGTCCATTGCGGTGCCGGGCTGGATCAAGTACTATTCTGAGCGCAACAGATCCGAGCGAATTATGAGAGTTGGGAAAGTCCAATCCATAGCCGTCGTCAGCCTCGCGACTCTGATCGTGATAGCAGCCGCAGGCATCGCCATCTCCGTTTTCGGCTTTTCGAGGATTCATGGGCAGCAGAACTTTGCACGCCCTGATGGCCAAGAGGCCGTCTCTCCAGCGAAGAACATCACCCTTGTCTCGAAATCCAGCGGGCAATCCTCGTTTCTATATCGCAAAGATAATTCCAACGGCGCCAGCGTCCGCCTTACAAAAGCGACCAGCGGAATCGAATCCGAGGCGAGCTTCTCTCACGATGGGAAACTTGTCGTCTATTCATTTTCGGATACATCATCCTCGAAGTCGTCTGTATGGCTGGTTGGAATTGATGGAAGCAATCCTCACCGGATCACAGAAAACGACCAGGATGCGCTTCACCCGGTCTTTGCTCCTGACGATTCGAAAGTGTTTTATGCAGCCTCCAGCTTTACGGGACATTACTCGCCTGTCGTCCGTCCAGCAAGGCACGATTGGGATATCTTTTCAGTTCCCGTGCAATCTGGCTCGGCGGCTTCAACGCAAATCACGCATTCCTCTTTTTATGATCTTCAATCGCTTGATGCAGTGGACGACGGTATGAACAACGGCGGAACAAAATTATTGATTAGTACTTCCGGATATCCGATAGGAGCTTTGATTGAAGAGTTCAATCTGACGGCCAGTGGCAGAGACAAGATTTTCCAACCACACGTCCCCGGGGAACCCTCCGTAGGCCCGTCCTTTGGTGAAGCGCGGTTTACGAGCAATGGAATGGAGATTTTGTTTCTCGCCGCCACCAACACTTCAGGGGGAAATTACGATTACAACGTTTTCTCCATGAGCGACGTGACCGGTGCCGAGATTAAACAACTGACGCACTTGACGGGCATGACTTCGCGGCTCAATGTGCTGCCGGATGACAAGGCATTCTTTTTCAACGGCGACAATGCCTACACTATCGACATCAGGACCCAGGCCGTTACCCCGCAGTAGAGTCGAAAGCGGCTACTGAAACATTTCGAGGCGAAAATCTAATCGTTCGCGCTCGGACGGAAGCGGCGAGACGCTTCCGCTAGCGCTTTTGGCCGCTGTGGGAGACTTCTCCCGTCGCGCTCCTGGCTACCGACTCGCGCCCGTGCTCTTCGCCTTGTTCACCGCCTGCTCGATCGCAGCTGCGTCGCCCAGATAGTAATGGCGAACCGATTTCAGATTCTCGTCGAGTTCCTGCACCATGGGCACGCCGGTTGGAATGTTGAGATCGACGATCTTGTCGTCGGGAATGTCCTCGATGTACTTCACGAGCGCCCGCAGGCTGTTGCCGTGCGCGGCAATGACGACCTTCTTTCCTGAGCGAATTGCGGGCGCGATGGCGTCGTGCCAGCAAGGCAGAAAGCGGTCGACGGTATCTTTCAGGCATTCGGTCAACGGAAGCTGCTGCTTCGTCAGGCTCTGATAGCGCGGGTCCTTCCCCGGAAAGCGCGGATCGGACTCTTCGAGCGCCGGTGGGGGAATGTCGTAGCTGCGCCGCCATATCTTCACCTGATCCTCGCCGTATTTCGCCGCCGTCTCCGCTTTGTTCAGGCCTTGCAGCGCGCCATAGTGGCGTTCGTTCAGCCGCCAGTCGCGCTCTACGGGAACCCACAGCAGATCCATCTGGTCCATCGCGATCCAAAGAGTGCGAATGGCGCGCTTAAGCACCGACGTAAATGCGATGTCGAAGCTGTATCCCTGTTCCTTCAACGTCAGGCCGGCCCGCGTGGCCTCTTCCCTGCCCTTGTCTGACAGGTCAACGTCTGTCCAGCCGGTAAACAGGTTTTCCTTATTCCAGATGCTCTCTCCATGACGCAGTAAAACGACCTTATACATGCGAAACTCGCTTTCCTAATCGGAATCTTTTTTGGTTGATGATTCGCTTCAATTATACGGAACTTGCGTTATGCCTTCGGGTGATCTGCACAACACAGGGCGGGGTGTGCCGATACGCGAAAAGGCCTCCCGCAACGGGAGGCCTCTTAAATTGCAAGCTTGAATTCGATATCAGCGTGGGCGCAGCGCTTTGATCGCGGCCGGCAGGTGCTCCTCAATTACTTTGGCGCGTTCCGCGGCGATGCCGCCCAAATACGATGGGGCCGGAGTAGCCATCAGCACCAATGCCAAAGCGATCAGCGAGAAGCAGAACCCGGCGATGCCTGCTGAAATCAACATATGGTACATGTCGAAGATGTCCAGGCCCAGGACCTTGAAGGCGACATGCTCGAGCGGCTTGATATGCTCAAAAACCGCAAGTGCGAAGAGGAAGAAAAGCGCGGCAGTCGACGTCAGCACAGCCAGTGTCACGTCAAGGCTGCGGTGGAACTTTTGGCGTGCGCGGCAGCGGGCGCACTCGGCAAAATGACTTTCATAATCGCGGCGCATCTCCGGGGAGATCCCGGAAATGTCATAGCGCCAGCTTGCCAAGATTGCGCCTACGACCCGGTCGGTACACTTATTGGCCAGTGTAGACATGAAAGAGTCACCCTGCAAAGAAAATCAGTTCAACCACGGAGCTCTCACCCGCGCGTTGGGTGAAGCTGCCTATTGGACGCCGGATCCCTGGTCACCGATGCACAACGTCCCGAAAATACGATTCGCCTCAATAAGAAGTCTGGCGTTTTGTTGCGGCCTTTTTGCCACCCTTTTAGCCGTAACTTACGTTGATTGTATTCTTTTTGGCTAGAGACTAATAGCCGAAAGTGGCTGGTGTTGCTCTGCAAGTAACAGGCGATTGGCCAGCAGACTTGCCCGGCCCAACAGCGCACGCTCAGCTGCGACACGCGCGAGTTCAGGAAGATTATTATTTTCAGATAGATGCGCCAAGATCACATAGGCCGCCTGGCCGTCGTAAGAGGTGGAAAGGAAGTCGGCTGTCGCGTCATTGGAGAGGTGGCCAACGCGGGAGAGCACCCTCTGCTTGACCGACCATGGATAGGGGCCGTCGCGGAGCATTTCCAGGTCGTGATTGGACTCGAGCAGGAGCAGGTCGAGGTCCCGGAGTTGCTCTTTGACGTTGGGCGGAATGTAGCCAAGATCCGTGGCAAAGCCCATGCGGACGCCTTCCGAGCTGAGCACGAACCCGACCGGATCCGCGGCGTCATGGGGAATCGTGAACGGGCTAACCGCTATATCGCCGATCGAGAACGGCTCGCCGGCGCGGAAGTACTCCACCGCCGGTAACCACGTGGGGTCTTCCTTCATCGTGGGCGGTTTGGTCGACGAAGGCTCTTCGGTCGGGTCGGGCCGCTGATGCCCGGGCTGAGACGCTTCGGCGCCCTCGGCCAGAGATTCGTTCTCGGCATCTTCGAGACCCACTTCTTCAGGGTCGCTGAGGTCGGCCGCAGCTTCGGGGACCGACGACTCCGGCTCTGCCTCGCGCTCGGCAGCCTGCTTCCGGCACTGTTCAAGCCACTGAGCGTAAGTCATCTGGCGGCGCGGGGTCAGCCAGCGCATCCAGGCTCGATGCGTGGATTCTGTAAAGTACACAGGGATGCCAAGTTTGCGCGCGGTTACGGCCAAGCCGTTGACATGGTCCTGGTGCTCATGGGTGATCACGATGGCGTCGAGGGTCTCAGGAGCTTCTTCGGCGAGCCTCATGCGCCGAAAGAGCTCGCGGCAACTCAGTCCGGCATCGACGAGGATGCGCGTGCGCCCGCCCGACACAACCGTGCTGTTGCCTTTGGAGCCCGAGGCCAGCACCGTGAAGCGCACCATACTTTGAGAATACATTCAACTGCGCCGGCCGGTGAAAAACCCGGCATTGAAAGCGACCGATTACCCAGCGGTCGAAGAATCTGCATGTGGCAACTCGCACATCAATTCAATTGGATTGCCGTCCGGATCACGGAATGGAGCAAGCCACAGATCGTGGTTGGCCATCCGAGCTACTCGAAACGGTGATCGAGTGAAAACCACCCCCCTGGCGGCCAGCGTCTCATGCGCCGACTGGATGTCGGGAACCCGAAAATACAGTATGGTTCCACTCGGCGCAGTGGACGTGCCTGAGGTTCCGATGGCGAATCGGATCGTGCCGCATTGAAAGAACACCATGCTCCCTGCGTCAAAGAGAAAATGCATGCCTAGAATGTTCTGGTAAAAGTCGCGGGATCGCGCCAGGTCGGTTACTGTAACCGCGATCTGGCCGATCTCATCGAGGGCAACCTTAGTTGAATTTAGAGATTCGCTGGTTGTCACACCACTCTCCTTTTGCGATTTTCTGGTATTACACAGCCCCAGGCAGATTGGCCGGAATTTCAATGGAGACCAGAGTGCCCCGGCCGGGGTTCGAAACCACGTTGAAGCTGGCCTGGTTGCCGTAGAGAACCTCCAGCCTCTCCTGCACGTTTTTCATGCCGATGCCTGCGCCGGTTCGGCGAATCGCGGACTCGGGGCGGCCAGTCATGCCTACGCCGTCATCGGAGACTTCGATGGAAACCCGGTCGCCCTCCATGCGGCTGCGCAGAGTGATCGTGCCTCCGTGAATGCGCGGCTCCAGGCCGTGCTTGATGCTGTTCTCAACAAGCGGTTGCAGCAGAATGCTGGGCACCAGAACCTCGAGCGTGCGCGGATCGATGTCCTTTTCAACGCGCAGTTTGTCGGCGCCAAAGCGGACTACCTCAATGTCGAGGTAATCGTCGGTAAATTTCAATTCCTCGCGCAGGGGCACGTAGGCGTCGTGATCCTTGAGAAGCGCGCGTAGAATGCTGGCCAGTTTGACGGTCATCTGGCGCGCCATCTCCGGCTTGCTGCGAACCAGCGAAGCAATGGAGTTGAGCGTGTTGAAGAGGAAGTGAGGATTGATCTGGCGCTGCAAGGCGTCGAGGCGAGCTTCGAGCACCAGGCGCTTCTGTTCTTCAAGCGACATCTCGACGCGCAGGGCATTCCATACCTTGATGGCGACCCCGACCGAAATCGGCGCGCACAGCCACACCAGCGCCTGGAGCCAAAGATTGCTCGCGAGCAGCGCGAAGAGACGATGAGGGAAGGCATAGGCGATCCAGTCTCGAGCCACCTCCATCACTGCGATAAGAACCAGGAGGAGGAACTGGCGGTCGATGCGCGGCTTGATCAGGTTGCGGCGTATCCAGCGGTAGAGGCTGAGGTCGATGAAGGGAGTGAAAGACCATATCTCTTCCCTCTCTACGAAGCGGCCGATCATGCCGGCGGCGAAACCCAAAATAACGTCGAACGGCAGCGCCAGATATTCGTGGTGCAGAACAGCGGGGACTGATAATACTCCGCCGCTGAGCATCGCCCAACCCGGCCCGATCAGCAGGCCGAGCAGAATGACCGTCTCAAAGGAAATGTCGGCTGCGAGAAAGTTGGGAACCCGAAACCGAAGCCAAACCCCGAGAGTAAGCGGCACCAGGAAAAAAGCCAGGAGTGCCATAGTTTGCCGGGGACTCCGCCTATCGGCAAAGAACAGGCGCCGGAAAGTGGTTACGCGCGCCAGGACGCTGGCCACCGAGGCAACCACGCCCAGCTTCACCAGCAGCGTGATCCAGATAAGGTTGTCGGTCACACGATCAATGTATCGCAATGACAGAGATCAGAGAAAAGAGATCAGGGATCGCTGATTGGAGGTTGCAGCCGCACCGTAGAATAAAAGCATGGCACTAGAAAGCGTAAAAAAGGTCGCCGAGGCGGATTTCCCCACGCGCTGGGGCAACTTCCGCATCCTGGGCTTCGAGGGGGCGCGGATTCAGACCCAGCATGGATGCGACCCGGCTCGAACGGTCGAAGATTTGGTGGCCCTTGTGATGGGCGATATTCATGCCGCGCCGCCGTTGGTCCGCATTCACTCGCAATGCCTGACCGGGGACGTCTTCGGCTCCCTGCGCTGCGATTGCCGGCTGCAACTGGAGATGGCGTTGGCGAAGATCGCGGAAGAGGGCGCCGGCATTCTGCTTTACGAGCAGCAGGAAGGCCGCGGCATCGGTCTGATGGCCAAGCTCAAGGCCTACGAGCTGCAGGACGATGGACTTGATACAGTCCAGGCGAACGAGAAGCTGGGCTTCGCCGCCGACTGCCGCGACTACGACCTGGCGGCAGGAGCGTTAAAGCTGCTCCAAGTCTCGAACGTGCGCCTGATGACCAATAATCCCGACAAAGTTGCCGCATTGGAGGCCGCGGGGATCAAGGTAACCGAGCGCGTCTCGGCGGAGGTCGAGAGCCAGGAAAGCTTCGAGCGCTATCTGCGAACGAAGCAGGAAAAAATGGGCCACATTCTCGAACACCCAAGCGCGGTCGATCGTTGAGAATGCTTGATCCAGGATTCATCGACCCATTTCGATTGGGACTACGGCCGGAAAGACGCCTTTTTTGCGACTCGGAACAGCTCTGACCACCGGGTTGGCGCGTTGATCTGGCAATCCGGGCCGGAACGTTCAGCCTGTGGGAAACTCGGTAGTTATCGCTCAGGTAACCCTTTCGGGGCATAGACCCGTAACACAATTTTCCGTGTATTCTTGAAGTGATTGCTGCGGGGCTTGCTCTGTGGCAACTCCCGGACTTGCGCTGACAGATTGCTGTTGAAGAGAAGGAGTTCCGAATGACTCGTCGCTACGCTCTTCTCCTGGCCCTGTTGCTGGCCACCGTAGTTCTTCCGCTGCGCGCGCAAACCGGTTGCACTGACTCGCCGGAGGATCCAACCATTGTGCTGGCGCTGTTAGGTGGCGCAGGCGCGCTCGTGGCGAGTGCGCGGGCAGCGCGCAGACGCAAGCGTTAGGTTCAACCAGCGGTCCCGCTTATACATAGGATGGGGAATTCAACCGTGAACCTTCCCCGGACTTTTCTTTCGCTTTCAATCTCTGCCAGTCTGGCCGCACTTTGTTCTGCCGCGTTAGCCGGTTGCGGCGGAACTGTCACCACGGGTGGCGGGGGTGGAGGCGGAGGCGGCGGGGGTTGTACTCCAAGCGTCAGTTCGAGCGCGCCTGCTTCCTGCCCATCAAGAACTCCGGTTGCCGGCGTTGTGTTTTCCGGGAAAGTCGCGGCCGCAAACAAGCCTGTGATTGGCGCAACGGTGGAGCTTTATGCTGCCGGCAACTCCGGCAACGGCTCCGCTCCCACTCCACTGCTGACCACCGCGCTCGCCACTGCTTCTGATGGTAGTTTTACAGTCCCCTCCAGCTACACCTGCCCCTCGTCGCAGACTCCTGTCTATCTCTTGTCAAAAGGCGGTCAATCAGCCACCGCGGCCTCAGCAAACTCTTCTCTGTGGCTCATGACCGCACTCGGTCCCTGCGGCAGCATCAATTCCGGGAGTTCGTTTGTCGTGAATGAAGTCACCACCGCTGCATCGGTCTGGACGCTCGCTCCATTCATGTCCAGCGGCGGGAATGTCGGCGCCAGTTGCACCAATACAACTGGGCTCGACAACGCCTTCGCAACGGCCAACGAACTGGTGAATGCCGCCACCGGCGCGTCGCCCGGGGCCGGCCTTTCCTCGACGCTCGCCGTCCCCACCACCAAGCTGAACACTCTGGCTAACGCGTTGGCCTCATGTGCTGCATCCGCCGGCGGCAGCGCTTGCACTCCGCTGTTCAACGCCGCCTCTGGCAGCGCTGTACCCGCAAATACACTCGATGCCGCCCTCAACATTACGCGCGCTCCCGCAAGCAATGCGGCGGCAATCTATGCGCTCGCCTCGGCCAACGCTGTCTTCTCGCCCGCCCTCACCGCCGCGCCGCCTGACTGGATGCTGCATAACACCGTCTCGGGCGGAGGTATGAATTCCCCCGCATCGGTTGCAGTCGACGCATCCGGCAATGTCTGGGCCTCCAGCTACTTCAACACCGTATCCGAGTTCTCTCCGGCAGGCGCCGCAACCTTTCCCGCCGGAATCACAGGCTCCGGAATCAACGAATCCTATGGCATGGCGCTCGATGTTCAGGGCAACGTCTGGATCGCCAACGAGCAAACTACTTCAAACAGCGGTAACGGCGATGTGACCGAGCTGAATTCCTCAGGACAGCCCGTCGCATCCGGAATCACCAGCGGAGGCATCTACTTTCCTATCGGCGTGGCGGCAGACACCAACGGGAATATGTGGTTCGCCGATTACGGCGACTCGAAAGTCACTCTGCTGTCGGGTTCCGGCTCTGCCATCTCAAGCTCTTCCGGCTGGGGAGGTACATCGCTCGCATTTCCCGTTGCGCTCGCAGTCGACGCCAGCCACAACGCCTGGGTTGTCAATCAGGGGGGTCTGCTTCCCGTCACCGAAATCTCCGCCGACGGCTCCCATGTGACTAATTACAACTGCGACTGCAATGGAGCCTCGGGCGTTGCCGCCGACCAGAAGGGCAACATCTGGATCGCAAATTATTACGGCAACAGCATCAGCGAAGTCGATACTTGCGGAACTCTCAAGCTCGATGCTGCAACCGGCGGCGGCGTATTGCGTCCTCAGGGAATCGCCGTCGACGGAGCGGGCACCGTCTGGGTTGCAAACTACCAGGGCAACTCGCTCTCTGAGCTTGACGGCGCGTCGAGCAGAACTCCGGGCAGTTTTCTTTCGCCCTCGAGCGGATTTGGCGCCGACGCTTCCCTTCTTGATCCATACGGGCTGGCCATCGATCCCAGCGGGAATCTCTGGTTATCGAACGCAGGCAAAAACACGCTTACCGAATTCATCGGCGTCGCGGCGCCGGTAAAAACTCCATTGGCCGGACCGCCGCAAACGCCCTGACGCATATCGACATATACGCGCGCGCATCGGGATGCGATGATATCCAACGAGGGACGGTCAGTTTAAGAAATGGCAATCGCGACAACGCAAGCGGATCAAGCCGCGCTCGAACCGGTCGCACATTCTAGCCGGCCCACTGCGACCTCCATTGTGCTGTGGTGCGCCATCGGCCTTCTTGCCGCGGCGGGCTGCCTCGGCATTGAACGCGAGCTCGCTCTGCTCTGGCGCTGCTGGACCACCGATCCGCTGCGTTCGATCGGCATGCTCATCCCGCCGGCCAGCATCATCCTCACTCTTCGCGTCTGGCGGCAAAATGGCTGGGAACTGCGAGGAAACTGGTGGGGTCTGGCCCTTATCGGCGCCGCATTCTTCTTCAGCATTCTCCACCAGAGCGCCGAAGTTTTCTTTACTGCAGGCACTGCACTCGTCTCCCTCATTCCGCTCACCTTGCCCGTTTATCTCTACGGCAGCGGAATCGTCCTCCTCTTTGCCGGAGCGCGCGTCTGGCGCAAGGCCTGGTTCCCTCTCGCGCTGCTGTTGCTCTCGCAGCCCGTGCCTGTGCTCACCAGCAGCATGATCGATATTCCTCTGCAAAACATCTCCGCACGCGTCGCGCGAGACTTCGCCACACTCATCCACTTCGCGCCGACTACTCCGCAACTGCGCCTCATGTTCTCGCCCGATTTTGGCATGTTCATCGCGCCCGGATGCGATGGCATTCGCGGCGCTGTCACTTTGGGATACCTGGCACTCATTCTCGGCTATCTCAAGCGCGTTACGCTGCGCCGTTGGGCGGCATACGTCATCGGTGGCGTGCTCCTGGGCTATCTCTTCAACTTCCTCCGCCTTTGCGTTCTGGTCATCTACTACCGAATCGCACTGGGCCATCCAGCGCTCGAGAGCGTTGCCAAGCAAGCTGATTACGTCATCGGAAGCGGATTGTTTCTTCTGGCGATCCTGATCTTTATCCGCCTCGCAAGCCTGCAAGCGGAGCCAGCTGCCACCGATCGCGCACCATCCGGCGAGAAGTCCCAGCTCCGCGTTGCGAATTCGCGGAGCGAGAAGTCAGCGCCGTCTCAGCGAAATCAATTTACCCGCTGCGCTGCGTTTGCTGTGGCGCTTCTCGCAGTTCTCGCGCTGCCTTCCTCGGCGCTTCGATCGCGGCAGAGCGCACCGGCCTCAGCCCTACCGTCGGCTGCGTCCCTGGCCCGCTTCCCGAAACAAATCGGGAGCTTCGCGCTCACTCGCACCTGGTACGAGCAGTCTGGCGGACAAACGCTCGTCGAAAGCGGAGCCTATTCCGCTTCCGGCTCGGACGAGATTATCCTCGCCGTCTGGGTTGCGCCTTTTGTTTATTATCACGACGCGAATTCGTGCTGGCTGGCGCGGGGCCTTCAGCCCGAACGAGTCGCTTCACTGCCGTTCGTCACCGCGCAAGGCAATTCTCTCGATCTCAGCACCGGTTATTACAATGATGGCGTCACCGACAGTATTGTCGTCAGCGTCGCATGCACCCCTGGATCCTGCTCGCAGTCGCAACAAGTTGCTTCAAAGGGCCACTTCAGCTTTTTCGTTCTCAAGCCGCAGGTCAGCGAGCTTGCAGGCGGAGCGGCACATCCAGTTCCCATCATGATTCGCATCGACCGTCCCCTGCCGGACCGTCCCCAATCCAATGGACCGCAATCTGACCAGCTTCACTCCAATGATTCGGCAATTTCCACGCAGGCGGCTCTCACGGCAGAGGCGCAGAGGTTTCTTTCCGGCCTCGACCCCAAGAGCCTGAGCGAGGCGTTTCAGTAATCGCGCGTCGTTTGAACTGTCGGGCGGGGGTCTCCGCGAAGGCTCGAACCGAAAGGTATTATGGTTCCTTGAATGCTACAAGCAGGGCTGTGGCGACCCTATTTCGGCCTTCACGCTTCGCCTTGTACAAGGCGGTATCCGCCGCGAGAAGCAAACTCTCGGGCATCCGCATCGTTCCGCCCTGCCGCGAGAGTGCGGTAGCGACGCCTACACTCGCCGTAACCCAGCTCCCCTCCTGATTGTCCTCTTGGGTAATCTGGAGAGCCTCGACAGCCGATCGCATTTTTTCTGCGACTTCCAGTGCACCTGCTGTATTCGTTGAGGGAAGAACAACAGCGATTTCCTCTCCGCCATATCGCGCTGCGATGTCAGTACCGCGTACAGCTCCCTTCACGGCAACAGCAACGGCGCGCAGGCAATCATCGCCTACCTGGTGTCCGTGCTGATCGTTGAATCTCTTGAAATGATCAACGTCCAGCAGGAGAAGAGAAATCTGAGAACCCTCTCGCAATGTCCTTTTCCACTCGCGATCAAGTGTTTCATCAAACGCACGACGATTTGCAAGGCCGGTCAAGCCATCTGTTAGCGCAAACGCAGAGAGTTTTTCTTCCAACTCCTTGCGCTCCGAAATGTCGCGCATGGTCACGACGGCCTCTGCCGCTTCGCCTGTAGAGGGGTTTCGTACGACGCTTGCAGTGAATTCGATCCAGACAAGCGATCCATCCTTCTTTCGCATCCGAACTGTAGCCCGCTCGGGCTCTACGCCTGGTTCAAAATTTCGCGTCGCAACGGCCATGAGCCCAGGAAGATCTTCTGGATAGATCAAGGCAAATGCCTCCATCCCCTTCATTTCCTCCGGTGTCCAACCAAGAACATTGAATGAAGAGGGCGAGACATACCGCCACTTCATGTCCACGCCGGACCGGCAAATGACGTCGGCGCTATATTCCGCAAGGCGCTGGAAATCAGTATCGTCTTTGCCCGACATAGGCTCCTCAACAACTTCCGCCGATTCTAGCCGAAAGGTTCCGCATTAACCGGTCACAATAGAACACAAGTCCGTCGTTCGCCCGGTTGGCAGGCGACAGCGAGCTGCTCAACTGTCCAGATTGCCCTTGTTCCAGGCGCGAGATGCTCCGTCACGCCAACAGCCGGATCACTGCCGACATCTACCAACAGTGCGTAAGCAAAGAAAAGCGGCAGGCGCAGGATCTGGTTTTTAGGGGTTTACTCGCAGGAAGTTCGCTTCAGCACCCTTCAGCACCCTCGGAGGGGGTATGAAAGAAAAGGTCACGCTCATAAACCGTGGGTTCTGATTGGTTTATGGCGGGGACGACGGGGCTCGAACCCGCGACCTCTGCCGTGACAGGGCAGCGCTCTAACCAACTGAGCTACGTCCCCCAATTGCATGGGCTGCAACTTGGGCCTACGTCACATAGAATGAGCGGCTTTGACTTCAATTCGCTTCACGCGCTCAGCTCTATCATTGCGCCGGCGAAACCCGATTCCGAGAAGCTCTGCGCACTCCGCAACCAAACGAAAGAGCCTCGAAATCAACTTACCGGCGACGAAATCCAGTTTAGCAGATGAGTGGGGTCAATGGTGGCGTCCGAATACCCATTGTTGGCTCGTTTTTGGGCGCGTGGACCGAGCATCGAACGCTCCGCCATTGGAAATGATTTGCCACTTCTGCAGATCGCTCGAACCGGAATTCGCGCCGCAACTCGCTCGTCTTATCTGCCATGTTTGCGGCGCACCAGCTTTACCAGCACAATATCGTTGCTGTTCATGGGTAGTTCCACTTCGATCGTGCCGTCCGGCCCGCTGTGCATCAAGCGACGAGTCTCCGGAAGGTCGCGAGTCAAATCGTTGAGATGCGCAACCTGGGATGGAGTCAGATCTTTGGGAGAACCCATCTCCATGTAAGCGGTATAGGCATCGTTCGCGTGGTATCCAGTCCGATAAACCTCAAGGCGGTAAGCAGCGCCGGGGACCAGATGCGTAACCTGCAATTCAACAGGCACTGCTGAGTGGGCGGAAATCACTTTTGTGTAGAACGGCCGATCGCTTACCTTCTGTTCCGGCTGTTCAAAGTCCCAGATCACGGCCGTCAAGCTCCCATCCTTCGTTGAAAGCATGGCCTCAGGATCGATCGCTGCGATCTCGTCCCCCTCGACTGCATGAAGATACTTGTAGGCGAAGAAAGCCGGCTTGCGAATGCCCTCCCGGTTCAGAAGTCCGAATCCCCCATGAAACGATGCTGGGGGCGGTCCTGATTCCTCAAAGAGATCGCTGTACGTCCAGTAGCTCATGCCTTGCAAAAGTCCTTCGCTCGCCTTGATCTTGGTGAGAATGTACGGCGCACTGACGTAGGAATCGTGGACCGGATCCCGCGGCGTGTAGCTCGTGCTCCACTCGGTAAAGTACAGCGGTAGACCGGGGAACGCTGAAGCCGAAATCTGCTCGCGAACGCGCCGCACATCGCCGATGATCGCGTCCGGAGATGGATCGAGCTTGGTATCGCTCTTGCCCTGCTCATCGAGAAACCCGCCCTGAACGCCATACGTATGCGTGGTCACAAAGTCGATTGGAGCGCCGCTCTGCTTAACGTGCGCTAGAAACTCCGGCACCCATGCCGCGCCGGCCGTCGACGGTCCGCCAACACACAAAGCGGGATCGAGCGCCTTAACCGTAGCGGCCGTCAGATCGTATAGAGCAAAGTAAGCTTTTTGATCCCCGCCTTCCCAAAAGCCGGAGAGGTTCGGCTCGTTCCAGACTTCGAAGTACCAGGTACGCACCTCGTCTCGCCCGTAACGCTCTTCGATGTGGCGAATGAAGGCATCGACCAGATCATGCCATCCGTCCGGTTTCGGGTGCGATGTGTTGCCGTGCCAATAAAAAATGCTGTTCTGCGACGTGGCAAGCGCATCGGGCGTAAAGCCGAGCTCAACAAACGGTTTAATGTGCCGCGCCAGCAAGTCGTCGTAGAGCTGGTCGATCTTCGTCCAGTCATACACGGTCTTGCCGTTCTCCACCTTCACCGTTCCCAGCACATCGTGAAAGATGGCGTGAAAACGGATGTAGCGAAAGCCAAGCTCGTCCACCGCCAGCTTGAGCTGCGCCTGGCTGTCATCGCGAATCAGCGTTCCCGGGTAATCGGACCCCACCGACAGATCGAAGAATTGATCAACCGGCCCGCTGGTGCTGGTGATGTCCGCGACAATGCGGCGAGGTGGCGGCTGTTGCGCTCGCGCGCAAAGTGAGCCGGCGAGGGCTGCAGTAAGAGTGCCGAGGAGGACAAACTGAAAACGTCGCATCTGTGAGCTGAACATTGAGGTCGCACTTTCATTTAAACGTTTGCCTGCGAATTTGCAGCCAGCTTCGTCCTATTGCAGCTCGATTCGAATCGCTGCGCCTTTGTAATCCACGCTTCGGGCCTCGGTTGCCGTGAACGAAGAACCGGCGGGATGCGCTCTCGAAACAAGGACGACCCTGAAGGTCCGCTGCGGCAGCATTCCAGGGAACGCGCCGCTGCGTTCGCCGATCGTCAGCGTGTGCGAGGATTCCTTCCAATCGATCGGAATCTCGGAAAAAGCTCCCTTTTCGTAATCGAATGTGGTCCCTTGATCTTCATACAGCGTAAACCGGCCGTCGGCTCCCGCATAGACGTAGAGCGTGATGGGATCGGCAGGCTTCTCGCCGATGTATTGCATCTCCGGCTGGTAGGGGATAATCGATCCCGCGCGCACGAAGACCGGTATTTGATCGTAAGGCGCAGCCGCAACGATCGTGCCCGAACCGGCGGGCCGTCCGCTCCAGTAGTCATACCATTGCGCGCCGCTCGGAAGATAGACGGAACGGCTGCGCTGTTGGTATTGCGTAATGGGCGCAACCAGGAGCGCCGGGCCGAACATATATTCGTCGTTCAGCTCGCGCCCTGTGCGATCTTCAGGAAAGTCCATCACCAGCGCGCGCAGCATGGTGTAGTCCCGCTCCGTGGTCCAGCCGGCCATCGAGTAGATGTAAGGAAATAATGCGTAGCGCAGACGGTCGAATTTCAACTCAGCGTCGAAGGCCGGCGAACCCTCGCCGAGGCTCCACATTTCGCGGTGACGTAACTCGCCGTGCACCCGCAGCAGCGGCGTAAACGTCGAAAACTCAAACCAACGGGCATTCAGCTCGCGCCACTCCTCGCGGTTGGCATCAGTCATCGGCTCCTGCTCAAACTTCCGCTGCATCGTGTAGCCGCCCGTGTCCATGGTCCAGTAGGGTAGACCAGAAATGCTCGCGCCCAATCCCGCCGCAATCTGCTTGGTCATCGCGGTCCAGGTTGATGTGATATCGCCCGACCAATTCACAGTCGAGTAGCGCTGAAGTCCAGCGAAGCCCGACCGCGTAAGGATAAAGACACGCTGGTTAGGTGCCGCTTCGCGCTGTCCGGTGTAGACTCCCTCGCTATTTTCAAGCGCGTAACCGTTCAGCATGCGCGAGCCCGTGCCCATGTACGTTGGATTCATGTGCGTGCGCTGGCCGTCGAGAGTCGGGGGCGAGGGCATCAGGTCCGGTTCGGTGGCATCCATCCACCATGCATCGATCCCCTTCGAGAAAAGATGCGAATCGATCTGGGACCAGAAGAGCTTGCGCGCGCCGGGATTGAATGCGTCATAAAACGTGTAGGGCTGGTCGATCCAGTCGAGAATATGCTCCTTGAGATTCGGCGTGTACAAGAAACCATCGGCCAGCATCTCTTTGGCGTTTGCCGTATTGGGATTGAATTTTCCCCAGACAGAGATCATCACGTGCGCGTGTTGGGCGTGAATCGCTTTGATCCAGGCATCGGGGTCTGGAAAGCGCGTCGGATCAAATTCATGCGAGCCCCATGCGTCCGGGCGCCAATACTGCCAGTCCTGCACGATGTTGTCGAAGGGAATGTTGCGTTTGCGAAACTCTTGAACCACATCGAGCGACTGCTGCGCGGTCTCATAGCGCTGCCGCGATTGCCAAAGCCCGAAAACCCAGTTGGGCAGCATGGTCGCTTTGCCCGTCAACATTCGATAGCCGGCAATGACCTTGTCAATGGAAGGACCGTAAACAAAGTCGTAGTCGATGCCATCGCCGACCTCCGACCAGAGCGATGTGTTGTCGTCGGGCGGCGGCGTCTTCCATTCGAATTCGAGCGTGCTCTGTTGCTCCGGATCGTTTTCAATCCGGATCGGGTAATGGTGGCCCGCCTCGAGATGCACGCGAATCTGGTCGTTCGAGGTGAGCCAGTTCTGCCTCCAGTGATCCATCACCAATTTGCCATCGAGCCAGACCTTGATGCCGCCATTCGAGTAAGCCTTGAACTGATACTCGCCGGTCGTGGGAGCCTGAATCGATCCGTTCCATGCCTGTTTCCTCAAGCGCGGGCAAGGAGCGCCGCCATTACCGCAGCCGTCGGCCTGCGAAAGCAGGTGCAGCGAGATATCCGCGGTCTGGCTGGGCGGCGCGTCGCCATCGACAGCAGTCAGAGTGAGCCCGCCCGGCTTGCCTGCTGTGTCGTAAAGATTGGCGGCCGGAATCTCGCTAAAAGGCCGCAGGTCGCCGAAGCGCGTAAACGACGTGTTGTCCCAGAAAACCCCATAGCCCTTTGAAGACACAAGGAACGGCACCACCACATTCGTATTGTGTTGCCACAAGTCCAGGTCATAGCCTTTGATGTCGACGGTGCCCAACTGCATCTGACCCAACCCGTAGAGCGATTCACCGTCCTGCGCCGTCCACTTCTGCTGAATATGAAATGTCTTCTCTCCCTGCACATCGGCCGGATCGAGGCTTCGACCGTCTTTCGTCTCGCTCAGCAGCGGACGCCCATCCCGATCAGCAAATGAAACCGCGCCGCTCTCGCGATCGACACTGACGCGCAATTGATCGGTCACCAGGGTATAGCTGGCCTTCGACTCAGTGATTTGAAACGGCGTATTCTGTGGCGTCAATGGAACACGGGCGATCGAGGCGCGGCTGAAGAAGTCCGGCGACGCGGAAAAAGCCACGCGCACCGCGACGTCGCCCAAAACCTCGATACGCAATTCGCCAGTAGGCAAGCGCAGGCTCATCCCGTCCGGCTCACGCTCCATGGTGATTCCGGATGTGTTGATTGCCTGCCCTGAAACGCTCAAACAAAGGATGCAGAGAGCCAGGTAGATGTTTCGCATGTTAAAAGAATACGTCCAACGGGCGCCTTGTCGATGGCCGCCAACGGCAGCGCGCTTCAGGCGTTCACTACAGCCCGCGCGGCGCGCCCTGACGGCACGTAGCCCATGTCCATGGAGATTCCGCGAACGCACTGGAGTAAATGGTTGGCGATGGCCGGCAGCTTTTGCGCGGTCACTCGAAACGAGGGCCCGGAAACGCTCACTGCCGCCACAGGCAGCCGCTGCGCATCCAGAATCGGAACGGCGATGCAACGCAGACCTTCTTCAAGCTCTTCGTCATCGACCGCGTAGCCCCGGCGGCGGGTCTTTTCAAGCTCCGTGCGAAGAGCCTCGGGCGTTGAGATCGTCCGGTGCGTGGGCCGCTCGTAACGGATTCGCCGGATAACTTCCGCCGCGCGCTCCGGCGGCAGAAACGCCAGAATCGCCTTGCCAACTGAAGTGCAATGCACGGGGTTGCTGGCGCCAATGCGCGTAATCATGCGCACCGCGCGCGTGGGCTCAATCTTGTCGATGTAGATCACGCGTGCCGCCTCAAGCAGCGCCAGATGCGCCGTCTCTTCGGTCTCGGTCAC
>Ga0265342_10001759_pt1 | contig 19770 bp, 15 predicted proteins | sample 4CB327metaG_FD_203125 | JGI IMG/M metagenome (GOLD analysis project Ga0265342, IMG submission 203125) | Rhizosphere microbial communities from Carex aquatilis grown in University of Washington, Seatle, WA, United States - 4-CB3-27 metaG | ecosystem: Host-associated > Plants > Roots >...
GTCAATCCGGCCGAAGTCGACGGGTTCAAGATCCAGCCGATGGTGATGGCCGAGCTGCGCGTCATCCGCGGGCTGTCGTTGACGGCGGGCTACGGATTCACTTACATGCAGGATGTGACGGCCCACCCGTCGAGCTTCCAGCCGGGGGCGGCCCAGGCCTGCAAGGCCAGCGGCTACGATCTCAACCTGCAGAGCTGCCAGCAACTCCAGCAGGGGCTGGCGCGCCCGACCGCCGACGGGACCTACGGCCGGACCGAGCAGGACTTCAGCCTGGCGATGAACATCCGCTTTTGATGTCGTGTCATGATTGGTCGACGTGAATTCAAGATCGCATGTGGCCTGGTCGTCGCATCGGCCATCGCCAGTTGTTCGAGCATGGCCTCGATGAAGGGCGCCAAGAGCGCCGCGGAGTCGCCGGCGGCCCAGGCGGGCAGCGACGTGACGGCGGGCGGCGCGGGCCGGCCGCATGAGGTGGCGCGCGCGCCGCTGGGCACGCTGTCCGCGAGCAAGTGGCGCTTCGACAACGGCCTCACCGCGGTGCTGATGCCGGACGCGACCGCGACCAGCGTCTCTTACACCACCTGGTTCCGCGTGGGCTCGCGCGACGAGGACGAAGCGGCGGGACAGACCGGGCTCGCGCACCTGTTCGAGCACCTGATGTTCACGCAGACCAAAGGGCAGCCGGTGGGCGAGTTCGATCGGGCGATCGAGGCCGTGGGCGGCAACAGCAACGCCATGACTTACTACGACTTCACCGCGTACATCGACAACGTGCCGCCCGGCGAGCTCGGGCGCGTCGCCGCGATGGAGGCCGACCGCATGGTCAACCTCGCGCTCGACAAGCGGCAGGTCGACACCGAACGCGACGTCGTCGCCGAGGAGCGGCTGGGGTCGGTCGAGGACAGCGTCGACGGCAGCCTGGACGAGCTCATGTACAAGCAGTCGTTCCGCACCCACCCTTACCGCTGGCCGGTGATGGGTTGGATGAAGGACATCAAGGCTGTGACCGAGGCCAAGGCGACGGCGTTCTACCGGCGCTTTTACAACCCGGCGAACGCGATCGTGGTGATCTCCGGACGCATCGACGAAGCGGCGACGCTGGAAGTGCTGGCGCGCAGCTATGGCGCGCTGCCGCCGGCTCCGGAGTCGCAGCGGGCGGTGGCGGCGCCGGAGCACGCGCCGGCCGAGGACGTGCGCGCGACACTGGTGCGGCCGGTGCTCGCCGATCGGCTGGTCGTCGGTTACCCAGCACCCGGCCTGGCCGACGCCGATCGCGTGGCGTTCGAGCTGGTCAACGAGATCCTGCTCGGCGGGCCGTCGTCGCGCATTTACCGGCGCCTGGTCATCGAGCGCGAGCTGGCGTCGTCGGCGCGCGGCGACGTCGCGCCCACGCGCGATCCCGGCCTCTACGGCATCTGGGTGCAGCTGACCAAGGGCCACACCGCCGCCGAGGCCGAGGCGGTCATCCTCGAGGAGATCGCCGCGCTCGGGCGTGGGCCGGTTCCGGCCGCCGAGCTCGACAAGGCCAAGGCGCGCCTCGAGACCGAGTTCTGGCGCGAGCTCACCTCGAGCCACGGCCGCGCCGAGATGCTGGGCCAGTTCGAGATCGCCTGCGGCGACTTTCGCCGCCTCTTCCAGCGCGGCAGCGAGTACGCGCGCGTGACGCCGGCCGACGTGCGCGCGGTGGTCGCGCGCTACCTCGCCGGGCCGCACTCGGTGGTGATCGCGACGCCCCCGGCAGCCGCGCCCGACGGCTCCGGACAACGCCCCGGCAAGGCTTCGGTGTCGAAGAATCGATCGTGAGAGCTGCAGGCATTGCGTTCCTCATCCCTCCCTTGCTGGCCATGACCCCGTCGGCAAAAGCAGTAGCGGCGAGCGCGCCGCCGGCCGTGCGCCAGCCCGGGCCGGCCGGCTCGCTGATGATCGTCGAGACCAACCACGCCGTCCCGCTGGTCACTGTGGTGGTCGCCGCGCGCGGCGGTTCGTCAACCGACCCGCACCACCGTGACGGGCTCACCAACTTTGCCGCGGAGCTGGCGCGGCGGGGCGCGGGCGGACGCACGCGCGCCCAGCTCGACGAATCGCTCGATGGGCTGGGCGCCTCGCTCGAGGTGGAGACCGATCCCGATTCGGTGCGCTTCGTCGGGCAGGTGCTGGCGCGCAACCTCGAACCGTTCCTGGCCATCCTGGGCGACATCGTGGTGCGCCCGACGCTCGCCGCCGCCGAGATGGAGCGCACGCGGCGCGAGATCGAGGCGCAGATCGACGAGTCTCGCAACGACGACCAGACGCTGTGCACCCGCTTCTTCACCAAGAACCTGTACGGCGACCATCCGTACGGTCACTCGCCCGACGGCTCGCGCACCGACCTCGACAACATGACCGCCGACGAGGTTGCGGCTCATTTCCGCAAGCTGTTCGTCGGCCGCAACCTGATCTTCGCCGCGTCGGGCGACGTCGAGCCGGCGGCGCAGGCGGCATTGCTCGCGCGCGCGTTCGGCGGGCTGCGCGAGGGGCCTGCCGAGAAGCAGCCGCTGCTGCGCGTGCCGGTTCCGACCAGCGGCTGGCGCATCCAGCTGGTCGACAAGCCCGACCGCCAGCAGACGCAGATCATGTTCGGCCACGCGGGACCGCCCGCGACCGATCCGGATCTGGTGGCGCTCGACGTTGCCTTCGCGGCGTTCGGCGGCCACGGCATGACCTCGACGTTGATGGACGAGGTGCGCACCAAGCGCGGGCTGGCCTACGGCGCCTACCTCAGCATGGCTCAGCGCAGGGGCGCGGGCGCGGTCACCGGGTGGGTCTTTTCGTCGAACGACAAGGTCGTCGCCACGCTCAAGCTGGTGCTCAAGCTTTACTTGAGCTTCATGGAAAAAGGCCTCGCGCCGGCACGGGTCGAGACCTTCAAGACGTTCGTGGCCGGCTCGTACGCATCGGAGATCGACGCGCCCGAGCACCGCCTCGAGGCGCGCGTCGCCGCGGAGCTGGCGGGGCTGCCCGCCGACTTCGTCGACACCTACGTCGAAAAGGTCGGCGCGGTCACGCCTGCAGAGGTCAACGCCGCGATTGCCAAGCACGTGCATGCGCGCGACCTGGCCATCACCATGGTGTCGACGGCGTCGGTGGTGAGAAAGCTGCTGGTGCAGGCCAAGATCAAAGACACGGCGATCGACGTGGTCGGCTTCGAGCGCGACTGAATTGAACGGAGGGGCCTCGGGCCCTCGGGTGAGAGGGCAAGCCTTGCGAGTCGCGGCGTGGGCGTACGTCGGCTCACGCGAGGTCTGCCATCTCCCTAACCCTCTCCCGCAGACTGGAGAGGGGACCGGAGCAGTGGATCCCAATCACGGACGCACCGGTGCTAGGTTAAGTAACCGTGGCGATCGAAGTTCTGGCCGAAGGCAAATACCTGAGGTTCCTCAGCGAGGGCGGCTGGGAATACGTGATTCGCCCGCACTCGAGCGGCGTCGTGGTCATCGTCGCGATCACGCCGGCACGCGAGCTGATCCTGGTCGAGCAGCACCGGGTCGCGGTCCACGCGAGCGTGGTCGAGCTTCCGGCGGGGTTGGTCGGCGACACCAGCGCTTCCAGCGACGAGCCGCTCGAGGTAGCCGCCCGGCGCGAATTGATCGAGGAGACGGGGTTCGAAGCCGAGCGCATGGTCGAGCTCGCGTCCGGACCGATCGCGGTCGGTGTCTCGTCGGAGGTGGTGACGTTCTTCCACGCGCAGGGACTGCGTCGCATCGGCGCCGGCGGTGGCGACGAGACGGAGCAGATCACCGTTCACCTGGTAGCGCTCGCCGGCCTGCGTGACTTCCTGGCGGAGAAACAGCGCGCCGGGCGGCTGGTCGATCCCAAGATCTTCGCCGGGCTCCATCTGGCGGGGGTCGGGAGCTCCTGATGGCGCTGCTCGAGCTCGATCGCGCGCACGGACCGTTCGCCTTCGTTTTGCGCGAAGTAGCCGCCGGCACCACCACCTGGGAGTACACGGTCGATCCCGCACACTTCAATCCGAACGGCGTCCTGCACGGCGGCGTGTTGATGGCATTGCTGGATACAGCGATGGGCCACGCAGTGTCCGAGATCGTCATGCCCCAGGGTCGCATCAACGCCGCCGCCCAGCTCAACATCAATTTCCTGGAGCCGATCCGCACCGGCGTGGTCCGCGCGCGAGGGACCGTGATCAAGATCGGTAAGAGAACGGCGGTGGCCGAGGGACGCGCGACCAATGAAGCGGGGGTCGTGGTGGGGGTGGCGACGTCGACGCACGCGATCTTGCCGTGACGGAGACGGAGGGCTAGCGAGCCCCGTGTTCGTGAGCGTGAGCGGATCACGGCGAGCGGGGAGCGGCTTCAGACGTGTGACTCGAGGATATGGCGCGTACGGGCCGGATCGTTGGTGATCACGGCATCGACCCTCATTGCGGCCAGCGCTTGCAGGGTTGGCGCATCGTCGACGGTCCAGACGTTCACGAGGTAGCCGGCCCGCTGCCAGCGGCTCACCTGGTCGGGCGAGCACAGCGCTGCTTCCGGGTGTAGCGCGCGCGGGTGCAGGATGTGGCGAGCCCAGGCCTCGCGCAGCGGCAGCGCGGCCTGCGCCTCGAAGAGCAGGCCGGCGGGGATCTTGGGCGAACGTCGCATCCAGGACCAGACCGCGCGCGGGTGAAACGACGACACCAGCACGCGTTCGGCCGTCCCGGTTCGTTCGACGATCGCCGCCACGCGGTCGACCAGCGGACCGATGGGTCCCCCCCCGTAGCCGACGGTTTTGAGCTCGATGTTCACCAGCAGAGCCGGTCCACACGCTTCCAGCGCTTCCTCCAGCGTCGGAATGCGGGCTCCCGAGGTCAGCGTCACGGCGCGCAGCTGCGCCAGCGACAGATCGGCGACGCGGCCGGGCCGACCCGCGAGCCGCGCCAGATCGTCATCGTGAAAGACAACCACGTCTTCGCTCGCACAGCAGAGCACGTCGAGCTCGACCCCATCGGCGCCGTCTTTCGCCGCTCGGCTGAAGGCTGCCACACTGTTTTCGGGCTCGAGCGCGCTCGCCCCGCGGTGGGCGATCACGAGCGGCAGGCCTCCGACGGATCCGACAGGACGCGCGACACCCGGTGGTCGGTTCGCGTCCCGACGTTGCCACATGACAAAAAGCGTACCACCCGCGGCGCGAAGAACTAAACTCCATGGATGCGTCGTGTGCGCTTCTTGACCGCCTTGGCCCCACTCCCGGCCCGGCTCCTGGTTCTTTTGGCTGTCGCCGCGATGGGAGCCACGGGATGTGCGCACGGCGGCCCGCCGGCGCCCGTGGGGCCGGCGCAGCACTTTCAGAGCGAGGCGACGCAGATCGGCGGCGTCAAGTTCGAGGACGACTTCGTCGAGGCGCGGCTGATCTTCCAGGCGCTGCCGGTCGGCGTCCCGGAGCGCGCGGCGCTTCGCCAGAACCTGCTGCACTACTTGCTCGACCCGGTCGTCGCTTTGCCGGCCGAGCAACTGCGGCGCGAGGTGCGGGACCTCGAGAACGACGACATCTACGATCGCATCTTCGACTCGTTCCGCGACGCGCTGGCACTGTTCGATCCGTCGGAGCTGTGGGCGGCCGACCCACGCGCGAAGATCACGCCGGCCGAGCAGGATCTGCTCGGGCGCACGGCCAAGCTGGTCGTCGCCGTCTATTCGCCGCGCGGGGCCGACAGCCAGGTGGCCCTGGCGCTCGCGGTGCTGGCGACGATCGATCCCACGTCCAAGGAGTGGTCCGACCGCCTGTCGGAGCTCATTCGCTGGACCGACGAGGCGGGCTCCGCGGGCGACGGCTCCGGCTTCCGCCGCCCGACGACGTCGGCCGACGTCCTCGAGAGCGCCTTCTCCGACTGGCCGTCGCCGGCGCTCGCGAGCCCGCTCGACGCTGTCTACGCCGATCGGCAGCGCAAGTTCGTCTCGGTGTTGCGCAAGCCGCTCGGCGGGGGCGAGTCGTCGCGCAAGGCGCTCGGCGACCTCTTGCTCGCCCACGGCGACGAGATGCAGCGCGCGGTGGTCAACGTCGCGACGCTCTATTTGCGGTGCGGTTTGATCGTGCGCGCGGCGCAGCGGACGGGCGAGCTCGCCGAGCAGCCGGGCGACGATCCCGAGCTGCGGGCCATGCTCGACGCCGCTGGGCGATCGAAAGCCGACGCGGGCGACTACCTGCGCCTCGCGCGCCGGTTCCTGCCGCGCGTCGAGCTGCTGGGCGGCACCGCAACCGACAACGCCGACCCGCTGGTGGCGTTCCGCGTGCTCGAGGCCGGGCTCGCCCACTTCTCCGGCGACGCGGAGATGCTGGTGCTGTCGGCGCATGTCGCGCGCGTGCTCTCGTCGCCGTTCCTGGCGATCCGTAGGCTCGAGGAGGCCAAGGCGGTCGTCGAGGCAACGCCGGGCGCAGTCGACAGTGACCAGGCAGCGAAGATCTCGGCCGAGCTGCTCGAGCTCTACTTCGTGCGCCTGCGCCTGCGGCTCGACCCCGAGCGGGTCGCGCCGGCGTTCGGCGAGGCGGATCTGCTGCGCCAGCGCTCGGCGGAGACCCGGCGGCGCTTCCAGAAGGCCGACATCAAGATCCGCGACGCGGACATCGACTTCGAAGTTGCGCGCAGCTACCTGAATGCCGGGCTCATCGACCGCGCTGAGCCGCTTTTCCTGCGCGCGCGCAGCGAGAGCGAGCCGACCGCGGAGATCAGCATCGAGCTCGCAAACCTCGCCCTCAAGCGCGGCGACCCGCGGCGCGCCAGCGAGATCCTGCGCGAGGGGATCGACGCCCTGCGCGCCAAGGGCGCGCAGCAGGACACGATCGGGTCGGTCGAGGGGCGATCGCGCATGGAGCGCCTGCTCGGCGATACCTTCGATGTCGCGAGCGATCGCGGCGGCGCCGAGGCCGCGTGGCGCGAGGCGCTGGTCGGTTGGGAACGCCTGATGATCGAGCATCTGCGGCGCAAGAGCTACTCGGCGTCGGCCGAGGCGACATTCGAGGTCGGGCGCCTGCTCTATCTCCTCGGCCGTCACTCCGACGGCCTGCAAAAGTTCGACGAGGCGCTGGAGCAAGACGGCGATCGTGACCAGTCGTACATCGACATGATCGCGTTCCTGGTCCAGAACGGCGAGTCCGACGCGGCCATCAGCATCTACCACCGCGCGATCTCGCGGCCAAACCGCGCGGTGTCGGAGTACGTCAAGGTCTATACCTCGTTGTGGGTGCTCGATCTCAGCAGGCGGTCGAGCAAGGTCCCCGACGGCACGGCCGAGACCTATCTGCGCACGCTCGATCAGCGGCACCCGGAGCTGCGACCGCACCGCGGCGCCACCTGGTACCGCCAGCTCGCGCGCTACGAGGTGGGCAAGATCGGGTACGCCGAGATCCTGGCCGCCGCCGACACCCGGGCCAAGCAGGCGGAGATCTACTTCTACGAGGCGATGCGGCGGCTGGCCGACGGCAAGGCCGACGACGCCCACCAGCTCTGGCAGAAGGTGGTCGACACCAAGATGTTTTCGTTTTTCGAATTCGATATGGCGTCACGCTACTTGCGGGTGGGCGCCCCATCGTCGCCGCCCGCCGAGAACAGCAATCATCCGGCCACCGAGACGATTTGAGACTGACCTGGTTTGTGGTATCACCCTGGAGCTTTTTCCAGGGTGCCGTGGCCAAGTGGTAAGGCAAGGGTCTGCAAAACCCTCATTCCCCGGTTCAAATCCGGGCGGCACCTCAAGCGATCCCGCGGACCCCTCTCCCCAACCCTCCCCCCGCGGACGGGGGAGGGGATCGAAAAGAGCTCCGATCGCCCGCCTGGCCCCCTCGTTGTCCGGCGCCCGCGCCCTACGCGCGCAGCTCCCAGCGGTCGACCAGCTTCGCCGGGTCGCCGCCGGTCGCGTTGAAGTCGTCGAGCAGATCATCCGCGGGTGAGCGGCCGGCGGTCGCGTAGGCGAGCAGCGGCTCGAGCAGGCGGGCGTCGTCAGGGCCGCCCGGCACGCGCGCCAGCCCGGCGGCGGAGATACGGCACAGCTCGACGGCCAGCTCCTTGAGCGCATGGGCGCCGAAGCGGGTCCGGAGGCCCAGGCGCGGCACCTCGCGGCGCAGGACCTCGCGCTCCGCCATCGACCGATCCGCCACCAGCCGCCAGGCCTCGGCGCAGGCGTCGGCGTCGTCGAGCAGGCCGCGCCACAGCGCACCCAGCGCGCATGCGAACGGCAGCCCGGTCGCGTCGGCCCCCCGCACCTCTATTGTGCGTTTGAGGCGCACCTCGGGAAACACCGTCGACAAGTGCAGCTCCCAGTCGGCCTGCGTCGCGGTCTCGCCCTCGAAGCCCTCTTTCAAGAACCTGCGGAACGTGAGGCGGTCGCGCGGTGGTCGATAGACCCCGTCGCGCACCAGGAAGAACATCGGCACGTCGAGCGCCCATTCGGCGTAGTCGCGGAATCCGAAGTCGGGCTTGAACACGAACGGGAGCAAGCCGCACCGATCCTCGTCGGTTTCGAGCCAGATCGCCGCGCGCTGGCTCTTGTAGCCGTTGGGCTTGCCGTCGGTGAGTGGCGACGCGGCGTAGAGCGCGGTCACGATCGACGTCACGCCCATGGCGGTGCGGATCTTGTCGGTGGCGTTCTGCTCGTCGGAGAAGTCGAAGTTCGCCTGCACGGTCGCGGTGCGCTTCATCATCTCGTGCGCGAGCCGCCCGCGCGTGGGAAGGTAGGTCCGCATGACCGCATAGCGCCGCTTGGGCAGCCAGGGGATGTCGTCGATCCGCCCGAAGGGGCGCGCGCCGCAGCCGATGAACCGGATGCCGAGGGGGCTCGCCACCGCGCTCACCTCGGCGACGTGGGCCAGCAACGCATCTCGACAGGCACTGGCGTTGCCGAGGGCGGCGCCCGAGAGCTCCAGCTGCCCGCCCGGCTCGATGGTGATCCGCTCCTGGCCCCGTTCGAGCGCGATGATGTGCCCGTCCTCGAGGTTCGCGGTGAAGCCGCGCGCGGTGAGGCCCTCGAGAATCCGCGAGATGCTGGGGCCGCCAGGGTCATCGTAGGGGACTGGCCGCCCATCGCTGAGCACACCGATCTTTTCTTGCTCGAGGCCGATGAGCCAGCGTTCGCGCGGCTTGGCCGCTGCGCGGAAATATCCCACCAGGTCGACCGCCGAAGCGGCCACGGAGGGGGCAATGCCCGGTTCTACATCGCGATGAGATGGCATTCGTTTGCTGACGGTGCGGGGGGGCGGGGGCGCGGCTGCGGTGGTGACGCTTCGAACCGAGGGAAGCGCCGCAAGGCTACTATGCCGCCGGTCGGGGTCAAATCAACGTTTCCGTCGAATTGGTATCTACGCGCGATTGGTACGGCCGGCGTATACTCTGGCGACCCTTTCGTAACCTGGCACGCGGCACTCGCGGAAGGGCTCGCCGGCATGAACCTGTCACCGCTCGTCACGCTCATCGACCCGGATCCCAAGGGCCTCGCAACGCTCGCCTACTCGTTCGAGAAAGAGCGGTTCACGGTGACCGGGACCTCGGAGGTGAACCGCGCCAAGCAGCTCATCAGCGCGACGGGGAGCCGCGTGGCGCTGATCGCCGTGCGGTCGCCCGAGCAGGCGGCGCTGGAGACGATCTCCGAGCTGCGCGGCGCGCTCGCGACACGGACGCTGCCCATCGTCGCATTTGGCGCCCCTGGCCTGCGCAACGCCGCGATCGCAGCCGGCGCCTTCGATTACCTCGACGCGCCGTTGCTCGTGCGCGACGCCAGCGTCGTCTGCCGCCTGTGGTTGTATACGCGCGGCCCGACCTCCGACCGCGACACCGTTCCCGACATGGTCGGCTCGCTCGATCAGTTGCACGGATTGTTCTTCCTGATGCGCGCCATGGGCTCGACCGGCCGCTCCGGCGTACTGCAGCTGGCGCGGGGCAACCGCAAGGCCGAGGTGAAGTTCACCGACGGCGCCGTCACTTCCGCCGAGGTGCGTGGGCTGCAGGCGTTCCCCGCGCTGCACCAGCTGCTGCTCTGGGCCGGGGCGGAGATCTCGCTCAAGCTCCGGCACGTCCCGCGCCGCGCGCAGTTCTCGGCCAAGGGCAGCGAGATCCTCGAGGAGTGCGAGCGGTTCTTGCGCGACGTCGGCCACGCCGCACGCCAGATGGGCTCGCTGCAGACCGTGTTCGCGATCGACGCGCGCCAGGGCGGCGCGTTCCAGTTCGGTGTGCCCGAGGAGGTGGCGCCGGTGGCGCGCTTCTTCGACGGCGCGCGCACGCTGGGCGCGGTGATCGAGGAGAGCCCGTTCCGGGTCTTCGACACCCTGCGCGTGGTCAAGCGATTGATCGAATCGGGTGCGCTGGTTCCACGTACCGCGACGGCTCCTGCGACCGGTTCTCATCCCGCCGCGCCGGTGCAAAGCAACCCGTCCGCGGTGCCGCGTGCGCGTACGCGCAGCGGCGCGCAAATTCCGCTGTCGCGCGCCACCCAGCCGCGCGGCATGGAGGCGCTGGCCTCCGAGCGCCGCGGGGCGCCGCACACGGAGCGCCGAAAGAGCGCGCGCCGGACGCCGGTGCCATTCGAGAAGCCGGCGGCCAAGCCGGCGCCCGCGCCGATTCCGCTGGTCACGAAGAAGAGTCCGTCGGGAGGATTCGCGGCTGGCGAGATCCGCGCGGCGGCCAAGCCTCGCCTGACGCCGCAGAAACCGGTCGCCCCGGTCAAGCGCGAGCCGTCGGTCGAGGTCAAGCTCGACGCCGTGCCGCTGCCGATGTCGCTCGACGCATCGTTGCCCGCGTCAGTCCCGGCCGCGGTAGCGCCCGCTCGAGCCGCTGCGCCGGCTCCTGCGCCGTTGGCGGCGAAGCCTGCCGCCGCGTCGGGGCCAATCTCGATCGCCGGGGTGATCGAGCCGGCGGCGGCTGCGCCGATTGCGGCGCGCGCCCACGCCCAGGCGGCGAGCCCGGCCGCGGGGCCAGTGAGCGCGCGGCAGTCTTCGACATCGGCCAAGGTTCACAAGAAGAACGTCAGGACCAAGACGCCGGTTTCCGGCGCGCCCGCGTTCAGCGACCTCGAGGCCGACTTCTTCGCGCGCGAGGCCGATCTCTACAAGAGCGACGGCGGCGACACCTTCGAAGACTTGGACGGCGGCGGAAAGCCGCGGCCGGTGCGCGCCGAGGGCGCGCGCGGCATCCGGACCCGGAAGAAGTAAGCGCCCCGACCGTTCGAGTGTCTCGGGGTCTTTTTTCCGGTCCCCTCCCCCTGTCCGCAGGGGGAGGGTTAGGGAGAGGGGACCGAAATTGGGTCTCAGATCAAATAGACAGCCACGTCAGCTCGAGGCGGCCGACGGGGCTGGCGATTCGTAACGTCAGGCTGCCGGTGCGCGCGCCGACGAACTCCGGCTCCTTGCCTTCGGCGGCCGCGGGCTTCACGAAGCGGATCGCGTAGCTGCGCGTGAATGGGCCTTTCGCGGGGAAGAATTCGATCTCGTACGGGTCGGGCAGCTTCTCAAGGCGCACCGATTCCGGCGCGAGCTCGTGCCCTGCCCCATCGACCAGCGTCACGCGCCACGCCGAGCTGCGCTTTTCGAGATCGTTCCACTTGTAGTTGGTGCTCTGCGCGGTGACGTGGAACTCGTAGGCGTCGCGCGAGCTCTCGAGCTGGGCTGCCCGCAACGCCCCCTTGTCGGCATCAGACAGGTTGTAGACCGTCGCGTAGTGCTCGACGTACGCCTCGCGGAAGTCCCAGGCCTTCAACGTGGCCCAGGCCTCGAGCGCATCGTCGGCAATCTCGTAGCGGACGACCTGGTGGCGCGTCCAGCGTCGGTAGACCTCGGGGTAGTCGCGTGACTCGTATTCGTGCTGCGCGTCGGAGAAGTCGACGACGATCGGCTTCGGCGCGGCGCAGCCCAAGGTCGCCGAGCCGATCGCCGAGCTGGCCAAGAACCCGAAGCGCAACAACCTCCCCAGCAACACGACCGACCGCGCGCGCGCGTTCATCATCTGAAATCCTGTCGGCGGAACAACGTGATGAGCGGCGCCTCGCGCTCCAGCGCCTCGCGCCCGCCCTCCTCGCGGTCGACCAGGCCCAGCACCACGCTGACCTTGAGGCCGAAGTCGCGCGCGCGCGCGATGGCCTTCAGCGCCGAGCCGCCGGTCGTCACCACGTCCTCGAGCACAGCGACGGGCATCCCGGGCCGCAGCGACTTCGTCCCCTCGAGCCATTGGCCAGTACCGTGTCCTTTGGGTTCCTTGCGCACGTAGAAAGCGGCCAGCGGGCGGCCCGCGAGGAAGCTCACCGTCGACACCGCGGAGGCCAGAGGGTCGGCGCCCATGGTCAAACCACCGATCGCCTCCACGTCGCGCGCCTCTGCGCTGAGGATCCGGTTGAACAGCGACCCGACCAGAAAGTGCCCTTCGGCGGTCAGTACCGTCTGCTTGCAGTCGATGTAGAAGTTGCTCTTCATGCCCGAGGCCAGGGTAACCTCGCGCTGCTCGTAAGACAGCCGAGCGAGCAATGCGAGCAAGCGGCTCCGGTATTGGTCGTGAAGCTCGTCGCCGATCATCTCGTCCGCGACGAATCTAGCAGAAGCGACGCCGTGCGAAAACTAAACGCGGATCATGTCGTCGACGTCGCCGATCACCACCGGGTTTCCATCCGAGCCGCTGACCCGGCACTGCAGCGGGGTCCCGCGCGGGTTCTCGCGGTGGCCGTACGGATGCGGTTCGACCGAGACGCGGCCAAGCACCGACACCCGATCGCCCGCGCGCAGGAGCGCCTCGCGGAAGCGGAACTCCTTGTCGCGGCCGAAGTGGCCGGTCAGCGGGATGCGCGCCTCTTCGAGCATCGCGAAGAGCGTGGGTGGCAGGTTCGACCAGACGTCGCCGCGATCATCGGGATCGAGCCCGAGGTCGAAAGGTCCCTCGACCACCGCCTCGGCATCGCCGTCGACGAGGCCGAACGGTAGGCAGTGCGACCGCACGAGCAGTGTGTGCCAGTTCGCGCCCGCGCCGCCCGAGGTCTTCTCCTCGACGACCACGTGAAATCCGATGCACGAGCGCTGGCCGATCGGCGACGTGGTGGTCTCCTCAGTGGCACGCGCGATTCCGGTCACGCGCGCGCGATCACCGTCACGCAGATCCGCGAGCCGGGCCTCTTGCACGCGCGTGAGCGCCCGCCGCGCCCGCCGCCGCGGTTCGAACCACCAGCCGATTGCGTATCCGGTCAACGCCATCGCGCCGGCGCCCAGTTGCAACAAAAGTCCCCACGTCATGGCGCCCTCTAGAAATACTAGCGCGGGCGGTGGCGGGTGCGAGAGGGGGAATTCTCACATTCAGCGCTTTTGTCGCTGGCGCGCTGCTTCGTAGAGCGCGATCGCGCCCGCTACCGACGCGTTGAGTGACGCGACCGCGCCGCGCTGAGGGATGTGGAACAAGGCGTCGCACCGACGCGCGACTGCCTCGCGCATCCCCTTCCCTTCCGCGCCGACGACCAGCGCCACCGGGCCCGCGAGATCCACCTCGTCCAGACGCTGGCCGCCATCGGTATCGGCACCGAGCACGCGCACGCCGCGCTCGCGCAGCGAGTCGATCGTCTTCAATAGATTTCCGACGCGCGCGATCTTGGAGCGTTCGGTCGCGCCCGCGGACGACTTGACCACCACCGGCGTCACCGGCGCCGCGCCGCGATCCGGCACGACGACGCCGTGCGCGCCCAGCACCTCGGCGCTGCGCACCAGCGCGCCGAAGTTGTGCGGATCGGTGATCCCGTCGAGCACCAACAGCAGCAGTGGCTCGGCGTCCGCGTCGGTCGCGACCGGCGCCGCGGTCGCAAGGATCGCGCCCAGCTCGGCGTAGGCGTACTCGCCGGTCAGCGCCACCACGCCCTGATGGACCGCTTCGCCCGCCAGCTCCGCCACCATCTGGCGCGGGCGAAACTCGAGGTTCACCGCGCGATCGCGCGCGACCGTCACCAGTCGATCGATTTCGGCCGAGCGATAGCCGTCGGCCACATAGACGACTGACACCTCGCGTGGCCGCGCGCGCAAAAGCTCCTCGACCGGGCGGACGCCGAAGACGACGCGCTCGCTCACACCGCGGCTTCGACTTCGGCGACCAGCGCCTCGAACGCCTTGGCCGGATCGGCGGCGTCACGCACCGGACGTCCGACGACCAGGTAGTCGGCGCCGCTCTCGATCGCCTGGCCCGCGGTCGCCACACGCTTCTGGTCGCCGTGCGCGGCGCCGGCGCCCTCGCTGGGGCGGATGCCGGGCACGACGATGAAGAGGCCGGGCGCCGCCGAGCGCGCGTGCTCGATCTCGTGCGGCGAGCAGACCAGACCGGCGATGCCGGCGCGCGCCGCGACGCGCGCCCGCGCGCGCACCATCTCGGGGATCGTGGTTTCGATCCCCTCGGCGCGCAGATCGTCCTCGAGCAGGCTGGTCAGCACGGTGACGCCGAGGATCTTGAGCCCCGCCCCGGCGGCGGCCGCGGCGCGGCTCAACATCTCATAGCCGCCCGACGTGTGGACGGTCAGGAACTGCGCATCGACGCGCGCCGCCGAGCTCACCGCGCGCGCCACGGTCTCGGGGATATCGTGCAGCTTGAGGTCGAGGAAGATCCGCCCGCCGCGCTTCTGCACGAGCTCGATGGCGCGCTCGCCCTCGGCGATGAACAGCTCGAGGCCGATCTTGAAGAACGACGGCCGTCCGTCGAGCCGGTCGAGCAGGTCGGCGAGCCGCGCGCGATCCGGGACGTCGAGCGCGACGATGACGCGGTCGCGCGCCGGGATGGTGTGTGCGGGCGGGTGCTTCGGCGAATGCGAGGTCGTCATCACAGGCGCTCCTTTCGGACTTCACCGGCCACCAACGCGGCGACCTCTTCGATCTTGATCTTGCGAACCTCGGGGCCGCGGCGCAGCTTCACCTCGGCGATTCCTTCGGCCAGGCCCTTCTTGCCGACAGCGATGCGGTAGGGGATGCCGACGAGATCGGCGTCCTTGAACTTCACGCCCGGGCGCTCGTCGCGGTCGTCGTACAGGACCTCGATGCCGGCCTGGGTGAGCTCGGCGTAGATGCGATCGCACGCCTCGAGCAGCTTCGGATCGTCGGCCTGCAGCGCCACCAGCTCGACCTCGTACGGCGCGATCGGCACCGGCCACACGATGCCGTCTTTGTCATGATTCTGCTCGATCGCCGCGGCCACGATGCGGGTCACGCCGATGCCGTAGCAGCCCATCTGCATCGGCTTCTCCATGCCGTCGGTGTCGAGGAAGTTGCAACCCATCGGCTTCGAGTACTTCGTGCCCAGGAAGAAGACCTGGCCGACCTCGACGCCCCGGTGGCCATGCAAAGTGCCGCCCTCGCAACGCGCGCAGCGATCGCCGGGCGCCGCCTGGCGATAGTCGCCGGTCGCTGCCGGCGTGAAGTCGCGGCCAACGTTGACGCCGGTCAGGTGCAGGTCGGCCTGGTTGGCGCCCGTGACGAAGTCGGTCATCGCCGCGATCTCGGCGTCGATGTAGACCGGTGCTTTCAGGCCGACGGGGCCGGCGAAGCCGGTCGGCGCGCCGGTGACCTCGCGGACCGCGGCGTCGGCGGCGAGCAACAGGTCGCCGGCCTTGAGCGCCTTCTTGAGCTTGATCTCGTTGACCTGACGGTCGCCGCGCACCATGACGGCGATCGGCTTGCCGTCGGCGAGGTAGATCAGCGTCTTCGCCAGCGTCGCCGGCGCGACCTTCAAGAACTGCGATACGTCCTCGATGCTGTGCTTGCCGGGCGTCGGCACCTTGGCCAGCGCGGCGCGCGGGGCGTCGGCTTTGGGCGCACTGTCCGCCGCGACGCCGCGGCTCACCGCCTGCTCGACGTTGGCGGCGTAGTCGCACTTGTCACAAGCGACCAGCGCGTCCTCGCCGGTCTCGGTCAGCACCTGGAACTCGTGCGACAGCGAGCCACCGATGTTGCCGGTGTCGGCTTCGACGGCGCGGAACTTGAGACCGCAGCGCTGGAAGATGCGCGTGTACGCGTCGTACATCACGCGGTACTCGCGCGTGGCGTCCTTTTCGTCGACGTGGAACGAGTAGGCATCCTTCATGATGAACTCGCGGCCGCGCATGAGGCCGGCGCGCGGGCGCAGCTCGTCGCGGAACTTGGTCTGGATTTGATACAGGTTGAGCGGCAGCTGGCGGTAGCTGCGCACGTCGCCGCGAACCAGTGCGGTGATCACCTCTTCGTGGGTCGGGCCGATCACGAAGTCGCCGCCCTTGCGGTCTTTCAGGCGCAAGAGCTGCGCGCCGTACTGATCCCAGCGGCCGGACTCTTGCCACAGCTCGGCGGGGATCACCGCCGGAAGGAAGACCTCCGATGCGCCGGAGCGGTTCATCTCCTCGCGGATGATGCGGCTGATCTTCTGCACCACGCGCCAGCCGAGCGGTAGGAATGAGTAGATGCCGGCCGCGACCTTGCGCAGGTAGCCGCCCCTCATCATGAGAACATGTGACGGAACCTCTGCCTCGGCGGGGGCCTCCTTCAGCGTCGGAACCAGGGTCTTGGATAGGCGCATGGAGTGCCCGTCTTAACACCTGGCGGGGCCGGCGCAAAGGGGACACGGGGCGCCCCGCGCAGACTCGGCAGCATTACAATCCGGCCATGGGCCTCGACGAGTACAACCGTAAGCGCGACTTCAAGGTCACCAGCGAGCCGCCCGGTCAGATGGGGGCGAAGCGGCGAGAGGGCGAGCCGCGCACGTACGTGATCCAGAAGCACGCGGCGTCGCGGCTGCACTACGACTTCCGACTGGAGCTGGGCGGCGTGCTCAAGAGCTGGTCGGTGCCCAAGGGGCCGAGCCTCGACCCGGCGGTGAAGCGCCTCGCCGTCGAGGTCGAGGACCACCCGATGGAATACGGCGGCTTCGAGGGCATCATCCCCAAGGGGCAATACGGCGGCGGCACGGTGCTGCTCTGGGACCGCGGCGTCTGGGCGCCGCAGGGGGACGCGGAGAAGGATCTGCGTAAGGGAGAGCTGAAGTTCGTGCTGCAGGGCGAGAAGCTGTCGGGCGGCTTCGCGCTCATCAAGCTCAAGGGCAAGCCGAATAGGCGTCCCGGCTCGTCGGCGCAGGCGTACCCGGACGATCGCGGCTGGCTGCTGATCAAGGAGAAGGATCCCGGGGCGCGGCCCGAGGCGGAGGTCGACATCACCGCCGCGCGCCCCGAGAGCGTCGTCACGCAGCGCACGCTCGAAGAGATCGCGGCCGACCGCAGCTACGTCTGGCATTCCAACCGAGAGCGGCTCGACGCGGCGGCGGTCGAGGGCGCGCGCGCGGCGAGCCTGCCGGAGTCGATCACGCCGCAGAGTGCGCACCTGGTGCTCGCCGTGCCCGACGGCGAAGAGTGGCTGCACGAGATCGAGATCGAGGGTGAGCGCATCATCTGCCGCGGCGAGAAGGGCCGCATGCGCCTCCTCGACCGCGCCGGCGAGGACTGGACCAAGCGCGCGCCCGCGATCGCTGGCGCGGCCAACCTGCTTCCCGCGACCAGTCTGATCGTTGACGGTGTGCTCGCGGCGCTTCTGCCCGACGGCACCACGCGGCGCGCAGTGCTCGACGAGGCGCTGCGCGGCCGTGGGCCCGGCAAGCTGGCGTATTTCGCGTTCGACCTGCTCTTCTTCGACGGGCACGATCTCTCGGGCGTGGCGCTCGAGAGGCGGAAACAGCTGCTAAAGGCGCTGCTTGCGCGCGTCGCCGAGCCTGGGCCACTGCGCTTCACCGATCACGTCGCGGGCAACGGCGCCGCGTTCTTCGAGGGAGCGTGCCGCCTGGGCGCGCCGGGCGTGGTGTCGAAGAGGAGGGATGCGGTGATCGCGGTCGACGCGAAGAAGAACAAGTCCAGCGCGCGCGGGAAGGCAAAGAAGGCACCCGCGAAGGACACACTCTGGCGGGTCGTGCGCTGCAAGTGAGGAGAAGGGCCGCGCCTCTCGCAAGGCCTGCCCTCTCCCCGACCCTCTCCCAGCGGACTGGGAGAGGGAGTAGGAAGATCCGGTCCCCAGCGGACTGGCAGAGGGAGCAGGAAGATCCGGTCCCCAGCGGACTGGGAGAGGGAGCAGGAAGATCCGGTCCCCAGCGGACTGGCAGAGGGAGCAGGAAGATCCGGTCCCCTCCCCCCGTCCGCGGGGGGAGGGTTAGGGAGAGGGCAGACCTTGCGAGCCGCGTCGCCCGACCCGCTACGACACCTTCAGCGCAGCGTGCGGATCTGATCGCCGTCGACGACGTAGATCATCGGCGCGTCGACGCGGCCGTGGTCAGGGCCGAAGCGCACGGTGCCGGTCAGTCCAGGGAACGCGCCGCCGGCGAGCGCCTTCAGCACCTCGGAACGCGTGCGCGCGCCGGTCTCGGTCGCGCCGCGCAGCAGGCGCACGCCATCGTACGCGTACGCCTCCGTGGCGTGCGGGTCCTGGCCGTAGGCGGTGCGATACGCCTCGACGAAGGCGTGCGCGCTGTCGTCGTTCTCGTCGGCGAAGAACCCGGGCGACAGCAGCGCTCCCTGCACGTAGCGCCCGGCGTTCTGGATCAGCTTGGGCGACAAGTCGTTGGCCGTCGACAGGAGCAGGATCTTTCGCGGCGCCTTGGCCCCCGCCGCCCCCTTGGCGTGTGCCACCGGGAACGGCTGCGGCCACAGGTCGGCGAACGCCAGCGCGGGGGCGATGAGCTCCAGCCGATCGGCCGCGTCAGGCACGAACACGGCCTGGAACGACGCCTTCTTCAGAGCCGCGACCGCGGTCGAGAACGTGTTCACGCCGGCGACGTAGGTCGCCTCGACGGTGATCTTGCCGCCGCCTGCCGTGAACTGCTTGCGGAACGCGTCGCGCAGCTTCTTTCCCGACGCGCTGTCGGGCGAGAGGATCGCCGCCTCACGCACGCCTAGCTTCAGCGCCCGGCGCGCGAGCTCGGCGACGCGTGCCTCGGGCGCGTGGATCAGCTGGAACCCGGTGCTGAGCGCGCCTGGCGGCTGGTCGTCGAGGGTCAGCAGCGGGATCCCGTCCTGCGTCGCCTCGCTGAGCGCCGCCGCCGTCGCGCGCTTCTCGGCGCTGACGATGCCGATCACCGCCTCCTCGCGGGTCAACTCCATCACACCGTCGCGTGCGCGGTCGGGATCGGCCGCGGTGTCGCGGATCACCAGCTGCGCCGGCGGACCGCCCGCCGTCTCGCGTGCCGTGGCTGGCGCGTTGGTCACCGAGCCGAGCGCCAGCATCGCCGCGCGGAGCGCCGCCTCCCCGATCGGCTGGAACTTGCCCGATAGCGGCAGCGCCAGGCCGACGCGCGTCGGATCGCCGGGCCCCACGCGCTGGCCCGACTCGTCGAAGCCCAGCGCGCGCCGTGCCTTCGCGCTCTCGGTCTCGATGAACGCCGCGCCCGACGGGTCGTTCTGGCCGCGCAGATAAATCGCCGCCTTGGGCCCCAGCACCGCGCGCGCGAGGCCTCCCTGCCCGGCCGCGCTGAACGCGCGCCAGGCCGCCTCGCCCGGCAGCTGTCCCGCCAGCTGCTCGGCGCGCATGCGCGCGAAGGCGCGCTCGGGCTCGCGGGCGCCGCGGAGGTAGCCGTCCCAGAGCGCGATCGCGCCCGCGGGATCGCCGGTCGCGGCATCCGCCTCCGCCATTGCGCCATAGAGCTCGACCGTCGAATCGTCGGCCGCGGCCCCCGATGTCGCCGCGGTCTTGGAGAGAAACGGCAGCAAGAGCTCCTTGGCATGCGCTGCCTTGCCAAGGCGCAGCTCGGCCAGGCCGAGGTAGTAGCGCGCCGACGTCCCCAGCGTCGCGTCGCCGGCC
>Ga0265342_10001760_pt1 | contig 19769 bp, 18 predicted proteins | sample 4CB327metaG_FD_203125 | JGI IMG/M metagenome (GOLD analysis project Ga0265342, IMG submission 203125) | Rhizosphere microbial communities from Carex aquatilis grown in University of Washington, Seatle, WA, United States - 4-CB3-27 metaG | ecosystem: Host-associated > Plants > Roots >...
TGCGGCAGCAGAAATTGCTGATGCCGCGCTGCGACGATTGCCAGGGCTACTGGTTTCCGCCCTCCGCGCTGTGTCCGCGCTGCAGCTCGGAAAAATGGACCTGGACGGAAACGAGCGGGCGCGGCCACATCTTCAGCTACGTCGTCTATCATCGCGTCTATCATCCCGGCTTTGCCGACGACGTCCCCTACACGGTCGCCGTCATCGAACTGGAGGAGGGGCCGCGCATGCTCAGCAACGTGATCGGCATCCCGCCGGACAAGGTGGCTTGCGACATGAAGGTCGAGGTCCGCTTCGACCCTGTCACCGATGACGTCACGCTTCCAAAATTCAGGCCGGTCGCCGCAGCGCAGGGGCAGCAAGGAACGAACTTATGACATCTCGGGCCCTGGACGGCGTAACGGTCCTCGAATTCGCCAACTATGTGAGCGGCCCCTATGCCGGCATGCTGCTATCGGATCTGGGCGCCGACGTGATCAAGGTCGAATCGCCGGAAGGCGGCGACCCGTTCCGCAATTGGGGAAAGCAGGATTACAACGGTACCTTCGGATCGATGAATCGCAACAAGAAAAGCGTCACGCTCGATCTGAAGGAAAAGTCGGCCCAAGAGCAGGCGCGCCGCCTAGCGCTCAAGGCGGACGTGATCATCGAGAATTTCCGGGCCGGCGCCATGGACCGGCTCGGGCTCGGCTACGAGGCGCTTGCCGCTGAGAATCCGCGCCTGATCTATTGCTCGATTACCGGCTTCGGATCGGTGGGCCCTTATCGCAGCCGTCCCGGCTACGACACGGTCGGCCAGGCGATGTCCGGATTGCTGGCCGTGCTGACCGACCGAGCGGCGCCGCAGCCGATGGGCATATCGCTGTCCGACCATCTGGCGGGGACGTTTGCCGCGTACGGCATTCTGGCTGCGCTGATGGCCAGGACGACGACCGGCAAGGGACAGAAGGTCGAGACGTCTCTATTGCAGGCGACCCTCTCCTTCCTCGGCGAAAACGCATCGAACTATTTCGAAGACGGCCGCATTCCCACGCGGGCATCGCGGTGCCAACGCGCGCAGGTGTTCGCGTTCACGGCCGGCGACGGCCTGCCGTTCGTGATCCACCTCTCGTCGCCGGAAAAATTCTGGCGCGGGCTTCTCAAGGCGACGGGTCAGGAGGCGCTGGCCAATGACGATCGGTTCCGCACGCGTGACGTGCGAATCAAGAATTACGATGCATTGTGTACGGAATTCACCAAGGTGTTCGCGGCCGGCACACGCACGCACTGGCTCGCCCTACTCGAGACAAATGACGTGCCGTCCGGGCCGATCAACGCGATTGACGAGGTCTTTGCCGACCCGCAAGTGATCGCGCTCGATCTCCGCAAACGCCTGCCCCACCGCACCCGCGGCACCGTATCGGTCATGGGCAATCCGGTGCGCATGAGCCTGACGCCGCCACGCGTCGAGACCGCGGCGCCGGAGCTCGGCGCGAACAACGCGGAATTGCTCGGCGAATGACGCGCGACGTCATATCGGTTGCAGGATAAACGCCGGATCAGGCGCGGGACTGCCGCCGCTACACCTTGATCTTCGCAAACTTGATGACTTTCGCCCATTTCTCGGTTTCAGCGGCCATGAACTTGCCGAAGGCCGCCGCCGACATAGACATCGGCGCGATGCCCATACCGGCCAGCCGCTTCTGAATCGCGGGCTCTGCAACCACGCTGTTGATATTGCCGTTAAGCCTTTCGACGATCGACTCCGGCGTCGCTCTTGGCGCGACAATGCCGAGCCAGCCGCTGGTTTCATATCCCGGCAGGGATTCACTGATGGTCGGAATATTCGGCAATTCGGCAAAACGTTTCGCCGTCGTGATACCCAGCGCGGTCAATCGGCCGTCCTTAATGTAACCGGCCGATTCCGCGACCGCGTTGAACGCGACTTGAACCCGTCCGCTCAGCAGATCGGTCGTGTAGTCGGCGTTGTAGGGGACGTGGACGAGGTCGACCCCGGCCATCATTTTGAACAACTCCCCGAAGACATGCGTGAGAGAACCGATCCCGCGCGACGCCATATTGATCTTGCCCGGATTGGCTTTCGCGTAAGCGATGAACTCCGGCAGGGTTTTGGCCGGCACTGACGGATGCGCCACCATAATGAAGACGACACCGCCGATACTCGCGACCGGCGCGAGATCGCGGTTGAAGTTGAAACTCAGCTTCGGATAGAGCGACGTATTGATGGTGTTCGCGGCCGCAGCCAACAAGAGCGTATAGCCATCGGGTTGTGAGCGCACCGCCTGCTCGGCCGCGAGGCTCGCTCCGGCGCCCGGGCGGTTCTCGACAATGAATTGCTGACCGATCCGCTCCGACAGCCGCGCGCTGATGAAACGCGTAACGGTGTCGGGGGTTATTCCGGCCGGGTAGCCGACGAGGGTCCGGACGGGCCGCGCCGGCCATTGCTGCGCCCAAGCGGAGCCGATGGGCGCGAGAGCGCAGCCACCGGCAAGATATAAAAATTCTCGACGGCCAATTGTCATGTCGCTCTCCTCCACGGTCCGGCGTTATTGATGTGTCGCCGTTCAAAAGGTAGCGATAAAATCGTATCATTCCGGCTCGGGAACGCAATGCCGCTTGTTTGACAGCTTCATGCATCGTCGCAAAACGCGTTCGAGATTGACTCCGGATATTCGACTATCGAGAATATCCGAAGGCCTGCACGGCGGCAGTGCGTTCATCGTGCAGCATAAGCTCGAAAGGAATTTCACATGCCGCAAATTAAAGGCATCGCGCATTTCAGTATTCCGGTCAGCGATGTCGATCGCAGCCTGAAGTTCTACACTGAAATCGTAGGTTGCAAATTTCTAGGCCAGCGACCGGACAAGGGCATTACCTTCCTCGACGCCGGCGGCGTGTGCGTCCTGCTCATTAAACGACCGGCCCCGATCATTAAGGACTCGCCTCATATGTCGGACGGTGTGCATCACGCATTCATCGTGGACGAGGCGGAATTCCGGCCCGCAGTCGATAATCTGCGCGCCAAAGGCGTCGACGTCTTTTTCGAAGAGGACCGCCAGAACGGCATCATCGACGGGCCGCGCGCGTATTTCCGCGATCCGGACGGCTCAGTGTTGGAGTACATCAACCGGACCGCATACCGCGTTTGAACAGGTGGCACTTCCGCGCTGAAGCTTGATTGAGGATTTGACGTTTGTGGCTAGCAAGGCGGCCCGATCGATCCGCTGCTGAAGGCATCGTCCGCGATCCGATCCGCGCATTCTGTGGGGCTTGGCGAGGTCGGCTCGTCTCACAGTGGAGCGAGCCGGACTAGGCCGCTGAAGGGCGCGAGTCCGGGTCACCGAGCAAAACGGACTTGCTGATCCCGCATGGCCGTAAATGGCCCAGAGGAGACCTGAGTGAGGAAGGCCGACTAGTTCGTGACCCTAATCGGACCTTCGGGCTCTCCAACGTGCGTCGGCTCTTGGGCAGAGAGGCGACATTTATGGGCGCGAGTGAATAAATCAATTCTGCTTAGTACAGAGCTGACAGCCTTTTTCTCATGTGTGGGTCGAACTGTTAGGTTCGACCGTAGACTTGGGGGGCGCTTCGACTGGCTCGCGCGTCCCCATCAGATCAAACGCAAGCCGAAGCAGACCTTGCATCGGATGAACGGGCATATTGGAGCCGGATGACGTCTTTCCGCCGCGGACGAACCGAACGATCGCCGCCACCGCAATGAAGCCGAGGAACAGCAGCATCACCAGCAGAATGCCGGCCAGCAACCGCCACCACGACGATGACGACGCGACATCGATGGCGGGCGGTATCCTCAAGTGAGCTTTGCAAATCGAACGCAGGCGAACGCCTGTGAATGATGGGCGGTCAAATTTCTCGCTGGCACTGCCGGAAATCGCGCAGAGAGTCATTTGACAGATCAAAAACTTATAACATGTACGCGGTTCCACCCCTGTTCGGAAAACGCTCGCGCGCGATAGAGACGCGCTCCGCTGGCATAAACGCCGGCATCGGACCGGTTGGTTTCAGCGTTTTTTCCACCGTCCTCGCTACTTAGCGTCCCAGTGTAACTCGGACCTCAGAATCGGTCGTGCGGCCTTGCTTTTGGCGGAGCCAACACCCGCTTGCGCGTTTGTGATGGAAAAAAAGGCCGGAGCGATGCTCCGGCCTTGCGCTTTTCCGAACTGCGCTGGGTTATTGCGGCTCGATGCCGGCTTCCTTGATCATGCTTGTCCACTTCTTGAGCTCTTCGGCGACGAAGACTTTGAACGCGGGCGGGTCGCTCCAGTAGATCTCGATGCCGGATTTGGCGAAGCGTTCCTTGATCTCCGGCGTCTGCAGAGCCGCGTGAATCTGCGGCGCGATCTTGTTGACGACGTCGGGCGGCAGGTTTGCCGGGCCGAAGATACCGGCCCAGGCCAGCAGATCGAAACCCGGCATTACCGTCTCGCTTAACGTCGGCACGTCGGGGAGCAGGGCGCTGCGTTTTGCCGTCAGTACCGCCAAAGGCCGCATGCGGTTGGCCTTGATCTGCGGCAGCGCCGTGTTCATGTCCGGGACGAGGACCTGGATCTGCCCCGCGACCAGATCGACGATGCCCGGTGGCACGCTGCGATACGGAACGCGGACCATCTGGATGCCGGTTCGATGCTTCAGTGTCTCGCCGGTAACTTCGCCGGTGCTGTTGCCGTAGCCATAGGACACCTTATTTGGATTCGCCTTGGCGTAGGTGACGAGTTCCTGGATGGTCTTGAAAGGCGCCTGGTTGTTCGCGGTGATCACCGAGGGGAAGCTGCCGATGCGCGCGATCGGGGTGAAATCTTTGATAGGATCATAAGGCACGTGTTTGAAAAGGCCCGGCGCCGCCGAGTGCGTCGAGTTCGTCGTGAGCAGCAAGGTATAGCCGTCCGGCGCCGCCCGAGCGACGGTCTCGGCCGCGAGCATGCCGCCAGCGCCGGCCTTGTTCTGCACGATGACGGTCTGTTTCAGCGCGTCCGACAGATACTTTGCCATCACGCGCGCGGTGGCGTCGGTGACGCTGCCGGCGGCGAAGGGCGTGACGATCGTGATCGGCCGTGACGGGTAGTTGTCGGCGCGTGCGGCGGGCGCGGCGAACGCCAGCGCAAGTACGCCGGCGCAGGCCGTCTTGGCGCCGGCTCTGAGCAGTCTGAGCAGTCCTTGCCGTTCCATGTGTCTCCCCATTTTTTTGTGCTGATCCTCCAGCCTTCGGCTGGCTTCGGCTTGTCACAGCCGCCGCATCAGCGGACGGCCACGGCGAGTGAAGAGAGGCGGCGACGCCTTATACCGTGGCGGCTGCGCGCGGTTTTGTCGTCTCCGGAAAGCGGCTCGACACGTCCATGTTGAAGATGCGTTTGGCGGTCAGGCCGAGGATGTTGCGCTTGGCCCCCTCGCTGAGGAACGGCAGATCCCAGATGGTGCTGGGCAGGTCCATGTCCCAGTGTGGATAGTCGGACGAATAGAGGAGCTGCGTGTCGGCATTGATCATCTTGAAGGTCAGCTCGAGCGCCTCGCGATTGTTGACCATCTCCATCGGCTGGCTCGTGTAGAACATGTCGCGCATGTACTCGCTCGGCAGCCGCTTGAGCGACGGCGCCTCCGACGTGCGCATGCGGAAGTCGTTGTCGAGGCGCTGCATCAGCCAGGGAATCCATGCGAGGCCGGATTCGATCCAGATCACCTTCAGCTTGGGGAAGCGTTCGGGCAGGCCGTTCACGATCCAGTTGGCGCAATGCACGGCATTGAAGAAGGTGAAGCCGACGGCGTGGGCGGTGATGAAGCGGTTGGTCAGCGACATCAGCTGGTCGTTCCAGTGATAGGAGGCGTGGAACGACAACGGCAGCCCGGCCTCCTCGAGCAGCGCGTAGGTCTTCATGTACGCGTTCTCGTAGACCGGACGATAGCGGGTCGACACGACCATGAAGCCGATCACGCCTGGCTTGCCCGCGAATTCCTTCACCGTCCGGAAAGTCGCTTCCGGATCGTTGAACGGCAGGTACAGCATCGAACGCAGCCGGTTGTTCGAGGGCAGCAACTCTTCCGTGAGCCAGCGGTTGTAGGCGCGCGCCAACGCGACCTCGATTTCCGGCTGCGGATGCAAACCGAGGAACAGCATGGGCGTCGGAAACAGGCAGGCGTAGTCGACGCTGAGCGCGTCCATCCAGCGCAACGTCTGCGCCACCTCGCGGTGCTTGTGCTCGGAAGCCGGGATCTGCTCCTGCTTGCGCCCCATATAGCGGGTGACACGGCCGCCGACGTCCTGGTAACCCGGCTGATCGTAGAGGACAGCGTTCGGGCCTTTATAGCGATAAGTGTTGATCGCCACCTGCCGCAATGAGGGGTCCTCGATATATTCCAGGATCGGCGCGAAGTTATCGGTCTCGTAGTGATGGCAGTCGACGTCGACGATGAGGACGTCGTCGAGCTTGCGTTGATCCGCCTGGCGGCGCGCATTTGCGAGATGCTGCGTGCTGCTGTAGCCGCCGATCTCGAGATCGTAAGCGCTCTGGCTGGAATTGATGCGCATCGAAACCTCTTATCGTGTCCCTGAAAAGCTCTGCCACATGCCGAGCTCGAACAATTCGAGGTTGGCACCTTTGAGCAGGCCAGAAGCCGTGACCATGATCTTAGTGGCGCCCATGCTGCGCACGTCGCCGCACGGAAGCGTGCGCTCACCAGCATCGAACTTCTGCGCGTAGAGATCGACCAGCGCTCGGAACAGGCGCTGCATCGGTTGGTCCGGCAGGCATTCGCCGGCGCCTTCGGCGATCAGCGCCTCGATCTGCGCCGAGGCCTCGTCCATTTGAACCATCAGGCGTTCGACCTGCTGGCGCAGTTCGTCGGCGCGCGAGGGCGCGACGGTGACAGTGTCAGACGACGACATAGATGCCTTCGTTCCGTTCGATGACCTTATAGCGCCGCAACGACTGGCGGCCATCACCGGCGCAGCGGCCGGTTTCGATGTTGAACTCCCAGCCGTGCCATGGGCACACGATGTGCAGCTCGTCTTCATTGAACCGCATGCCCTGATAGGTTTTGTCGGCCCTGATCACCTCCTCGACCTTGTGCACGAGCAGGCCCTCACACACCGGACCGCCTTGATGCGGGCAGATATTGCTAAAGGCATGCAGCGCCCCGCTCGCGCGGATGACGCCGATCTGGTCGGCGCCATTTTCGACAAGTTTGCGCGCCCCTTCGCTCAATTCGGCGGAGGGACAGACGAAGATTTCGGCCATCCTGGAAGCCTCGATAACCTAATGCAGGCTGTCGCCCGCCTGTCGTCCTGTATCCGCAGTGCCGGTTGGCGTAGCAAAGGAGAAATAGTTGGACAGGGCATGAAAAATATTGATAGGGTTACTTAAGTGCCTGTGTTATCGAGTGTTTCCAATGCGTCGCGTTCTTCCCTCCCTGAGTAGTCTGCGCGCATTCGAGGCCGCGGCCCGCCACCAGAGCTTCACGCGCGCGGCGGCAGAACTCAATCTGACGCAGACCGCGATCAGCCATCAGATTAAGAATTTGGAGGACTTGTTGCAGGTCGCGCTGTTTACGCGCGAACGTAGCGCCGTGCGACTGACCGACGTCGGCCATGAATATCTGGAATCAGTGCGCGATGTGATCAACCAGATCACCGCGGCGACCGACCGGGTCATCGACAAACACCGCGGCAATGTGCTCACCGTCGCGTGCCTCACGGCCTTCGCCGTGAAGTGTCTCATCCCGCATCTCGGCGATTTCCGCCGGCGCCATCCCGACATCGTGCTGCGGATCGGCACCGTCGTGTCGTTCGATCTCCTCCAGCACCACGATTACGACGTGGCGATCCGGTACGGCTCGGGAAGCTGGCGCGGCTTCGCCACGCACAAGATCGCGCCGGAAGAGGTGTTTCCGGTCTGCAGTCCACGCCTGCTCAAGTCCGGCATGAAGTTAAAGATCCCGTCCGATCTGCACCAGCATACGGTGATCCGGACGTCCTCGTTCGCCTTGCGCGACGAGTGGCCGCAGTGGCTGGAGCTCGCCGGCGTGTCCGACCTGGAATTTGCCGACGAGATCGCCTGCGATCTGCTGTTCCCATCCATTCAGGCGGCGGTGGACGGTCTAGGCGTGGTGATGGGGCGTACCGCGGTCGTGGCGACGGACATCGCCAATGGCACCCTGATCGAGCCGTTCGATATCCGGATGCCGACGAACTCCGGATATCACGTGACGTCACCGATCGAACGCGCCGATATGCCGATGGTGACGACATTCCGTAACTGGGTGCTCGAACGCTTTCAGCCGGCGCTCTCGGCAGCCTGAGCAACTGCTGCATGAGGAAAACTGAGGCTAAGCACGACTTTTTTCGTTCTTGCCCACAGCAAGAACAGCGGTAATAGCTTCCGTCCCCCTCATCCAGGTACTGACCCTTTTCCATCGGCGCTGGCCTCTTTTGAGGAGCTTTGTGGTCCCTTTACCTTGTCGGCGGACTGATGGAACGCATCGCACAGGTAAAACTTGAAGGATTGTCAAAAGACACACTGTGAGTAGGTTCTGCCCGCCCATGACTGCTGCCGACTCATACCGAAAGCTCGCGGCTCAGCTGAGAGCGAAAGCCGCCAATGAACGAAGCGCCGGCCTCGCGTCCGAACTGAACCACCTTGCCTGGTGCTACCTGAGACTGGCCGAACAGGCCGACCACAACAGCCTCTCCGACATCATTGCGGAATTCGGCTCAAAGCTTGGCTCAGCCGGCGCCTAGCACTCCAATCCAACATGGCCAGTGCACGCGAGCGGGCCGAAGGATACCGCAAGGAAGCAAAGACCTGCCTGGAGTTGGCGGGTCGATTGTCTCTCGATTCCGACCGCGCTCGCCTGACCGATATGGCTATGCACTGGCTGCGCATCGCCGAGATCGCAGAGGCCAAGGCTCCCCGAGGCGAGGACGCGGAGTAAGCCCGCCCGTCGATGTACTCTCACGGTCGGCTTTCTCGTCGGGATACTCCTCTATCGCGGAACCACAGAAGCCGCATTCGGTTTCCGCTTCGAACGCAGAACCCTCGGCCGAGGACTACGAATGGAATTACGAAGCGGCATACTCGGTCTTTTTTTGCTAGCCGGTGCTTCGGCGCCGCACGCGACTCCCATGCTTAAGCATGCTTCACCGGCATCGGGTAGCGCCATCCATAACTGTTCTACCACACGACACGACGCGCACGCTGAGCTGATTGGCCAATCGCGTCGACGGGATGAAGCGGACCGCAACAGAAGCGTCACCGCCTCCAGCCGCGGCTATTTGTGAAATGCCGCTTCGTGACGACCGGTGTCCTGCAAGATCGTGCGGGTAAGAGACCTACAGATCATCGCGATCTGCTCACGCATCCAGCGATGGGCCGGATGATCCGTTGTGCCTGCGTGCCAAACCATCGTTATCGGAATAGGGCCGAGCGGCAGGGGGTGGGCAATGATGTCGAAGCCGCTGCGCGCCAGACAATATTCCGCCGTGCTTCGGAATGCGGCCGTCACGAGATCGGAGCTCTCAACGAGGAATAGGGCCGAGATGAGTTGTGTGACGCTCATGCTGATGTGTCGTTTTGCTCGCTTTCGCTCGAGCATGTGGTCCAGCAGGCTCCCCGCCTCGCCAGAAGGGCGAACGAGCACGTGGCGTGCTGCAGCAAAGCGAGGAAGCGTCAGACGCCCGCGGGCCAGGGCGTGCGTGGAGCGCATGAGCGCGACATATCGGTCCTCGAACAACAACTTAGACTTGAAGCGCTTCGGAAGATTTGGATTGAAGCCGAGCGCCAGATCGACCTCTCCCGAATCCAACATGGCCGGAAGCGTGCGCAAGACCTTGCTCTTGAGCCGCAGTTCGAGGCCGGGCGCCAGCTTTTCCATTCGCTCGGCAAGATGCGGCAGAACGACGATGGACACGTGGTCCGATACCGCCATCTGGAATGTCCATTTGTTGCCGCCGGGCGGCATGACCGGCGGGTCGAGCACGACCTCGAGCTGCCGCAGCGCGTGCGACACGGGGCCCGCCAAGGCAACCGCGCGCGGCGTTGGCTCCATCCCCTGAGCGGTCTTGAGAAACAGAGGATCGCGCAAATGATGCCGCAACCGATTGAGGGCGTTCGATGTCGCCGGCTGGGTCAGGCCCAGCCGCTGGCTCGCCGCCGTGACGCTACGTTCCCGAATCAGCGCGTCGAACACCAGCAGCAGCCGCATGTCGAAGCCAGCTAAATTCACGGCCTGAATGACCTCATGTGAAGTATTGATTTCAAAAATACAGTGGACAGCCCCATTATTGCAATGCCCTGAGGCCGGGAGAGGGAGACAGCGCGCGTGTATCGCTTTGGCGTCGATATCGGCGGGACATTCACTGATTTGGTCATCCAGGACGGTGAAACCGGCCTCATCGAAACGCTGAAGGTGCCGTCGACGCCCGACGATCCGTCCGAGGCCGTATTGAATGCGGTGCGGCTGGCCGCCTCCGATGAAAAATTGAAGATCGACCTTGGCAGCGTCGTCCAGTTGATCCACGGCACGACGGTCGCGTCGAATACGATCCTCCAGGGAGTCGGTGCGCGGACCGGTTTGCTGGTCACCGCGGGGTTTCGCGACCTGCTCGAGATTCGAAGGCACAAGCGCTATGCGCTCTTCGACGCCGCCTATCGCAAAGTCCCGCCGCTCGCGCCGCGTGAACTGACCGTGGGCATTCCGGAGCGCATCGGCGCGGACGGTGGCGTGGTCGAGCCGCTCGACGAAGACGCCGTGCGCCACGCGGTGGCGAAGCTCGCCAATGCCGAAGTGGAGTCGATCGCGATCTGCTTCCTGTTCAGCTTTCTCAACGACGCGCACGAGAAGCGGACGGAGGCTATCGTCCGCGAGATGCTGCCGAAGTGCTTCGTGTCGAGGTCCAGCGCTATCTACCCCCAATACCGCGAGTACGAGCGGGCGAGCACGACCGCGGTCAACAGCTATCTCGGGCCGCGCGTGTCGCACTACATCGACCGGCTGTCCGCGGAAATCGAAGGCACCGGTTTAAAGGCGCCACTTCAGCTCATGCAGTCGAACGGAGGCATCATCTCCGCCGCTGAAGCAAGCACCTTCCCATGCCGCATCGTCGAATCGGGTCCGGCAGCCGGCGTCATCGCCGCGGCGTATTTCGGCTCACTGCTCGGCCGCAAGAACATCATCGCTTTCGATATGGGCGGCACCACCGCCAAGGCCGGGCTGATCGAGAACGGTGAGGTCCGGCTCGCCTCCGGTCAGGAGGTTGGCGCCGGCGTGAATATGTCGCGACTGTTGACCGGCGGCGGCTATTTCGTCGGCGCTGCGACAGTCGACCTGGCGGAAGTCGGCGCCGGAGGCGGTTCGATCGTGCGACTGGACGACGGCAACGTACTCAAGGTCGGCCCGGAAAGCGCGGGCGCCGTGCCGGGGCCCATCTGCTACGCGAAAGGCGGTAAGCGCGTCACGATCACCGATGCGAATGTCCTGCTCAACCGGATTCCGGCCGATCACTTCCTCGGCGGCAAGATGGCGCTCGATGTCGCCAGCGCGCGCGGCATCGTCGAGTCCGACATCGCTGATCCTCTGTCGATCAGCGTCGAAGAGGCCTGCGGCGCCATCGTGGAGATCGCAAACGCCAACATGCTGAAGATGTTGCGCATCGTCTCGGTGGAGCAGGGCTACGACCCGCAGGACTTCTGTCTGATCCCGTCCGGCGGATCGGGTCCCGTTCACGCCGTCGAGCTGGCCGAAGATCTCGGCATTCGCGAAGTGATCGTTCCGCCGTCACCCGGTCTGCTCTCGAGTCAGGGACTTCTGTCGGCCGATGTCCGTTACGATTTCCGCCGCACGTTCGTGGCCTCGGTCGGCACGCTCGATTTGACGGAACTAACTGGCATTGTCGACGACATGCGGTCGGAAGGCGAGCGCTCGCTGCAGAGCTACCGCATTCCGGCGAACTCGATCGAGATATCGTTGTCGGCCGAGATGCGTTACCTCGGCCAGGCCTACGAGCTGAGCGTGCCGCTTCCGCCGGATGGCTTCGACGCTGCGGCGCGCGGGGAGATGATCGAGTCTTTCCATCGGAAGCACGAGAGGCTTTACGGTCGGCGGCACGCCGAAGGCGATGTGCAGATCGTCAACGTCCTGCTCACCGTCATCGGACGCGTCCAGGCGGTGCGGCATCCGGAACTGGCGCGGGTCGAGGGGGCGCCGGAGCCCATCATGCGCGCGCGGACATGGTTTCGTGGCCATCCGGTCGACGACTGTCCGTGCTACAGCCGCGAAACGATCCGCGCCGGTCATCGCTGGCAGGGGCCTTCCGTTGTCGCCGGCCAGGATTCAACGCTCGTTGTGCCGCCCGGCTGGAACGTCGCGTGCGACACCTACGGCAATCTGCTGATTACCCGCGTCGGAGATGCGGCATGAGCGAGACCCCCCGCCTCGATTCGTATCGTCTCGACATTCTGTCGAGCGCGTTGACCGCGCTGACCGAGGAAATCGAGATCACGCTCCTTCGGTCAGCCTACTCGCAAGTCGTCAAGGAAGCGCAGGACGCCTCTTGTGCGATCTTCACCGACGAGGGGCGAATCGTCGCCCAACCGGTCGTCATTCCCGGCCATCTCGGCTCGATGAAATATATGCTCGCCGCCTGTCTGAAGGCCTATCCGAAGGCCGGGCTTGTACCCGGCGACGTGCTCATCACCAACGACCCCTATCAGGGCGGCAGCCACCTTCCGGATATCGCGCTGTTTCGTCCGATCTTCGATGGCGCCGAGCTCATCGCGTTCGCCGGCTGCATCATCCATTACACCGATGTCGGCGGCATGGTGCCTGGGTCTAATCCGCAGCGCGCCACCGAACTGTACCAGGAAGGGCTCGTCCTGCCGCCAATGAAGCTCTACGAAGCGGGCCGTCCCAACGAGACGTTACAAAAGCTCATTCGCGCCAACGTCCGCAACCCGCATATTTTCTTCGGCGACCTCAACGCGCAGGAATCGGCGCTTCTGACCGGCGAGCGTCGGATGCAGCGGCTGGTCGAGCGCTTCGGCGGCGCCGGCATCAAGGCCGCGATGGAGTCCTTAATCGAGATCACCAGCCGCAAGGCTTTGGCCGAGATTTCCGCGATGAAGCGCGGCCGATATCAATTCGAAGACTTTATGGACCACGACGGTATCAATCTCGATCGTCCAGTAGGCATCCGCGTATGCCTCGACGTGCTCGAGGATCGTCTGCGCTTCGATTTTACCGGCACCGATCCGCAGGTCATGGGGCCGCTCAACGCCCCGTTGTCGAAGACATGGACCACCGTGTTCTACTGCGTCATGTGTGCGCTATCGAACGACATCGCCTTCAACGACGGCCTCGCGGACGCCATCGAGATCTACGTTCCGGAAGGCACCGTTCTCAATCCGCATCACCCGGCGCCGGTCAATGCGCGTTCGGTGACGGTCAATCGCGTCGCCGACGTTGTGCTCGGAGCTCTCGCCCTCGCGGTGCCTGAGCGCTTGGGCGCGCAGGCCTGCGGCGTGCCGACCGGCGTGTCGTTCGGCGGCATCGACCCGCGGACCGGGCGCAATTTCGTTTTCTACGAAAGCTATTGCGGCGGGATGGGCGCCACGCAGCATGGTGATGGCGCCGACGGGATCAGCACCGGTACGTCGAATGCCATGAATATTCCCGTGGAAGCTGTCGAGATCGACTATCCTATCCGTATTCGTCGCTACGAGCTTGCGCCGGACAGTGGTGGCCACGGTCGATTTCGTGGCGGAATGGGCATCGTGCGCGAATACGAGATGCTGGCGGAACGCGCGTCGATCAATGTGCGCGGCGACCGCGCCAAGTTTCCGCCGCGCGGTTTGGACGGTGGAGCCGACGGTGCGCGAAGCCGCTATCGGGTGTGCGAGGCGGCCGGCGAACGTGAGATTCCGAGCAAATATAGCGGTCAGATCCGGCGCGGCGAGCGCTTGATCGTGGTCACGCCAGGTGGCGGCGGCTACGGTCCGCCGGAGACCCGTAATCCGGATCGTCTCGCCGCGGATATCGCGAACGGTAAAATCACACACGGCGTTTTGCGTGCAACTGGCAAACGCCAGGGCTGACGCCGAAACAAGGAAGGGGAGGGATCATGCGGCTTGCGAGCTTCACCGTGGACGGCACCGACACATACGGCGTCATCACGACCGACGGGGTAATCGATCTCGGTGCGCGTCACCGCGACTGCTGGCCTACCCTGCGAGCCGTGCTGACGGCCGATGCGTTGCCACAGATTCGCGATCTTGCCGCGCGCATGGCGCCGGACCATAGTTTAGCGGCCATCTCCTGGCTTCCGGTGCTGCCGGATGCCGACAAGGTCATGTGCATTGGGCGCAACTATCGCGACCATGCCGAAGAGGTCGGCAGCGAGCTTCCGGAAAATCCACGTGTCTTCCTCAAGCATTACACCGCCATCGTCGCGCATGAGACGCCAATCGTCCGGCCAAAAGCGTCCAATCATTTCGATTACGAAGGCGAACTGACCGTGGTGATCGGTAAGCCGGGTCGGCATATCGCGCGCGAGCAGGCGCTGGACTACGTGGCCGGATATACGCTCCTCAACGACGGATCGCTCCGCGACTATCAGAAGCACAGCCTGTTCGCAGGCAAGAATTTCGAGCGTACGAGCGGCTTTGGTCCCTGCATGACCACCGCGGACGAGATTCCGGATCCGCGTAAGCTGACGCTGATGACCCGCCTCAACGGCCAAGAGGTGCAGCGCAGCGGCATCGACATGCTGCTGTACGACATTCCGTTTTTGATTAGCTATCTTTCTCGCGTCACGACCCTTCTTCCTGGCGACGGCATTGCGACAGGTACGCCTGCCGGCGTCGGCTCGCGCAGGAAGCCACCGCTCTGGATGAAGCCGGGCGATAGCGTGGAAGTCGAAATCGCGGAGATCGGCATTCTCCGCAATCACGTTATCGCCGAATGATGGATGGAGTTCGCATTCGTAAAAGTCGGAAGGCGCCAAAGGGGGCCGGCACGAATCGGTGCCCCGCTTATGGAGGAACCAACATGCGGCGGCTGATTTCAATGATCGTCCTTATTTGCTGCGCAATAGGCCCTGCGCCATTCGCATCGGCCGCCGAGACCTGGCCCGACAAGCCGGTCCATTTCGTCGTTCCGTTTCCCGCCGGTTCAGTGACCGATCTGGTCTCCCGCATCGTCGCTGATGGCTTGTCGAAAAAGCTGAAGCAGACGATCGTTGTCGATAACAAGCCTGGAGCAAGCGGCGAACTCGGTAACGAGTTCATCGCCCGCGCGGCGCCGGACGGCTATACTATCGGCTTGGGTACGGCCAGTACTTTGGCGGTCGCGCCGAGTCTCAATCCACACCTCGCGTACGACCCGCTGAAGGACTTTGCTTTTGTCTCCCTTGTCGGCCAAGCCCCTTATCTCCTTGTCGTCAATAGTGAGGTGCCTGCCAAGAATATCAAAGAGTTGATCGACCTCGCCAAGGCGAAGCCCGGCGCATTGAATTATTCGACGGTCGGGCCGGCCAGTCTCGCGCAATTTGCCGGTTCGCTTTTTTCGAGCATGGCCAAGGTCAAGCTGACCGCGATTCCATACAAGTCGGCGACGCATGCCGCTCTCGATCTGGTCAAAGGCCGCATCCAGATGCAGTTCGGCGCAACGGCGGCGACGCTTCCCTTCATCAATCAAGGCAAATTGCGGGCGCTGGCCGTCACCAGCCAAGAGCGTCTGGACGTGCTGCCAGATGTACCGACGATGAGCGAGGCAGGGCTACCCGGCTACGAAGCGGTGCTCTGGATGGCCGTCGTTGCGCCTCGTGCCACGCCGCCCGATATTGTCGAGCGATTGAACCAGGACATTCGGGCGGTTTTGGCGGAGCGGGACGTGAAGAAGCGGCTGGCCGGTGAAGTTCTTCAGGTGGAAACAAGTAGTCCTGCCGAACTCCAGACCCGCATAGCGACGGATATCGCCAAATGGCGTGCGTTAGCGAAGGAAATGGGCATCAAACCGGAATAGTCCCTGCATAAAGCCGGCGCGATTGCTGTTTTCAAAAATGTCAAAGGTGGGTTCCCAATTGTCCATTGCTACGCCGGTTCACGCTTCGATAACGTCGCCCGCAAGCTGCCTGCGTTCGAAGCAGCGATAGGAGGAGGCACCATGCGAACAATCCTGGCCGCGGCGGCGGTGAGCGTCGCATTGGCTACGTCGCTGCCCGCTCAGGCCGCATGGCCTGATCAAACCATCAAGATCATAGTGCCGCTGCCCGCAGGTTCGGCCGCGGACACGGTCGCGCGTGTCATCTCCAAGGAGCTGTCGGTTAAGCTGAACCAGACAGTGATTGTCGTGAACCGTCCGGGCGCCAGCGGCGAGATCGGCACGAGCGAGGTCGCGAAGGCCGACCCGGATGGTTACACCTTCGGCATCGCCACGACGACGACGCTCGTCACGGCGCCGCTGCTCAACACGGCGAAATACGACCCCGTCAAGGATATCGCGCCGGTCGCGTTGATCGGTACCTCTCCTTACGTGCTGGTCGTCAATGCCAAGGTCCCAGCGCAAAACCTCAAGGAGTTCATCGCGCTCGCCAAGAAGAGACCGGTGACCTACTCGTCGGTTGGCGAAGGCAGCCTCGCTCATCTGGCAGCCTCGCTGTTTGCGCGAACGAGCGGCATCAAATTGACGGAGGTCCCTTACAAGAGCTCGACGCTCGCCATCGTCGACCTGCTCTCTGGCCGCATCGATTCTCAATTCGGCATCCTGACGACCACGCACCAATACATCAAAGAGGGGAAATTACGCGCGCTCGGCATCACGTCGACGAAGCGGGTGGCGCGGTTCCCCGATCTGCCGACGCTTTCCGAGGAAGGCCTCCCGGATTTCGAGGCGTTGCTCTGGCTCGGCCTGATCGCGCCGGCGAATACGGCGCAGCCCATCGTTCAAAAAGTGAACGCCATCATCAACGACATGCTGGGGCGCCCGAAGGAGCAGGAGCTGCTCGCAAATCAGGCGATCTACGCCGCTCCGATGTCTCCAGCCGAGATGAGACAGATGGTCGAAAAAGAAATCTCCAAGTGGAAGGCTGTGTCGCAAGAGGACAGACGATCGAAATGAGCACCGAGACCGGCGCCGCGACCCTTCTCGACGGTGGCGCGATCATCCGCGTCATGCTTCAGGCGGCGCTCGACACGATCGTCGCCTTGCCGGATATCACGACCAGCGCCGGCTTGCTGTGGCCGCTTTCGCGCCAGCCAGACGTCAATCTTGTCCGTATCTGCAAGGAGGACGAGGGCGTTTCGATCTGCGCCGCGCTCGCGCTTTGCCGCAAGCGATCGGCGTTGCTGATGCAGCAGACCGGTTTGTTCGACTCGCTCAACGCCGTGCGCGGCATCGCAGTCGAATACAAGCTGCCGGTGTGCATGTTCGTCGGCCTGCTCGGCAAGGAACCGGGCGTGCCGCCGTCGCAGAACAAAAAGTATTCCGTGCGCACCGTGCTGCCGGTCCTGGACGCGATGGAAGTGCCCACGCTTTCCATCGAGGAGAACAGCGACATCGCCAAGATTCTCGAAGCTGTGGACCGCGCCTACGCGGAATCACGACCGCTCGTCGTGCTGTTCGGCCGGAGGGTGAAGCCGTGATGCTGCGCACCGACTGCCTGAAGGAGATCGCCAGACTGCGGGGCGACGCTCTGGTCGTCGCCGTCTATTCGTCGGCTTTCGAATGGATCGGTATCTCGCCGCACCCGCTGAATTTTTTGTCCGTAGGCGCCATGGGACAGGCGTCGTCGAGCGCGCTCGGCTTCGCCATCGGCCTGCCGGACCGCAGGATCATCGTGCTCGACGGCGACGGCAGCCTGCTGATGAATCTCGGCAGTCTGGTCACCATCGCCGGCGTCGCGCCGGCTAATCTGACCCATTTTGTCTGCCAGAACGGCTGCTACGAGGCGAACGGCGAACATCCGATCCCTGGCCAGGACAAGATTTCCTTCTCCGGTTTTGCCCGCTCCGCCGGCTATCGCGTCGTGACGGAATTCTCCGATCTCGATACGCTGCGCACCGAGCTGCCGGGCTTCATGCAGGCGCCGGGACCGTCGTTTGCGACCCTGCACGTCCGGGCCGGCCAGAAGCCGGAGCTCGATTATTCGCTCGTGCACGGCCCCGAGGCGCGTCGGCAATTCCAGGCCAGCCTCGCCGCCACGTTGGATTCGCGGAGCTGAGCTCCGGTACCCCTTAACTTCGGAACGCAAGCGATGAACGCCCAGCCCCCACGCACCGTCAGCCTCGATCTTCAGTCGCATCTCGCCGAGCTGGAGCGCCGCGGCCTGCTCGTGCGCGTCGACGACCCGATCGACAAGGACACCGAGCTGCATCCGCTCGTGCGCTGCCAGTTCGTCGGCGGTCTGGCGGAGCGCGACCGCCGCGCCTTCCTGTTCACCAATGTCGTCGACTGCACCGGCAAGAAATACGACATCCCCGTCGTCGTCGGCGCGCTCGCCGCATCGCCGGAGATCTATTCGATAGGCATGGGCTGTCCGGTCGATCGCATCCGTTCGGCCTGGGCGACGGCCATCGCCAACCCGATCCCGCCGACGGTGGTCGAGCGCGGCAGTTGCCAGGACGTCGTCATCACCGGCGAGGACCTGAAGAAGCCCGGCGGCGGTCTGGCGCGCCTGCCGGTTCCGGTGTCCACGCCGGGCTTCGATGCCGCGCCGACACTGACAGCGACGCTCTGCATCACCAAGGATCCGGAGAATGGCATCGCCAACATGTCGACCAATCGGGCGGCGCTGAAGAGCACCGACCGCCTCGCGGTGCGCATGTCGTCGCGCATCGGCGGCTCCGGCGGCTACCGTCATTGGCTCAAATACCAGAAGCTCGGCCAGCCGATGCCGTGCGCCATCGTCGTCGGTGCGGCGCCGGTGATCGCCTACAACGGCCCGCAGCGCCTGCCGTACGATTTCGACGAACTGACCGTCGCCGGTGCGCTTGCCGGCAGCCCCATCAAGGTCGTGCGCGCCAAGACCATCGACGTCATGGTTCCGGCCGATGCGGAGATCGTTATCGAGGGGTTGATCAGCACCGAGCTGCTCGAACCGGAGGGGCCGTTCGGCGAGAGCACCGGTTACGTGGCGCTCGAAGACTACAATCTGTCGATGGAGGTGACCGCGATCACCCATCGCAAGTCGCCGTTATTCACTTCCATCATCAGCCAGGTGACGCCCAGCGAATCGAGCGTCATGCGCAAGGTGGCGCTCGAGCCGCTCTTCCTCACGCATCTCAAGGACGGCATCGGTATTCGCGGCATCAAGCAGGTGTCGATGCACGAAAACCTGAGCAACCTGCGGCCGCTGATCTTCCTGCAGTTCGCGGCCGATACGCCGCGTACGGAAGTCTGGCGCGGCCTGCAGGCTGCCGCCTCGCGCATCGCCGACTGCGGCAAGATCGTTATCGCTGTGAGCGAAGACGTCGATCCGGCCAACCCGAACGCCGTGTTCTGGTCGATGGCCTACCGCTCAAACCCAATCGAGGACGTGCTGGTGGTGCCGTTCCGCTCGCCCGGGCACGGGCCGAGCTCCGACCGCAAGCCGGGCGTCGAGCCCGATCCGCGCACGGCCAACTCGACACTGCTGATCGACGCTACCCTGAAGCATCCGATGCCGCCGATCGCGCTACCGGCGAAGCCTTACATGGAGCGCGCGCAGGAAATCTGGAATCGACTGAAGCTGCCGCCGGTGCATTTCCAAGCGCCGTGGCACGGCTATG
>Ga0265342_10001766_pt1 | contig 19732 bp, 21 predicted proteins | sample 4CB327metaG_FD_203125 | JGI IMG/M metagenome (GOLD analysis project Ga0265342, IMG submission 203125) | Rhizosphere microbial communities from Carex aquatilis grown in University of Washington, Seatle, WA, United States - 4-CB3-27 metaG | ecosystem: Host-associated > Plants > Roots >...
CTCTCGCGCCCCGACATGGAGGCGCGCGTGCAATGGGCGTTGGAGAAAGCTGCCCTCTGGGACGAGATCAAGGACAAGCTACGCCAAGATGGAACGGCTCTGTCGGGCGGACAGCAGCAGCGGCTGTGCATTGCGCGTGCCGTGGCTGTCAAGCCGGACATCCTGCTACTCGACGAACCGGCCTCCGCGCTGGATCCCATCTCGACGCAGAAAATTGAGCAACTCATCACCGAGCTCAAGAAGGACTACACCATCGCGATCGTGACCCACAACATGCAGCAAGCGGCGCGCGTCTCGAACTACACGGCCTTCATGTATCTCGGCCACCTGGTGGAGTTCGGCGACACCAAGAAAATGTTCACCAAGCCGGCGCAGCAACAGACCGAGGAATACATCACAGGGAGGTTCGGATGAGCCTGCGTCAGCATACCAGCCAGGAGTTTGAAGCGGAGCTCGAGTCCGTCCGGCAGCGGATCTCGGAGATGGGGCGGCACGTGGACGGAGTGCTGGAGTCGGCCGGAAAGGCGCTGCTGGCGGGCGACAGCGAACTTGCCGAGCGGATCATCGTCGGGGACGAGGAGACGGACTCCATGGAATTGGAAATAGACCACCTCTGTCTGGAGATCCTCGCGCGCCGGCAACCGGTGGCCGATGACCTGCGGCTCCTGACCTCGGCGCTAAAGCTGGTCATCGATCTGGAGCGGATCGGCGATCTGGGTGTCAGCATCGCGGGGCGGGTGGTGGAGCTAGGGCGCGAACCACCGCTGATCCCTTATGAGGATCTGATGCGAATGATGGTCACGACGCGCGAAATGTTGACAGAGGCGCTGGATGCGCTGAGGAGCCAGGATGTTGCCCGTGCCAGCCGGGTCATCGACAAGGACGAGGTCGTCGATGCCTACTACTCGCAAATCTTCAACGACATCCTGAGCCGCATGCGCGAGAGCCCGGAAAACATATTTCGCGCCACCCGCGTTCAGGCCATTTCCAAGTACATCGAAAGGATCGGGGATCACGCCGCGAACGTGGCCGAGCGAGTGATTTTCATCGTGACCGGCGAGGATGTGCGCCACTTCTCGCGGATGAGTCGCAGCGACTTTTCCTGAGAGTGCGCCCTACCAGTCGGCCAGAAATCCATCCATTCGCGGCTCATCGTATCCGACCAACAAGCGACCGCGCACGTCGAGGATGGGCACGCGATCCGCGGCAACTCCGAAGCGCGAGGCTTTCTCCTGCAACTCGCGGGCAGCAGAAGGGTCATTCTCGATGTCTTTGACGGTGAAGGGAATGAGATTGGAAATCAGGTACCGGCGCGCTGCCTCAGAGGGCTGGCACCATGAAGTACCGTACAGGATCACAATGGGCGGCTCGCCCGGGGACCCCGCCCGTTCAGCCTTCTCGCGCACAGATGGGCGGTGCGGACCTGCCAGCGGGCAAGCATCGCCGGGCGGCAACTGCGCCAGCGCGCCCGTCTCGAATGCCTCACGCGACATCACCCGCGGCGACGTCTTGCCCTTGGCGAGCAATTCGCGCAGGTCAATGACCTCGACATTAGCATTGTTCTGCCGCTGGGCTGCGCCCTTGGCCTGGCCCATGACTCGCACCACTCGCCGGGCCATTTCGGGCACGTTCTCGGCCCTGTCGGTCGTGGCGAACATGCCGCTCGGTTCGACGTAGGTAAAGAGCAGCGCCGAATCCTTGCTCACCTCGCGCGGTGGCAGCTCGGCCCGGGTCGAGGGTGGCGAAGGCGGGACCGCGCCTTTCTTGCAAACGCAGACGAGAACCAAGAGAGCAAAGACGGTGTGGGCTCGAAGGCCCAGCCGATAGAGCCGCCTGGCGCGCAGGGGTCTTGCCCTCATCAAAGCGACAGCGTGAAGAGGTTCTCGGCGTCGGTGCGGTATTGTTTTAGGTAGGGCGAATAGCTACTCACGTTGATGGCGCCGTTGGGCTGGAAGGTCATGATGCGCAAGTAGCCATCCCCGCCTTGCCCGTCATCCTGGTAGTCAGCCAAGATTTGGTGCACCGGCGGGCCTGCGTCGCGTGTGCTGGTTAGATGGCTCTCGGCGTGGACGTGACCACACAGCACAATCCGCACGTTCGGGTTGTTGACGATCAGCTTCTGCCAGATTTCCTCGCCATCGTTTACGCCACCGGCCAGTGCTTCCACGCCATAGGTGTGGGGGTTGAAGGCCTGATCGGTCCGGGTCAGGTGATCGAATCGCGTGCCGTCCGAGTACAAATAGGCGTGCGTGAGCACGATGGCGTTCGTCGACGGATTCGCCTTGAGGACTCTGTCGGCCCAGGCGAGTACGGCGTCCCGCGGGCCGAATTCCAAGGACACGACAAGCCACGTCTGACCGTTGGCCTCAAACAAATGGAAGCTGTTGCTGGCTGTTCCGGGCTCGTAGGTGCCCTTGAATGTGGGCTGCCAGTCCAGACTGGTCAGCGAGAAGTACTTGTCGAAAAGGGTCGTGTCGCGACTGAATGCGCCCCCGGCTCCCGGGTAGTCGTGGTTGCCCATAGCCAAGACATAGGGCACGTTGAGGTCGAGCAGGTGCAGGCTGTGCGAGGCATTGGTCCATTGGTCGTCCACGTCGTTGTCGACGATGTCGCCTTCGTGGACCACGTAGAGAATGTTGCGCTCTGTCTTGTTGTCGACGATCCACTGCGTCTGGGCGTCGAAGATCTGCGGGTAGGTGGAGGAGTAGTACTGGGTGTCTGGCAAGGCGATCAAAGTCCACGGCACACCTGTGGGCGAACCCGCCTCTGGCTGCGTTCCGGAATCCGCGTCAGCTTGCCCGTCGACCCCTTCGTCGGGCTGCGTTCCGGCGTCCGTGTTGGGTTGCACTGCAACGTCACCCGGGGCCTGCGCGTCTCCCGCATCGACCGTGGGCACCGCCATCCCGCTATCCGGCAGGACGAGCGGCGTGCTGGACTCAGTGCCACAGGCGAGTAGTAGGACCACAGGAATACCAAGGACAAGGACTCTAGAATTGAACGTCATGGGGTCACCCTCGGGCCAGAAACTAGCAGCGCGTCGCCGGACCAATGTGACAAGAATGCAACGGCCCCAACCCGTGCGGCGCAACCGCGACTATTCGCAAGCGAATCCACAGTGGCGCAAGCAGTCTAATGTTGCACTGTCTTCGCGCCTTCGTTCCTGAGCTGTCACCCATCGGCCGCCGTCGGTGTTCTACGCTGCGACCATGGCTCTCGCACAAATGCCGTGTTCTGGGCCGGGTGGGGGCAGCCGCTACAACGAATTGGCAGGCCCAGCCTATGCCAGCCCTGAGCGTCGGCGCGTTGTAGTGACGGGAATTGGCGTGGTCACGCCGTTTGGCCACGACGTGGAAAACTTCTGGCAGGCGTTGCTGGCTGGCCAATCATGTATTGCGCCGATAACCCGCCTCGACACATCCGACTTTCCCATTCACTTTGGCGGGCAGGTCGCTGACGTCACGACGACACCGTTTCTTCCCGCCACGCTCATCCGTCGCAACGACCTCTCGACCAACATCGGCCTGCTGGCGGGCGGCTTGGCTCTCGAGTCGGCCGGCCTGGGCGCCTTGGCCGAGCACAGACGCCCCATCTCGGTCATGGTGGGCTCGGCCTTTGGGGCGATGCAGGGCCTGCAGGATGTCTACGACGCCTTCTACATGCGCGGCTGGCGCAAGATGCATCCCTTGTCAGTTCCCCGCAACATGTTCAATTCCCTGTCGAGCAACCTGTCGATCCAGTTCAAACTGGGGGGCAGTCACCACACAGTGGCGGCGGCGTGCGCGTCGGGCGCGGTGGCCATCGGCGAGGCATTTCGGCGCATTCGCTACGGCGAAGACGCGGTGGTCCTGGCTGGCGGAGCGGATGCTCCCATCTGTGGCAGTGTTCTGGCCGGCTGGACACAGCTGCGCGTGCTTTCGCAGCATTCCGAGCCAGCGCAAGCCAGTCGGCCCTTTGACAAAGATCGCGATGGCCTGGTGATGTCCGAGGGCGCCGGCATGCTGGTTCTGGAGGAGCTGGAGCATGCACGGGAACGCGGAGCGCGCTGTTGGGGCGAGATCGTCGGCTACGGCGCCAGCAGCGACGCCAGCCACTTGACCGCGCCCGAGGGTCCGGGTCAGTGCGAGGCTATCCTGCGTGCGCTGCATTCCGCGGGCTTGCGGCCAGAAGACATCGACTACGTCAACGCCCATGGCACATCGACCAGACTGAACGACGAGACCGAGACGAGGGCGCTGCGCGCGGCGTTTGGCGATCATGCCGCCAACCTCGCGGTCAGCGCCAACAAGTCCATGCTCGGCCACACCATGGGCGCCTCCGGCGCCTTGGAGCTGGTGTCTACACTGCTCACCCTGCGTGACGGCGTCATTCCGCCGACTATCAATTATTGTCATCCCGACCCGGCGTGTGACCTGGACTACGTGCCTAATCACGCGCGTCGCCGACCCGTGCGATTGGCCATCAAGAATTCCTTCGCCTTCGGCGGAGAAAACGCCGTGCTGGTTGTCAAGAAATCAGAGGAGTTGCCACAATGACCCCAGACGAAATCCGCGACCGACTTGCCCACATCATTGTCGAGAAACTCAACAGCGGCGTCGCAATGGAGGAGGTACGCTGGGAGAGCAATCTGCGCGACGATCTGGGAATCGACTCGCTGGCTGCTGCAGAATTGTTGTTCGAGATCGACCAGGAGTTCGGCGCACCCCTTGGCACAGTCGATGCCCGATCGCTGGTCACCGTGCGCGATGCAGTGAACGCCATCTCGCGCGGTCTGCCGTCATCAAGCCAGGCGGCGTGACAGGCCTATCCTGCGCGCGCCGTCAGGCGACGCTGCTGGCGGGCGCCGGGCCCGCGACACTTGCGTAGCGTTGGTACCCGGCGTTGCCCATGTAGCGGCGCAGGAGTTGCGGGTCGGTGGCGCGTAGATCGACGATGATCAGGCCGTCGATGCACTGGCCAAACCCTTCGTCGACATTGAAGCTGAGCAGAGAGGCCCCCAGACGGAAATAGTGCCGCAGCAGCATGGGAAGACCCTTTCGATCGCTCTCGATGTCTGATACCAAGGACGACACGTCCTCGGTGTCGCGTGCCAGGGCAGCTAGCGCCTCACGTTCCTGGCGGTTCAGTCGTTCACGTGGCGGGTTGCGAGCTTTCACCAGCGACGCAAGCTCATGGCCCCCGCGCAGCCGGGAGAGAAATTCCACCATAAGTCGACGTGACAGGCCAGCGTAGGCCTGACTGATGCTGACCGGTCCAAACAGGATCTTGCACTCGGCATTGCGGACCAGGTACTCACCGATGCCCCGCCACAGAAGCGACAGCGGCGCGGCCTGGCCTTGGTATTCCGGCCGGACGAATGAGCGGCCCAGTTCCAGCGCCGGCCCCAATCGTTCCAGAAATCCCAGCTTGAACTTGAACAGCGTATTTGTGTAAAGACCGTCGGCGCCCTGTTGCGGGAGAATGTCGTCCACGCGGCCTAGGCGATAACTGCCCACAATTTCGTGTCGGGTCGTATTCCACAGGAACAGGTGCACGTAGTGCTGGTCGAACATATCCAGGTCGAAGGGCTGGCCCGTGCCCTCGTGCACCGCGCGGAAGGCCTGCTCGCGCAGGCGGCCGATCTCTATGAGCGAGGAAGGGATCTCGCGGCGGGTTGCCATGAACACGCGAAAGTCCCCTTGCTCCACCAACAGTGCCGTTGCAGGAAGGGCCATGACCTCGTCGTTCAGGCAGCGGGACGGCTGCGGCTCGCGCAAAGGTTGCGCGTGGACATTCTTCTCGCTGGCGGCAAAACGTGGGCGAATCGCACTCTCTCTCCACTGCAGCATGTAGGTCTTGAAGCGCAGGTAATCAGTCAAGGTCAGATCGTCGGGATATCGTGCGATCTTGTGCGGCGGGATAGGGCGCCCGATGCGCACAGAAACGCGCGAGCGGCTACGCTTGAGAAACTCCGAGGGCAAGAGAGCCGTGCGCAGCCGGGGATGGATCAGGCCGGAAAGCTGGAACGCCAGACTGTTGTGGCCCTCGAAGAACATAGTGATGGCCGTGGCGCCGGTTCGACGGGCCAGCACCGCCACCGTGCGGTGCCAAGTCGGGTCAGCGATGCAGGCCCGCCTCAAGTGTAGATGCGATACCGTCCCGGCCGGAAAGATGCCCAGCGCACCGCCTTGGGCCAACCACTTCATGGCCAGCCGAAGCTGTGAGGTGTTGCGCTGGGTGGCCTCGTCGTCGCCCAGGATGTCCACGGGCAGAATCCAGGGACGGAATTCCGGAATCCGGTGAAGCAGGCGATTGGCAAGCAAGCGAAAGTCAGGGCGGGACTGGGTCAGAATATCGCCCATGATCAGCCCGTCGATAGCGCCGAAGGGATGGTTGGCCACCACGATGAGCGGCCCGGTCGAAGGGATCTTGGCCAAGTCCTCGGGCAGAAGGTCGTAGAACACGCCGAAGGTGCGAAGGGCTGTGGCGAAGTAGTTGCGATCAGCGGTCGATGGCGAGGCTAGCGCGTAGAGGTCGTTGATCGCGGAAAGGGAGAATGCCTGTTCAAGGGGCCTCTTGATCAGGCGAAACAGGATGCGTCCAATCGGATTGCCGATGGTCGCTCCCAGGTCAATGAGACGCGCCGGTCGCTCATGCGAACCGGCGTCCTGCGCTTTGCTGCCAGGCACGGAAAAGAACCTTCGCGCTAGTAGCACCAGATCGGTACGCCTGGCTCGGACGTGGCAAACCAGTCCTCCAGGCGCAGCGTGCGCAGCAACTCGTCCTGTTCAAAATCCTGCATATCGCTTTCGCGTTCGGCGTCCACGGCATGCTGGGACCGGCTCAGGGCGAGACCACAATTCTGCTGATCCTGCTTGGCTGGTACCATGTGAACCTCCTTTTTGACAGGACAATAGTAAGACTGCGCGCGTGTTGACCGCGTGACAGGAAAGCAACCTTTCTGTGGCGTTGCTGCGGGAAATCTGCCTACGAGGCCGCGCGTTTCAACAAGGCCGCGTTGCGGCGCAAGGCGCTTTCCAGCCACTTGGCCGTACTCAGCCCGAGAAAGCGTCGGTGCAAGGCCTGCGCGCGATCACGAAAATGCGCGGCCACCGCCCGGGCCGCAGCCGCGTGCTCGGCTTTGCCCTGCGCCTCCCAGGAGGCTGCTTCGCGAGCTATCCATTCGGCCAGCACAAAGGCGTCGTGAAGCCTCCCCAGAACTTCCTGCAGATCCTTGAAGCGTTGTATGGCCGAAGCGCGACCGCCGAACAGAGCGCGATCCAACTCGGCGGCATATCGGAGCCAGCGACAGCGCCGACGAATGGCATGCAACGCCATGGGAGCGAAGTGTCTGCCCAGAGCGCGCAGTTCATCGAGTGCCACCCGGGCGCGCCTCCGGCGTGCCTCGGCCAAGCGCAGAGCAGCTTCGCTCGAGTCGGCCCCGCCGCGAGCAATCAGGACGTCGAGATCCTCGTGCAACCGAGTCGCATCGAAATCGGCGAGCGCCTTGGCCAGCTCCGCGTGGGCATGGCCACGCGCAGTTTCGAGCCGGCTTCGCAGGAGACGCACCACCGTGGGCGCGGCTTTGGCCCGAGGCACTTCGGCATCAAAGAGCGCGACGCTGACATCAAGGTCGCGTCCTTGCCCGGCCAGCCGGGTCAGCGCACGCAGGCGCTTGATCGAGCGCCGCACGCGGCGCCCCGCCGGTCTTTGCGCGGCCACAGGCAGAGCCACGCGCAGGCGGCGCGAGGCGACCCGGATCTGGTGAATCGGTTCCTCTTTGCCGGCCTGGGCGCCTGGCAAATTGGCAAACAGCCGCTGCACGTGCTCACGCAAGAACTGCGTGGTGGGCTGCTCGCTCTGCTGTTTTCGCCGTTTCACGGGCTGCGAGTCTGGAACGAGAAACACCGACGGACAAGATCACAAACGACACGGGAGTATAATGGCGCAATGAAACTCAAGAAGCTCGTCCAGGAAACCGGCCGGCTTTGCCAGCCCTACTGCATCAGCGAAGGCAAGGACTTCCGGCTCAAAGACATCGATCCGTCGGACACTCGCCCGCTCAAGCCCGAGGACAAGGCCCGCGCCAAGGAAACCCTTGAGATGGGCATCGAAGCCCTGGCCAAGTTGCAGGACATTCTCTATGCACAGGACTCCTGGGCGGTATTGCTCATCTTTCAAGCCATGGACGCCGCCGGTAAGGACGGCGCCATCAAGCATGTCATGTCCGGTATCAATCCCCAGGGCTGCCAGGTGGCCTCGTTCAAGGCACCCTCAGTCGAGGAACTGGACCACGACTACCTCTGGCGCTGTCAGAAGCATCTGCCGGAACGGGGGCGCATTGGAATCTTCAATCGCTCTTACTATGAAGAGGTGCTTGCCGTGCGCGTACATCCCGAGTTTATCGAGAAGCAACACCTGCCGCCCCAGGTGGTCGACCAGAAGATTTGGCAGCATCGCTTTCAGGACATCTGCGCCTTTGAACGCTACCTCGCCCGCAATGGCATCGCCATCTGCAAGTTCTTCCTGCATGTGTCGTATGCCGAGCAGAAGCGGCGCTTTCTCGAACGCCTCGACACGCCAGAGAAGAACTGGAAGTTCTCTACGGCCGACATCGCCGAACGCCAACACTGGCGCGAGTACATGGTTGCCTACGAAGACATGATCCGCGCCACCGCCACGCCCTGGGCTCCTTGGTACGTCGTGCCCGCTGACCACAAATGGTTCACCCGCGCGGTGGTGGCCGGCGCGGTCATCGACGCGATGGCCTCACTCGATTTGAAGTACCCCGAGGTGGACAAGGCCCAGCGCGCCCAGTTGGCCGCGGCCCGCGCGGCGCTGCTGCCGGCCAAAGCGCCTTCAACCCATTGATCCAGTCACAGCAAGTTGCTGGCCAGGTCGGCCAGAGCCGAACGCTCACCCTTGGTCAGGTTGATGTGCGCGTAGATGCTCTGGCCCTTCATGCGATCGATGAGATAGCTGAGGCCGTTTGACCGCGTGTTCAGGTAAGGATGATCGATCTGGAAGATGTCGCCAGTCAATACCACCTTGGTTCCCTCGCCCGCGCGAGTGATGATGGTTTTCACTTCATGCGGAGTCAGGTTCTGCGCCTCGTCCACGATGAAGTAGATCCCGACCAGGCTGCGGCCGCGTATGTAGGCCAACGGCGCGATCACCAGTTTCTCCTCTTCGAGCAGCTCACCGATCCGTTTGTGTTTGGGATCGCTGTCGCCAAATTGGTGGCGAATCACGCCAAGATTGTCAAAGAGCGGCTGCATGTACGGGTCCAGCTTGGACTGGATATCCCCCGGCAGAAATCCGATGTCCTTGTTGGAAAGCGGCACCACTGGACGCGCCATGAAGACCTGGCGATAGCTCTTGCGACACTCCAGTGCCGCCGCGAGTGCCAACAATGTCTTGCCCGTGCCCGCCTTGCCCGAGATAGTCACCAGGCTGACGTCGGGATTCAGAAGCGCGTTCAGGGCAAAGGCTTGCTCGGCATTGCGGGGCACAATCCCATACGCCCCGACCTTGTTGACGTGCCTGATCTGCTTTCGCTCACTGTCGAAGGTCGCCAGAGCTGACTTGCGACCATTGCGCAGAATCAGACCTTCGTTGGGCAAGGGCGCGGGATCCAGCGACAAGTCGGCCATAGCCACCGAGTGCGGCGGGGCATACAGGCGGTCGATCACTTGGTCGCCGATGTGTTCGTACAGGCGCACACCATGGTACAGCGCAGAGATGTCCTTGACGTTATCGCTGCGGTAGTCCTGTGCGGTGAGGCCAATGGCTTTGGCCTTCATGCGCAGATTTACGTCCTTGCTGACCAGAATGACCTGACGCTTGGGCTGTTTGCGCGCCAGCCGGTACGCGATGTTCAGGATTTCGTGATCCGCGGTGCGGGTGTCGAAGGCCAGCTTCAGATCAGGATGAAAATCTTGCCCGACTTTCACCATCAGGCGCCCGAGGCCATCGCCGATCTTCACGCCGGTCTCAAACAGCGGCTCCGAGGACAGGGCATCGATGGCGCGCAAGAACTCGCGCGCGTGGTAGTTGAGCGATTCGTTCCCCTTCTTGAAGTTGTCGAGTTCCTCGATGACCGTGATGGGAATGACGATGTCATTCTCCTCGAAGTGGTAGATGCACTTGCTGTCGTGGAGAGGAACGTTGGTGTCGAGAACGAAGAGTTTGCGATTGGCCATTCGTGAACTCTGACGGCCTGATGTCTTCAGCATAGGGGGAGGCCCTACACCTGTCACCAGGGAAATCGCTCATCCGATGGTCGGCGTAGTGTCTTCGACCGGACCGCCACCCGTGGCACATGAATGTCACGCAAGGTTTTCGTGGCTGTCAGATTCATCAGGTGCCCACGAACATAAGACAGGTAGCTCGCAGGGGGTTGACACCGGGCCGGACTCTGACAAGAGTTCGGCCCATGCGAAAAACCACCGTTCTGGCCCTCTTCGTCACCTTCGCTTCTCTTGCGTGCAAACGCGAGGCAGAGGTGAAGACTCCCCCTTCACCACCTCCGGCCCCTGCCAAGCCGGCCCCGCCCCCGGAACCGGCGCAGATTCCAGCGCCGGCTGACGTGGCTGCAGCGCCCGCCGACGCCCAGAAGACGGCGAGCGGCCTGGCATCCAAAGTCCTGCAGAAAGGCACCGGCACCGAGAAGCCCAACGCCTGGGACAAGGTCAAGGTGCACTACACGGGGTGGATGACCAACGGCAAGATGTTCGACAGCTCGGTCCAGCGCGGCCAGCCCGCGGAGTTCCCGCTCAACGGCGTCATCAAGGGTTGGACCGAGGGTGTGCAACTGATGGTGGTGGGCGAGAAGCGGCGTTTTTGGATTCCGGCCGGCCTGGCCTATGGCGAGACGCCTCGGCGTCCCGGCGGTCCTTCGGGCCTGCTGGTCTTCGATGTCGAACTGCTCGGCATCACCGCGGGCATTAAGCCGCCGGCGGTTCCTGCGGACGTGGCGGCTCCACCCAAGGACGCCAAGAAAACCAAGTCGGGACTGGCCTACAAGGTCTTGCAGAAGGGCAAGGGCAAGGTGCATCCCAAGCCCGAGGACACGGTGCTGGCCCACTACAGTGGCTGGACCACTGACGGCAAGATGTTCGACAGCTCGGTCCAGCGCGGCCAGCCCGCCGAATTCCAGCTACAGGGCGTAATCAAGGGATGGACCGAGGGTGTGCCCTTGATGGTCGAGGGAGAAAAGACGCGCTTCTGGATCCCGGCCGACTTGGCCTACGGCACTCCGCCCCCGCATTCCGGCATGCCGGCCGGAATGTTGGTCTTCGACATCGAACTGATCTCCATCAAGAAGAAGTAGACATCTAGTCGCGCGGGCTGCCGGCGAAGGCAACTCAGGGTGCCCTGATCGCGTAGGCGAAGGTGGGCTTTGCCCGCCAGAGCCAGAGCGCGGGAGGGAATGGGAACCCTCCCAGGGTTCCCATTTAAGTGAAACCGTCTGGGTGGCTCCTGTTCCAGGCCCAGGCGGTTTCGACGATCTCGCGCAGGCCGTAGCGCGGCTGCCAGCCGAGCACCGCGCGCGCTTTGCGGTTGTCCGCCCACACGGCCGAGGGATCGCCGGGCCGGCGCGCCGTGTTCTCAGCGGCGATGTCCACGCCGCTGGCACGCCGAGCTTCGCGCAGGACTTCGAACACCGACGCGCCCTTGCCGGTGCCCAGATTGAACACGTCCGACCGGTTGTGCTGGGCGAGAAAATCCAGCGCGCGGGTATGGGCCTCGGCCAAGTCCAACACGTGGATGTAGTCGCGGATGCCGGTGCCGTCGGGTGTGGGGTAGTCTGTGCCGAAGACCAAGATCTTGGCGGCTCGGCCAGTGGCCGCGTTCATCACCAGCGGGATGAGGTTCTGTACGCAGCGCGGATCTTCACCGTTGCTGGCATCGAGAGCAGCACCCGCGGCATTGAAGTAGCGCAGGGCCACCGAACGCAAGCCGTGGCAGCTGTCAAACCAGCGCAACATTCGTTCGACCAGGAGTTTGCTCTCACCGTAGGGGTTTTCGGGGGCCAGGGGCGCGTCTTCGCTCACAGGCAACGATTGGGGCGTGCCGTACACCGCGGCGGTTGAAGAAAACACGAAGCGCCGCACGCCAGCCTGCTGCGCGGCCTCGATCAGGCAGAGTGAGCCGTAGACGTTGTTGTCGAAGTACTTGGCGGGATTGCGCATGGATTCGCCCGCAGCCTTGTAGGCAGCGAAGTGGATGACTGCGTCCAGCCGGTGGTCCCCGATCACTTGCCCAACCAGGGCCTGGTCCTGGGTGCGGCCGACCACCAGGGGTGTGTCGCCGATGGCCTCGCGGTGTCCGAATTCCATGCTGTCGAGCACCACGACGAAATCCCCGCGCGCCCGCAGCAGCGCCACCGTGTGCGATCCAATGTAGCCGGCGCCGCCGGTGACCAGAACCCGCATGCATCATCTCCGATTCTGAATGTGAATGGCCTCGCCCAACGCGGCCTTGGCCGCCTCCATAATGGCCTCGGGCAAGGTGGGATGGGCGTGAATGGTTCCGGCGATGTCGCCGGCCAGAGCCCCCATCTCGATGGCCAGCGCGGCCTCGGCGATGAGATCGCCCGCGCCATTGGCCACGATGTGAACGCCCAGTAGCTTGCGACTCTGCGTCTCGACCACGACCTTCACGAATCCGTCGGTGTCGTGGTTGGCGATGGCGCGGCCCAGGGCCAGCAAGGGAAACTTGCCCTGCGTGACCTGCAGGCCCTTTTGCTCGGCCTCGCCGGCGCTCAGGCCGGCGGACGCGATCTCCGGATCGGTGAACACCACCGATGGAATGACCTGGGCGTCCATCTCAGCGGCGCGGCCCGCGATCACTTCGGCCACGACCTCGGCCTCACGCGAGGCCTTGTGGGCGAGCTGAGGCTGCCCCACCACGTCGCCGATGGCGTAGATGCCGGCCACATTGGTGCGCATTTGGCGGTCCACCGGGATGAAGCCGCGTTCCACGCGCACGCCGGCAGCATCCAAGCCCAAGTTTTCGCTGTTGGGCTGACGGCCCACGGCGACCAGGATCTTGTCAGCGTCGAGCTGGCGTTCGCCAGCCTTGGTCGCCACCGTCACCACTGCCCGGTCGCCCTTTTCAGACCAGGTGCTGGCCCTGGCGTCGACCAGAATTTCCATGCCCAGCTGCTTCGCCTTGCGCGCCACCACTTGCACACAATCAGGCTCGCTGCCCGACAGGATGCTGGGCAGGGCCTCGACGAAGGTCACGTGGCTGCCCAGCTTGGCGTAGAGCGTGCCGATCTCCATGCCGATGTAGCCGGCGCCGATCACCACCAGACGCCGCGGTACCTCGGTGAAGGCGAGCGCGCCGGTGGAGTCGACCACGCGGTTTCCGTCGAAGGCGAAGCCCGGGATTACCACCGGCCGTGCGCCGGTGGCGATCACGATATGCGCGGCTTCCACCAAGAATGTCTTGCCGGCATCGGGGCCGGTGCCCTGCACCTCGACCCTGCCCGGCGCCAGCAAACGTGCGCTGCCGCTGCGCCAGTCGCAGCCATTGGCCTTGAGCAGCTGGCGCACTCCCGTCGACAACTTACCCACCACGCCGTCTTTCCACGACTGCAGCTTGGCCATGTCCACGCGTGGGTTGTCCGCCAGGATGCCCAGGTCCGCCGCGTGCGCTATCTTTTCGTAGAGCTTGGCTGCATTGATGAGCGCCTTGGATGGGATGCAACCCACGTTGAGGCAAACCCCGCCCGCCTTGTCGCGCTCGACGACCAAGGCCTTCTTGCCCAGTTGTCCGAGCCGGATGCCGGCTACATAGCCGCCCGGACCGGCGCCGATGACGAGAGCGTCCACACGCAGAGATTCCATATCGGGCCTTCTTATAGCAGCGTTGTTCGCGGCAGGCGACCTGCGCCTACTGCTTCGTCACAAGGTCGAAGACGCTGTTGCCCTGGCTGTCCAGCGCAACCGTGACCGGGAAACCGACGACATCAAGCCGCCAGATCGCCTCGGGACCAAGGTCGGCGAAGGCGACGATTTCGGAACGCCTGACCTTGCGAGACAGCAGCGCCGCCACACCTCCGGTCACCACGCCGTATACTGCCTGGTACGCGCGACAGGCGTCGGTGACCGACGCCGACCGCTTGCCCTTGCCAATGGTGGCCCTCACCCCCTGGGACAGGAGCAAAGGCGTATACGGGTCCATGCGGGTCGATGTGGTCGGACCACAAGGACCGACGGCATCGCCCGGCCTCGCCGGCGCCGGGCCACAGTAGTAGATGACGGCATTGGCCAGGGGTAACGGCAACGGTTGTTTGTCATTGATCAATTGCGCCAGTCGCTTGTGTGCGGCGTCGCGGGCTGTGAACAAGGTTCCGGTCAGCAACAGATCGTCACCCGCCCGCAGCGCGGGGATCTGTTCGATGAATTCGGGAATCGTCAATGAACGAGGCATGGTCAGATCTTCTCGGTCACTCGGCGCATGACATGGCAGTGCATGGCCACAGCAACCGGCAGGCACGCAATGTGACAGGGCGCGTGCTCGATGTGTACCGCCAGCGCCGTGGTGCGGCCGCCCAGACCCATGGGGCCAATCTGAAGCGCGTTGATGGCATCGAGCAGTTCCTTTTCCCTTGCTGCGTACGCGGCATCGTTGGCGACGGAACCGACCTCGCGCAGAAGCGCCGTCTTGGCCACTTTGGCGACCGAAGTGAAGCTTCCACCGATGCCCACGCCCACGATGAGCGGCGGGCAGGAGTTGATTCCCTTTTCGCGCACAGTCTCGAGCACGAATTCAACGATGCCCGGCCATGCGGTCGAGGGCGAGAACATGCGCAGAGCGCTGGCGTTCTCGGTGCCGCCGCCCTTGGGAAGAACGGTAATCTCGACCTGGTCGCCGGGCACCATGGTCACGGAGAGCTGGGCGGGTGTGTTGTCGTTGGTGTTCACGCGCTCCAGCGGATCGGCCACAATGGACGTGCGCAGATAGCCGTGGGTGTAGCCGAGCGCGACGCCTTTGTTGACGGCGTCAGCCAGGACGTCGCCCTCGATGTGTGCGTCCTGACCGACATTCACAAAGACCTCGGCGATGCCGGTGTCCTGGCAGAGCGCAATCGACCGCTCGCGCGCCACGCGCGCGTTGTCGGAGATCTGGGTGAGTATCTCCCGGGCGCGGGGCGATTCTTCTTTTTGAAACGCCTTGCCCAGGGCCTGCTGCACGTCGCGCGGCAGGAAGTAGTTCGCTTGCTGACACAGGCGCGCCACCGTCTCTGTGATCTTTGCTGCTGGTATCGTCCGCATGGAGTGCGCTCGCGATGAATACTAGCACCGCGACGTTCATGGGACGAACCTGTGGCTTCAGATGCGCTGTTTGCGCCACAAAATTTCGATGCGGTCGTCGCAAACCAGGCCGGGCAGGCGCGCCACGCGCTCGAAACCAAGTTTTCTGTAGAAGCGTGCGGCCGCCAGATTCTTGCTGTCCGACGAGACATACAGCCAGCGGCGATGGGCGAAGGTGTCGTGCTCCACGCGCGCGACCAGGGCGCGGCCCACGCCTTGGCCTGCGGCTTGCGGTGGCACAGCCAACAGCGCGATGAACGTGCCGAGGAGAAAGTCAGGCTGAAACACCACGATTCCCAAGATCGCGCGCTTGTGCACGGCAGCCAGAACGCAACTGGCCCGCGCGCGCCGGGAGAGCCAGCGTCCGAGCGGCGCGGCCCGAAAGCCCATGGAAAGCCAAGGTTCCATGGCGACGATCCACTCAGCCTGCCGGCGGGCCAGGGCCGGCTCAACCCGGCGAATCGTCATCGACGACTCCTGGTCCGCTGTTTTCTTTCGGCCCTGACCGGCGGTGGCGTAGCGGGCGCCAGCCAAAGGGCGCGGGCCGCGCTGACACCGGCTCGGCATCGGGTTGTTGCAAGAGATCCGAAACGGTGACGAAGCCAAGTCCCTTGTCGCGCAGGCCGCGAATGATGTCGGGCAAGGCCTCCTTGGTGCGCGGCCCGCGTCCATTGATGTGAAAGATCACGATGGAGCCTGGTTTGGTCGAAGCCAGCACCACCGCCACCATCTTCGCTGCGGCGATGTGGCCGCCGGCATCGCCCGAAATCACGTCCCATTCCACTGTGGGCAGATGCTGCCGGGCCGCCATCCGCACCACGGCTCGGTTCCACGCGCCCGCGGGTGGGCGAAAGGCGACGGACTGGCGGCCCAGCTCAGCGATGAGCGCCTCGGTGCGCGCGATCTGCTCGCGGGCTTTGCGCCGGGGGATGCGGGTCATGCGGGCGTGCGAGTAGGAATGATTGCCGAATGCGACCCAAGCCTGGGCGGCCAACTCCTTGGCTTCGGCCGGATGGGTTTCGATCCAGCGGCCGGTCGGAAACACCGTCATCGGGATCTGCTCGCGCTTCAGGATGTCGAACACTTCACGATCAAAGCCATTGTCCTGCTTGAGCGTGGCGCAGGCGTCGAAGGTCAGCGCCACCACCGGCTGGTGCGTGCGCACCCGCGCAATGGCGAACCAGGGCAGCGGCTGGGCCACCGGTGCGGTACGCGGTTGGGAGTCAATCGGCGGTGCGGCGTCAATCGGCGACTCGGCGTCAATCGGCGACTCGACGTCAATCGGCGACGCCGAGTCGATCGGCGGCGCGGAGGCATCTTGCGCGGAAAGCATGACCGCTAGCAGAAGCGCGTTCATGGGCTAGTCTCGCAGCCTCAGCGTCATGACGATGGCATCCTCATCGTTGTCTTCATAGTAACGAGCGCGGATTCCGACCTGCTGAAACTTGAAGCCACGGTACAGCGCCTGCGCCGCCAGGTTCGACCGGCGCACCTCAAGCTCGACGGTCTGGTAGCTGGCCCGTCGGGCCACGTCCAGAATGTGTCGCAGGAGGCGCGCTCCGTGGCCCTGGCGTCGCGCCTCAGGGTGGGTGGCGATGTTTAGGATGTGCAGCTCGTCGGCGACCAGCCAATAGTCAGCGAAGGCTACCGGGCGGCCGGTGATGGTGTCGTGCAGGACCTCGACGCGTGCCCAAGAGCGCAGCATTTCCTCCTCGAAAGCCTGACGCAGCCAAGGGGTGCGAAACGACAGTCGTTCGATCTCCATGACCGCGTCGAGGTCAGCCGGGGTGAGCGGCTGGATGAGGTACGGCTGAGAAACCTTGTTCACGGCCACGGATCGCCTGCCAAACCTAGATTACAACGGCTTGGCCCCGCCGTCGCGCACACCCGCGAGCAGCACGGCCCATAGCGCATCCACCCCCTCGCCGGTTTCTCCCGAAACCAGCGACACCGGCGGGGCGTCGGGTCCGAACGCTACACGCGCCTTGCCGCGGGCGGCCCCATGCTCGGCCGTGCGCAGCTTGTCGGTCTTGGTCACCACCAAGTGGTGCGGCACGCGTTCGCTGCGCAGCCATTCCACCAGTTGGATTTCCTCCTCGCCGGGCGCCCGGCGTGCGTCGAGCAAGATGAGAAACAGGCGCAGCGATGACCGCGCCTTCACATAGCCTTCAACCAGGCGTTGCCAGGCCTTGCGCTCGTCGCGAGAAACCTGCGCGTAGCCGTAGCCCGGCAGATCCACCAAGCGCAAAGCAAGGCGCTCACCGGTTCCAGGCAAGCGCAAGCTGAGGTCGTAGAAGATGAGCCCGCGGGTCCGCCCCGGCGTCTTGGACACGCGGGCCAGCGCGCGCCGGCCCGCCAAGCGGTTGAGCAGCGTCGATTTGCCCACGTTGGAGCGGCCGGCGATGGCCACCTCGACTGGCCCCTCGGGCGGCCAATGACCCGCTTCGCGTGCCTCGGCCAGGTACACGGCGTCGATGACGGTAGGCATTGCCATGGCGGGTAGTCTACAGGGTAGACGGGCCGCCACTCAAAGAACCACCTCCCGCTGAGAACACAGAGGGGAGAGGGGAGGACGCAGAAGCCGGACCCGAGGGTCTCGTGATCTGCCGTGGGTCCGATGGAGTCATACCTCCTGCTAGCGTTTCTTTCTGAACGGCAGGATACGATGACCCACTCGCCCGTCTCATCCTATCTCGCAGGTCCGCTCTGTGGCCTCCCTCTCCCCTCTGTGTTCTCAGCAGTACGCCGCCGTTCGCGTTGCTGCCGCAAGTACGCAAAGACGCTACAATCGAGAGATGTTCAGGTTGGTCGGTCTCACCGGGGGCATCGGCACCGGAAAATCCACCGTGGCGCGCATGATCCGCGAGCTGGGCGTGCCGGTCATTGACGCCGACCTCTTGGCCCGGCAGGTGGTGGAGCCGGGCCAGCCGGCCCACGCCGAGATCGCGGCCGCCTGGCCCGAGGTCATCGAGCAAGGCGGCGGCATCGATCGCAAGAAGCTGGCGGAGCGCATTTTCGCGGATCCAGCCAGCCGCGCGCGCCTGGAAGCTATCACCCACCCGCGCATCACGGAGCGAGCGCTGGCGCAGGCCGATGAGTTTCGACGCCAGGGATTGCCGCTTGCGTTTCTCGAAGCTGCCTTGCTGGTCGAAGCCGGCTTGCACCGCCGCCTGGACGGCCTGGTGCTGGTGGTGGCCAGCGAAGAACAACAGGTGAGTCGGGTGATGGCCCGCGAGGGCTGCAGTCGCAGTCAAGCCCTGGCGCGGCTGCAGGCCCAGCTTCCTCTGGAAGAGAAGCGCCGGGCCGCCACGGATGTCGTCGACAATTCCGGCGACGAAGCAACCACCCGGCGCCAGGTCGAGGCGCTGGTGCGCAAGCTTCGCGGTCAGTGAGGCGAGAATGAAGAAGCTCCGCGCAACGGCCCTCTCGGTGATAACCAGTCTGATCAGTTGCGGATGCGAGAGGAATGCCCCACTGGAGATGGACAGGAAGGGGCCTGACGTTTGGCGGGTGGACGGGCGAGACTATGGGATTTCGTTTACCCAGTACGAGTACGGACCACCCGGTAGCGTGCTTTTCGTGGTGGGATTTCGGGTGGCGGCCGAATCAGATCTTTTTGGGGTCAACGAGCAGACCGCAAGGACCCTGGCCTGGCCGATTCTTCGCTACGCATACGAGCATCGCAGCTACCAACGAGCTCGCATTCCCCCACTCAGGGGGACGCTGCCACCGATTGTGCGGATCGCCGTGGATCTGCTACCGCCGCTGGGCATGAAGCAACCGAAACCCGGCTACCGTGTGGTCCTCTCTGTCGGCGAGATCGTGTCGTGCCTCAATCGGGGCGAATCGTGCAAGCGGCCTTGAACACATCTGGCATCGCGTCAGCAAAACGGGTGACACGCGAGCGCGGTGACGAATGGCTGGGCGTGGGGAGCAGACCCACGCTTGTCGGCCGGACTGCCTGAGTGGATTGTCGTCCTTGTGCGACGTGACGGGGTTATCAGGTCCGCGCAAGAACACAGTGGACGTCGGGCCAGAGCGGGCCAAGAATTGGGGCAGATGCCATGACCTTCCAAGACAGAATCGTTCGTGACCCGGGGATCTGCGGTGGACAGCCCGTTGTGCGAGGGACGCGCGTGCTGGTGCGGACCATCCTTGGCTACCTCGCGCATGGTGAGACTGCGGCCACGATCTTGGCCGACTTTCCCAGCCTGACCGAGGAGGATGTGCGCGTGGTTGTTGCGTTTGCCGCGGCCTCCGCCAGTGAGGATCTTCCCGCCCCGACCCCGGCTCCCCATGAGGTCAAGGTCGCGTGAAGATCACCTATTTCATTCGTGCGCTGGCAGTCGTGCGCAGGCGGAGCGCATTCAGGCGGATGAAGCCGCCAGCGTCGCGCTGGTCGTAGGCGCCGTGATCGTCCTCGAAGGTGA
>Ga0265342_10001768_pt1 | contig 19717 bp, 28 predicted proteins | sample 4CB327metaG_FD_203125 | JGI IMG/M metagenome (GOLD analysis project Ga0265342, IMG submission 203125) | Rhizosphere microbial communities from Carex aquatilis grown in University of Washington, Seatle, WA, United States - 4-CB3-27 metaG | ecosystem: Host-associated > Plants > Roots >...
TCGGCCATCCAATCCTCCTCCGGACCAAAGAAAAAGCCCCACGACTCCTCGAGTCGTGAGGCACCATTGCCCCGGGCGGCCGCCTCCACCGGCGGTTTGCCCGACCGCACGTTAGCCAGAATCGCGGGCAGCGGTCAAGTCAGCTCGAGCGATGCGGGCCGACGAACGCAGCCGCCAGCCCGAGGGCGACGAGGATGCCGCCGCCGAACCAGCGCTGGAAGCGCGCCACGCGCCGGGAGCCGCGCAGCCGCTCGGCGACGGAGCCGGCGACGACCGCGTAGAGGCTGTCGCTCATCATCCCGAGCAGCGCGAAGCTGAGGCCGAGCACGAGCACCTGCAGCCAGACGTGGCCGCGGGAGACGTCCACGAACTGGGGCAGGAAGGCGAAGATGAAGACGATCGTCTTGGGATTGAGCACGTTGACGACGACCCCGTCCGCGTAGAGGCGACGGAGGCTCCGCGGCGCCGTCCCGTGCAGCGCCTCGTCTCCGGCCCGTGTCAGCAGGCGCCGCACGCCGAGGAAGACGAGGTATGCCGCGCCGACGTATTTCACGGCGTTGAAGGCGACCGCCGACGCGAGCACGAGCGAGGACAGCCCCACCGTCGCCGCCGTGATGTGCACGAGCGTCCCGGTGCTGATCCCGAGCACGGAGACGAGGCCTGCCCTCCGGCCCTGGTCGATGCTCCGCCCGACGACGTACAGAACCGCGGGCCCGGGAATCGCGAGCAGGCCGATCCCGGCCGCGAGGAAGAGCGCATACGTGGAGAGCGCCGGCATCGACGGTCAAACGTACAACGCCGCGAGCTCGCGGCCCGTGGCCGCGACGCGGTCGCGCAGCTCGGCGGGCTCGAGCACCTCGAGGCCGGCTCCGAAGCGGAGCAAGTCCCGGTACGCCTCGCCGAGGTTCTCGAAGCCGAGCACGGCGCGGCCGTCGCTCTCCACGCGCGAGTCGTGCGGGAGAAACCGCTGCACCTCCTCGGAGACGCGCACCGTCACCTCGATGCGCGGCCGCTCGCGCTCGAACGCGCGCGACCACTCGTCCCAGAACCCGGTGAGCTCGAAGCCGTCGGGCCGGTCGAACGCCTCGTCGAGCGGTCGCACGGAGACCACGCGCGAGACGCGGTAGACGCGCATGCCGGCCGAGCGGTGCGCGATCAGGTACCAGGCGCCACCCTTGAGCACGAGCCCGAGCGGCTCGATCGTGCGCCGGACGACGCGCGGCCCTTCGCGGTAGCGGATTCTGACCCGGCAGCCGCGCCAGACGGCCGCGGAAAGCGCAGGCAGGTGCGGGACGCGGTCCTCGGCGCGGAACCAGCCGCGCGTGTCGAGGTGGAAGAGGCGCGACGCATGGGCCGCCCGCTCCTGGAGCTCCGACGGGAGCGCCGCCAGCACCTTCAGCCGGGCGGCGGCCAGCTCGCCGCCGAGCCCGAGCTCCGCCGCAGGGCCCGGCATCCCGGCTGCGAAGAGTGCCGCCGCCTCGTCGGCGGTGAGCCCGGTCAGCCGGGTGCGATAGCCGCCGGCCAGCCGGTAGCCGCCTGCGGGCCCGCGCAGGGCCTCGACCGGCACGCCGGCCGCAGCGAGCGAGCCGACGTCCCGGTGCACGGTGCGCACGGAGACCTCGAGCCGCTCGGCGAGTTCGGCCGCAGTGAGCTGGCCGCGCGTCTGCAGCAGGAGCAGGAGGGAGACGAGGCGGGTGGCGCGCATCGACTTCGACGGTAGTCGCTGAACATGACAGAAGATGTCCTCTTTGTCTGCGAGTCTCCCGGGACATGGCCGACAAAAACATCTGGAGCGACGACTGGGGCGAGCAGCCGGAGGACTGGTCGGGCGGCGGCGGCCGCTCGAAACGCCTGCCGCGGGCCGCCGAGCGGCCCGGGCTCGGCGTGACCCTCTACGAGCTCGACCCGGGCAACTTCGTCGTCTACCACTTCCACCACGCCTGGGAAGAGGTGCTCGTCGTGCTGCGCGGCCGGCCGACGCTGCGCACACCGGACGGGGAGCGGCAGCTCGACGAAGGCGAAGCCGTCCACTTCCCGCTGGGCGCGGAGGGCGCGCACGGGCTGCGCAACGAGACCGACGGGCCCGTGCGCTACCTGATGGCCTCGACGCTCTCGTCGCCGGAGGTGTGCGAGTACCCGGACCTGAAGCAGATCACCGCCCAGGCGCGCACGCCGTCGCTGACGGGCGAGCGGCTCTGGCTCATTCACGACGTCGAGGAGGAGGGATGAGCGAACGCGAGGAGGGCGGGTCGACCGTCGAGCTGCTGCTGCTCGAGCCCGAGATCGTGGCGTGGCTCGAGGACTACCGGCGGGAGCCCGAGGAGACGCCGAAAGACGAACCGCCCGAGGCGGCATGAGCAGGCCGAACGTCTTCGGCGGCGAGCCCGACATGACGGCGGAGACGATGAAGATCCGCAGCCGTTTCGTCGGCAAGGCCGCCGGCGCGAAGGAGCTCGGGGCGTCGGTCCACGAGCTGCTCCCCGGCTCGACGGGCTTCCACCTGCACGCGCACTACGGGATGGAGGAGCTGTTCGTCGTCCTCAGCGGCCGCCCGACGCTGCGCACGGGGGGCGGCGAGGAGGAGGAGCTCGCGCCCGGCGACGTCGTCTCGATGCCGCGCGGGATCGAGGGGCTGCACACGTTCGCGAATCCGACGGACGAGCCGGCGGTGGTGCTCGCGATCTCGACGATGCCGGTGCCCGAGGTCATCGTCTACCCGGAGCTCGGCAAGTTCGGCGTCGCGACGCGAAACCCGTTCGCTCCGCTCGCCGAGGGCGGCGACGCCGGCGTCGTCGGGATGTTCGACCTGCCGGCCGACGCGTGATTTGACGTTGTCCGGCTAAGCGCGTATCGTTCGGCGGCCATGTTGCTCGCGAACGTGATGAACCCGAATAGCGCCTCGCCGCGCGGCCGCTAGGGCCGCGCCCCGCCTGACGCGACCTCCCGTTCTCCGTTCCCTTCTCGTTTCACAAGGAGCAGCATGTCTACGTTTGCACCACCACCACGTCTAGACACGTCCGTCGACCGGGACGTCCCGGCGGTCGAGGTTCGCAACCTGACGAAGGTCTTCCGGCGCCGTGACCGGCGGGCCGGCAGGTTCGCGCGGCGGCGCCTGCCGGCACTGAAGGACGTCACGTTCACGATCGCGCGCGGCGAGTGCGTCGCCATCCTGGGCCAGAACGGCTCGGGCAAGTCGACGCTCGTCCGGCTCCTGTCCACCTTGCTGCTCGACGACGGCGGCGAGGCCCGCATCTTCGGACATGACGCGTTCCGCGACACGCGGGCGATCCGCCGGCTCGTGAACCGCGTCTCGGTCGAGGCGAGCTTCTTCAAGAAGATGTCCGCGTCGGAGAACCTCTCCTACGCGGCGCGCTTCTACGGCATGCCGCCGTCGGTGACGCGTGTCCAGATTCCTGCGATCCTCGAGAAGGTCGGCTTCCCGTCCGAGCGTCGCGGCGAGCCGATGGAGAACCTCTCGCGCGGCATGCAGCAGAAGGTGGCGCTCGCCCGGGCACTGCTCACCGCACCCGTCCTGCTGCTGCTCGACGAGCCGACGACCGGGCTCGACCCGCGTTCCAAGCTCGAGGTGCAGAACTTCGTCAAGGACGTGCGGGCGACGCACGACGCGACGATCCTGCTCTGCACGCACGACATGGCCGAGGCGGAGAACCTCGCCGACCGCGTCGGCCTGCTCGACCGCGGCGAGCTCCTCTTCCTCGAGCCGGTCGCGGACGTGAAGCGCCGGTACGGCGTCGAGACGCTCGAGCAGGCGTTCTTCGCGGCCACCGGCCGCTCGTTCGAAGAGGAGCACGAAGAGGAGGACGAGTTCAGGGAGGTGTACGCATGACCGCCGTCGGAGCGACGTTGCGCAGCGAGCTGATCGGGCTCGGCGGCATCGTCGAGCGCAACGTCTATCTCACCAAGCGCTACATCCTGTGGGACGTCGCGTTCATGGTCTGGACGATCGCGAACACGCTCACGATCGTGTTCATCGCCCGCGCGGTGCCGCTCTCGGCTGCCCGCACGAACGTCCTCGAGACGCAGCTGCTCGTCGGAGCGGTCATCTGGGCGTTTCTCGGGATCATCTTCGAGTTCCTCACGGAGACGGTCGCCTGGGAGCGCTGGGAGGGGACGATCGAGTACACGTTCATGGCTCCGCTCTCGCGGTCGATGCACCTCGGCGGCATGGGCGTCTTCGCCGTGCTCTACGGCCTGATCCGCGCGACGATCCTGTTCTTCGCGGTGGCCGCGTTCATCGGCATCCACATGCCGGACGCGAACTTCGGCGCGGCGCTCGCGCTGCTGGCGATTGCGTCGATCTCGTTCATCGGCGTCGGGATGATGACGTCGGTCCTGCCGCTCATCTCGCCGGAGAAGGGCGCGCAGCTCGGCTTCGTCGCACAGGGCCTGATGCTCGTCGTCTCGGGCGTCTACTACCCCGTCTCGGTGATGCCGCACTGGATGCAGTGGCTCGCCAAGATCTCGCCCGCAACGTATGCGCTGCGCGGCGACCGGGCGGCGATCGTCCACGGGGCAGGCGTCGCCTGGGCGGACGTGTGGCCGCTGCTGCTCATCGCGGCCGCAGCGATTCCGCTCGGGCTGGCGATCTTCCACCGCGGCGAGCGGTATGCGAAGAAGCACGGAAAGCTGAAGCGGTCGGGATGAGCGTCACCTTCAGGAAGATCGACCCGGCGCCGGGCTTCGACGAGTACCTGCCGCACGATCTGCTGCACTACGTGGCCGAAGCCGAGTGGGGCCTCGACGGAGGCCGGTCGGAGCAGCGTGCGAGCGTCCTCGTATACGCGTGGGCGGCACATCGCCGACACGGGAGGCTGCCCGAGTACTGGCGTGGCCGGCTGGCGGAGCTTCAACTGGACGAGCGGCAGCTCGAACGCGTTCTGGCGACGCTCGACGAGCTCGCGGAGCGCTGGCACCGTCTCGCGGTCGGCGAGTCGATCACGCTCGAGTGGTCGCGGCCCGAGCGTGCTAGCGCAGCCGCTCGAGGCAAGCCCGCAAGCCGTCCCGCCAGTGCGGGAGCAGAGGCGCGCCCTCGCGCTCGCTCCGCAGCACGGAATAGGCAGGCCTCGGTGCCGGACGGCCGAGCTCCTCGCTCGTGATCCGGCGCACGCGGCAGTCGAGGCCCGCCTCCTCGAAGATCGCCTCCGCGAAATCGGCCCACGTGCACTCGCCCTCCGCGGCGAGGTGCCAGATCCCGCTCGGCAGCTCGACGAGCTCGCGCGTGGCGGCGGCGAGGTGTCCGACGTACGTCGGGCAGCCGCGCTGGTCGGCGACGACGGCGACCTCGTCGCGCCCTGCGCCCAGCGCGAGCATCGTCCGCACGAAGTTGCGGCCCGTCCAGCCGAACAGCCACGACGAGCGGACGATCCAGGCGCCCTCGCCGGCCGCGGCCTCTCCGTGCAGCTTCGTTCGGCCGTAGGCGGACTGCGGGTTCGGCGCGTCCGACTCGACGTACGGCTCCCGCTTGCGTCCGTCGAACACGTAGTCGGTCGAGAAGAGCACGAGCGGCGCGCCGAGCTCGGCCGCGTGCTGCGTGCCGCCGACGTTGACGGCTGCGGCGCTCTGCGGATCGGACTCCGCGCCGTCCACGTCCGTCCACGCCGCCGCGTGGAGCACGAGGTCGATTCCCCCGAGCTCCGGCGGCGGGAAGGTCACGTCCCAGTCGGCGCGCGTCAGCGCGAGCGCGTCCGGGAACGTCTCGCACAGCGCCGCGCCGAGCTGCCCGCCGGCGCCGGTTACGACGACGCGTCGCGTGCCGAGAGGATCGGCGATGACGTGCTCCAGAGATGGCGGACGCGCTCGTCGCTCCACGGGATCCCGCGCTCGTCCGGGTCGTCCGGGTCGTACTCCTCGGTGACGAGGTACGCGAACAGACAGTCGGTCAGCGCTTCGTACCCATGCGCATGTGTGCCGGGCACGTAGACGGCGACCGGGTTCTCGTCGCCGATGTCCTCCGTGAAGACATCGCCGGTCGTCCGGTCGAGCACGACGACGCGCACCATCCCCGCGAGGCAGACGAAGACGTCGTCCTGGCCCCGCTCGTGGTAGTGGAGCCCGCGGATCACACCCTTGCGCGAGCGGGAGAGGTTCACCTGCCTGATCGGCTTGGGGAGGTCGCTCGCGCGCACGAGCTCGGTGAACCAGCCCCGATCGTCCGCACGCAACGTGAGCGGGAACGTGCGGAGCTTCATCGGTTGACGCCGTTTGCGCGCACGAAGTCGTTCACCTCGTAGTACGCGTCGATCGACTCGCCCGCGTCGCCCCAGAACCCCTCGACGACGTCCGCCTCCATCAGCCCTTGCTCGACGTACCAGTTGTTCACGTCGGTGATCTCGAGCTCGCCGCGCCCCGAGGGCTTCAGCGTCGGCAGCACGTCCCACACCTCCGCGTCGTAGAAGTAGGCGCCGGTGACGGCGAAGCGGGACGGCGGCGTCTCCGGCTTCTCGACGATGCTCGCAACGCGGTGGCCGTCCATCGCCGCGACGCCGAGGTGGCGCAGATGCTCGTCCTTCTCGACGCGCGAGAGCACGATCCGCGCCCCGGCCGGCTGCGCCTCGAAGTTCTCGACGGTCGGCCGGAGCGAGTTCTCGAAGACGTTGTCGGCGAGCAGCACGCAGACCTTGCCGCGGCTGACGAACCGCTCCGTCAGCCCTAGCGCCTCGGCGATTCCGCCCGCCTGCTCCTGGTAGGCGTAGAGGAGCCGGTCGATCCCGTACTCGTGGCCGTTGCCGAGCAGCCTGAAGAACTCGCCCGCGTGCGTGCCCCCGGTGACGAGCATCAGTTCGTCGATCCCGGCGTGCACGAGCGCCTCGACCGCGTACGTGATCATCGGCCGGTCGTAGAGCGGCAGCAGGTGCTTGTTCGTGATCCGCGTCAGCGGATGCAGCCGCGTTCCGGACCCGCCCGCGAGGATGACGCCTTTCATCTGCAGGCGATGCTAGTGGTTTGACCGGTGACGTTGCCCGGTTCCCGGGTTGCGAGCACCAAGCGATGCAAGGACGCAGGGAGCGTTCATAGCCAAAGCTATGGACGCGACCGAGGACGCGGCAGCGCGCAGCGTGATCGCGAGCCGGGGACCCGGCGAACGTTGCCGGTCAGACCACTAGGCGCGCCGGCCGCTCGCCGCCGCCGGGAGGAACGGGAGGAAGGGAGGAGCCCCTCCCGGCGGCGGAGCGAAACGGCGTTAGGGGTGGACCGGAAGGATGAGGATGAAGACGGTCAGGGCGGCCGTGAGGGTCACGATCAGGCGCATGTCCCACTCCTCGTCTGCATGCGAACGACGATAGAGCCGCTCCGTCAAGGGTCCGTTTCGGCGGTGCAAGGAAACGGTTAGGTTTGAGGCGATGGCCCCGAGACCCCGGCGCTCCTGTCTGGCCGTGCCGGCGTCCAGCCTGCGCATGCTCGAGAAGGCTGCGGAGCTGGCCGCCGACGAGGTCGTCGTCGACCTCGAGGACGGCGTCGCCGCCGACGCGAAGGACGAGGCGCGGACGAACCTGGCCCGCGCCCGCGCGCGCGGAACGCTCGCGATCCGGATCAACGGCCTGGCGACGCTACGGTGGCGCGACGACCTCGCCGCGATCGCCGAGGTCCGGCCGGACGTCGTCGTCGTGCCGAAGGTCGAGTCGGCAGGCGACGTCGCCGCCGTCGCTGCGCTCCTTCCCGAAGGCGTCGGCCTGGAAGTGCAGATCGAGACCGCGCGAGGGCTCGTCGAGGTGGAGCGCATCGCCGCCGCGGGGCACCCGCTCGAGGCGCTCGTCTTCGGGCCCGGCGACTTCGCCGCCTCGCTCGGCGTCCCGGTCCTGACGATCGGGGCCGGCTCGTGGGGGTACGCGCTCGCGCGCATCGCGGTCGCCGCCCGCGCGAACGGCCTGCAGGCGGTGGACGGCCCGTACGCCGATCTGCGCGACCTGGACGGGCTGCGCGCGGCTGCAACTGCGGCGCGCGCGCACGGGTTCGACGGCAAGTGGGTCGTGCACCCGGATCAGATCGCGCCGGTGAACGACGTGTTCACGCCGTCGGCGCAGGAGGTCGAGCAGGCGCAGCAGATCCTCGCCGCCGCGGACGGCGCCAGCCGTCTCGACGGCGCGATGGTGGACGCCGCCACGAAACGCATGGCGGAGTCGGTCATCGCCCGGGCGGGCCTTTAGGCGCCGCGCGCAGCGCGGCGCCCAGCCTTGCGCCGCTTCACGAGCGGCAGGTTGCGCACGGCGGCAAACCACGTATAGAGCAGGAACGCGAACGCGCCCAGCGCGATCCGGAGGACACGGGCGATCACACGCTCACCCTAGCCCCCAGCCAGGTGGAAGCTCGCGAACAGGAGTGCGCATGCGCCTTCCGGGTCGCCGGAGGCGGCCTGGCAGAGCAGCTGGTACTCCCGCTTGCCCTCGAGCACGAAGCCGATCCGCTCCACGTAGGCCGCGCCCGCAGCCGGGCGGCCGGTGAAGCGGTAGGCGCGGATCCGCCTGCCGTCCACGGTCGTCGTCGCCTGCGCCTTCAGCTCGCCGTGCGACCGGGCGGCGAGCTTTGCGGCCACGCCGTCGAGCTCCTTCGCGGCCCGGGGGAAGAGCGCCGGCGAATACGGCTTCAGAAGCGTAAACGCCGTGGCCGAGACGAGCGCGGAGTCCCGGCTGGCCCCCACCGCCGTCGGCGTCCGGTGCACCGTCCAGCCGCTCGGGACGGAGAATCGGAAGCCCGGGCCGGCCACGTGCCTGATCGAGGAGGCGGCGGGACGGGAAGATCCTCCGCATGAGGCCGCGATTAGAGGGACAATGAGGAGGAAGGCTGTCCGCAAACGAAAGGAACCGCCGAGAATGGTCAAGGCAAAGGACAAGGTCACGGACGCGGCCGGCAATGTCAAACCGTACGTCGAGCGCGCACTCACCGATCCGGAGCTGCGCGAGAACGTACGCAGCGCGTACCAGTCGGCCCGCGCGATCTACGAAGAGCTGCTCGGGAACCGCGGAGTCAGCGGCATCGCGACGAAGGTCGCAACGAACAGGGACATCCAGGACGAGCTGCGGTCGGCGGTCTCCGAGCTGCGCCACGCTGCCGATCGTGTCCAGGGCAAGACCGAAGAGCGGCCCCAGCGCAACACGGGGCTGCTGCTGATCGGGCTCGTGCTGGCGATCCTGTTCAACCCGCTCACCGGTCCGCAGACCCGCAAGTGGCTGTCCGAGCATCTGCTCGGCGGAGGCGGCGACTTCACGTACCAGGGCGGGAACGGCTCGGCCGCGAGCTCGTAGGAGGACGCGTCAGCGCCGGCGCACGGGGGCGCCGGCAGGCGATTGCTGCCGCAGAGCCCGGCGGAGCGCGCCCGGGTCGAGTCCGCTCGCGCTCGAGATGTCGGTGCTCTGCAGCAGGATCGCTCCCGCCTTGGGCGCGCGCACCGCGCTCGCGTGCGGCCAGAAGGCGGCGGCCACCTCGCGAAGCCGGCTCCAGCCGTCGAGATACGTCGTCGGGTCGACGGCGCCGTCGTAGCCGAGCCCGAGCAGGCCGACGGGGTGGATCTCGAAGTGGAGGTGGAACGCCGTGCCCTCGGCGTCGCCGCTGTCGCCGACGAAGCCGAGCACGTCGCCCGCGTTCACGATCGCACCGTCGACGGCCAGCGGCGAGTAGGCGGAGAGGTGCGCGTAGTAGAACTCGTTCCCGCGGTCGTCCTGGAGCCAGAGCCGCCAGCCGCCGACACGGTTCCAGCCGACGGAGAAGACGGTGCCCCTCGCAACGGCCAGGACCGGGGTGCGGAGCGGGGCGAAGATGTCGTCGCCGTGGTGCCAGTTTCCGGGGACGTCCGCGCGGAAGGCGCCGAACGTGTCGACGAACGACGAGCCGCCGTAGACGGGGAAGACGTAGCCCGTCTCGCCGAGCTTCGGCGTGACCGGCGGCGGCCGCGCGAGCACGGAGGAGAGGCCGCTCTCGCCCGGCTCCGACGGCGCGAGCGGCAGCGGGGCGCTGCGCCCGGCCTGGGCGACGGTCTCGGCGTAGCCGATCTGCAGCTCGCTGCCGGCCGGGAGGCCGCCGTGGCGGGCGGTGAGGAAGACGTCGAGGCCGGTGGCGAAGTCGTGGTAGCCGGGCGCCGGCTTGTCGGTCCGCTGGCCCTTCTGCTCGAGCGCGATCGCGTAACCCCAGTCGCCGAGAGGGATCTGCCGGTTCGCCGTCGGGGTCACCGGCCGGCCGAGCACGACGAGGCCGGCGATTCCGTGAGCGCCGGTGGCGCCGGACGCCCGGTCCGCGCTCGCCGAAGCGTGCGTCCGGCCGCCGACCGCAGAGGCGGCCAGCTCGCCCTTGAAGAGCGAGAGCGCCGTCACGCGGGAGGCGGCGCCGGCCCGTGGCCGCGACCCGCTCGTCGCCGAGACGCTGGACGTCACCGAGCGTGCCGCGACAATCGACCCGTCCGCCGGATAGGCGAACGCTCCTCCGGCGAGGTCGCTGGTCCCCGCCGGGGCGCTCAGGATGCGCGTGCCGACCGCGGCACGCCCCGGAACGAGGATCCTGATCGCCCAGGCGCGGGCCGTCGCACCGCCGGCGACGGCCGACGCGTCCGCCCCGGAGCCGAGCGCGAGCGCCGCCCCCAGCGCCGCAAGCAGCAGGAGCAGGTCGCGCCTCACCGCTTGCGCGCCCGCCAGGCGATCTGACCGGCCGTGCAGATCAGCAGGACGGCGAACAGCTTGCGCAGCGTCGCCTGCGGCAGCGCCTCGGCCACCTGCACGCCGCCGACCGCCGCGCCGATCGAGGCCACGCCGATCACGAGTGAGCTGCGCCAGCGCACGAGGTCGTGCCGCTGCTGGCGCCAGACGCCGACGATCACGGTGGGGATGATGGCGAGCAGGGACGACGCCTCCGCGTGCAGCTGCGTCAAGCCGAGCGCCGTCAGCGTGGGCACGAACAGGATCCCGCCGCCGACGCCGAAGAGGCCCGAGAGCACACCTGCGACGACGCCGAGAGCCGCTGCCAGCGCATACGTCACTGGAGGAGCATCCTGACCCCGATCGCGGCGAGCAGTGCGGCGAAGAGAAACGCCAGCGTCCGGACGGGCAGACGGTCCTGCAGCGCGGTGCCGCCGACCGCGCCCGCGGCCGCGGGAATGCCGACGAGCGCTGCGTACGCGGGACGCACCTCGCCGTGCGCGAAGTACGTGATCACGCCGGCGGTGGCGGTGATGCCGATCGCCGCAAGCGAGGTCGCGGTTGCAGAGCGGATCTCCCAGCGGGCGACGAGCAGCAGGAGCGGCACGATGATGATCCCGCCGCCGACCCCGAACAGCGCGCTGAAGAATCCCGCGGCGAGGCCGATCAGGATCAAGCGCACGCGCCTATGCTAAGCGCGTGGACGCGACCGCCGACGCGTTACTCGAGCGTCTCTCCTCGGCGCCGGCGAAGAGCGGTCTCTTCCTCGACTTCGACGGCGTGCTCGCGCCGATCGTCGCCCGCCCGGAGGACGCGGTCACCCCGCCGGAGACGCGCTCCGAGCTGGGACGGCTCGCCGGGCGATACGCGCTCGTCAGTGTCGTCTCCGGCCGCCCGCACGACGACGTCAAGGCACGCCTCGGCGTCGGCGGGGTGGTGATCGTCGGCTCGCACGGGCTCGAGCTGAGCCCGGAGGCCGAGCAATGGCGCAGCCGCATCCGCGCGTTCGCGCAGACGGCGCCGTGGCCGGCCGAGCACGTCGAGCTGAAGGGGCTCTCGGTGGCGTTCCACTTCCGCGACGCGGCCGACGAGCAGGCTGCCGTCGCGGAGCTCGAGGAGCTGGCGTTGCGGGCGACCGACGACGGGCTCATCGCACGCTTCGGGCGCAAGGTGCTGGAGGTGCTGCCGCCCGTCGGCGCCAACAAGGGCACGGCGGTGCAGAGCCTGCTCGCGGATGCCGGCCTGACGCAGGCGCTCGTCGCAGGTGACGACACGACCGATCTCGACGCGTTCCGCGCGGTCGAGGGGCTCGACTGCGCGGTGCGCGTCGCGGTGCTCTCGGAGGAGTCGCCGGCGCTGCTGCGCGACTACGCAGAAATCGTAGTCGCGAGCACGAGCGAGTTCCTCGAGCTGCTGCGCAGGCTCTGATGCACGTCGACGAGTCGGTGCTCGCGCCGGTGCGCGAACGGTTCGGCTCGCCGGTCGAGCTCCCGTGGGAGGGTGAGATCAGCGATCTCGAGTGGTCGATCGCGACCCACAACCCGACGCGCACGCATGACGTCACGCTGTTCATCCTCGACCCGGCACGGCGGCTTGCGCTGATCCGCAAGCCGCAGTTCACGGCGGGCGTCTGGCGGCCCCCCGGAGGCGGAATCCATCCGGGCGAGGAGCTCGTCGCCGGCGCGGTGCGCGAGGCCCTGGAGGAGACGGGCCTGCACGTCGAGCTGCGACGGTATCTCGTCGCGTCGCAGGCGCTGTTCCGCAACGGTGACCGGGAGCTCGCCTGGCGCACGCACGTCTTCCTCGCCGAGACGGACGACGAGGTGCTCGCACCGGACGACCCCGGCGAGATTGCGGCTGCCCGCTGGGGCACGCTCGAAGAGCTCGCAGGGCCGCTGCGCGCGCGCCTGCTGGCGACCGGCCGCGCCTTCTGGCGCTACCGCGTGGCGTTGCACGACGCCGCGCTCGCTGCGCTCGACCGTCCGGCCTGACGTGCTTATCATCGGCCGGTGGCCACCCACGACGAGCTGCTCGCGCAGGCAGCGGCACTCGACGCCGAGGCGATCGCCGCGCACTCGGACGACAGGCCGCAGGCCGTGTTGCGCCGGCAGGCCGCCGAGCTGCGCGTCGAGGCGCTCGGCCCGAAGCCGTACCCGGTGCTCATCTGCTCGTCGTGCTTCCACCTGACCGGCTGGCTCAGCGCCGACGGACTCTGCGCGCCGGACCTGCGTCATCGCCGGCACGTGAGCGCCGACTGGCCCCGCATCGACCCGGAGCGGTTGGTGCTCCTCCCGACGGAGTCGGGCCCGCTGCTGCGCCGGGTGCGGCGAACGCTCGGCATGGGCAGCCGCCGCGACCGCGCCCGGGCCTGGCTGTCGCGGGTCGAGCCGGGCGAGACGGGCCCCGTCGCCCCCGAGGAGGGCTGGGAGCTCGAGGTGGCGGTCAAGTACGAGCAGGAGGCCCCGGAAGGGCACGACCTGCTCGTCTACTTCGACGCCGCCAGCCTCCGCTTCGAGTACGGCGCGTGGCGGCCGGTGGACGATTCGCACAGCGGCAAGCCGCGCCGGCTCGGCCCGCGCGAGCTTCCCGCCTCGCTTCCGGTCGCGGCCCTCGTCGAGGCGTGGACCGACTTCGTGCAGGAGGTCGCCGGCCACAACCACCGCGTCTGGCACGCCGAGGCCACCCGGCGCGTCGCCCATGCCGCCGAGATGAAGGCACGGCACGAGGCCGTGGAGCTCCAGCGTGGCACGAGCGACCTGCTGGGCTAGAGGCGGCGCTACGCCTTGTGCACCTTGACGGCGGTGCCGTAGGCGCAGATCTCCGTCCACTGCCCGCCCATCTCGGAGGTGTCGAAGCGCATGGCGATGATCGCGTTCGCGCCCTTGCCCTCCGCCTCCTCGACCATCCTCGCCATCACCTGCTGGCGGCTCTCGACGAGCGCCTTCGTCATCCCCTTCAGCTCGCCGCCGAGGATCGACTTCAACCCGGCGCCGATCTGAGAGCCGAGGTTGCGCGAGCGCACCGTCAGCCCCATCACCTCGCCGTAGACCTCATCCACGTCGTAGCCGGGAATGTCGTTCATCGTCGTGACGATCATCTCGTTGCCTCCCTGTTGAGTACGTCCCATGCCAGGCGCACGTCGTCTTCCGTCGTGCGCGCATTGCCGATCGCCAGCCGCAGCACGTAGCGGCCGTTGAGCTTCGTGTGCGAGAAGAACATCTCGCCGCTGCGGTTGACGTTCGCGAGCAACGCCTCGTTGTCCTCGTCCGAGCCGTTGCGGCGGAAGACGACGAGCGAGAAGCGCGGCGGCGCGCACAGCTCCCAGTCCGGGTCCGCCTCCACCCAGCCGGCGAAGAGGTTGGCGAGCCGGATGTGCTCGCGCAGGATCTGGCGGAGTCCCTCGGCGCCGTAGCAGCGCAGCACCGCCCAGAGCTTGAGCGAGCGGAAGCGGCGGCCGAGCGCCGGGCCGTAGTCGGAGAGGGCGTACGCGTCGTCGCTCGTGCGCAGGTACTCGGGCGTCATCGAGAACGCCTGCCGGAACTCGTCGGGACGCGACGTCCACAGCAGCGAGCAGTCGATCGGGACGAGCAACCACTTGTGCGGGTTGACGACGAGCGAATCGGCGAGCTCGACGCCGTCCTGCGACCAGCGCTCCTCGTCGAGGATCCACGAGGAGCCGCCGTACGCCCCGTCGACGTGCAGCCACGCTCCGGCCGCGTGCGCCTGCTCGGCGATCGCGCGCACGGGGTCGACCGATGCGAAGGACGTAGTGCCGACGGTGGCGACGACCGCCGCGACGTCTCCGAGCTCCAGCGCGTCCGTACGCATCGCCAGCTGCTCGTCGGCCGGAACCTTGCGCAGCTCCATTCCGAGCATGCGCGCGGCCTTGTCGACCGAGGAGTGCGCGTGCTCCGAGCAGACGACGACGTTTCGTCCCGTGACATGACGCGCAGCGATCAGCGCTGCAAGCGTCGACGTCGACGCCGTGTCCTCGATGTGCCCGTGCCAGCCGTCCGGGAGCCCGAGCAGCTGCCGCACCCAGTCGACGGTGCGCAGCTCGAGCTCGGTCGATGCGGGCGACGCACGCCAGAGGATCGCGTTCTGCTGCATCGCAGCGGCCAGCAGCTCGGCGAGGATGCCCGGTTCCGACGCGGTGATCGCGAAGTACGCGAAGAAGCGCGGATGCTGCCAGTTCGTCAGCGCCGGGACGATCAGCTCGTCGAGGTCGCGCAGGACGTTCGCGAACGGCTCCGGCTGCTCTGGCGCGGACAGCGGCAGCTTCGCGGATAGCTCGCCCGGCTGCACCTGCGCCAGCACGGGCAGGTCGGCGACACGCTCGAGGTAGCCGGCAGCCCACTCGATCGCCGCGTGGCCGTCCTCACGGAAGCCGGTCACGGCCGCTTCCTGCGCAGCTTCTCGACCTGCGTCCACGTGCGCGTGTTGAGCACGTCGTCCTTCGTCAGCCAGCCGCGCCGCGCCTGCCCGATCGCCAGCTCGACGTAGCTCTGCGCGCGGATCTGGTGCGCGTCGGACGAGACGACGAGCTTCAACCCCGCCTCCTTCGCCGCCCGGGCGTGCACGTCGCGCAGGTCGAGCCGGTCGGGCTGGCCGTTGATCTCGAGGAACACGCCCGTCTCGAGCGCCTTCGCGACGACGCGCTCGACGTCGACGTCGCGCGGGCCGCGGGTGCCGATCCGGCGCCCGGTGAGGTGGCCGATGCAGTCGACGTACGGATTGTCCATCACCTCGAGCACGCGCTCGGTCGGCCGGTTCTCCTGCGCCTGGTGCACGGACGCGACCACCCAGTCGAGCCGGGCAAGCTCCTCGGCCGGCACGTCCACCTCGCCGTTCACGCGGATGTTCGCCTCGACGCCCGCGAGGATGCGCAGCTTCGGGAACCGCTCGCGCATGCGCTCGATCTCCTCGAGCTGTGCGGCAAAGCGTCCTTCCCGCATGTAGTGCGAGTGATCGGTGATCGCGTAGTACTCGTAGTCGCGCGCAGCCGCGGCGGCGACCATCTCCTCGAGCGTGTTCTTCCCGTCCGACGACCAGGTCGTGTGCGTGTGCAGGTCGCCGCGCAGCTGCGACAGCTCGACGAGCGCCGGCAGCTCGCCGCGGCGCGCCGCTTCCAGCTCGCCGGAGTTCTCGCGCAGCTCCGGCGCGATCGGCTCGTAGCCGAGGAAGGCGTAGAGCGCGTCCTCGTCCTCGGTGCGGAACACCTCGCCGGTCTCGACCATCGTCACGCCGTACTCGGAGATGGAGAAGCCGCGGCGCACGGCGTCCTCGCGCATGGCGACGTTGTGCTCCTTCGAGCCGGTGAAGTGCTGGAGCAGGTTCCCGTAGGACTCCGGCGGCACGACGCGGAGGTCGAAGCGGAGACCGTCGTTCGAGACGACGGTCGCCTTCGTGTCGCCGTGCGCGGCGACGTCGACCACCCACGGGAGCTGGACGAAGAACGCAGTCAGCTCGCCTGGGGCGGTCGCGGTGGCGATCAGGTCGAGGTCGCGGAACGTCTCCTTGCGGCGGCGCACGGAGCCGGCCTCGGAGACGCGCACGGCCGCGGGATGCTCGCGCAGCGCAGCGGCCGCCGCCTGCACTGCGGGCAGGCCGTCGCCGAGCAGGCGCCGGCCGGCGTCGGGGTTCTCCGCCTGGAAGGCGAGCGCCTTCAGGATCTTCTCCTCCGACTTCGCGCCGAGCCCCGCCAGCGAGCGCAGCCGCTCGGCCTCTGCCGCCTGCCGCAACTCCTCCAGCGTCGTGACGCCCAGCTCACGCCAGATGCGGGCCGCCGTCTTCGGCCCCAACCCCGGCAGGCGCATGAACTGCACTACCCCGGCTGGAACGGCCGCCTTGCGCTTGGCGAGCGCCTCGATCTCGCCCCCCTCGACGATCTGGACGATCTTCTCCTCGATCGTCTTGCCGATTCCCTGCAGCTCCTTCGCGCGCCCGTCGAGCGCGAGCTGGGCGATCGAGCCGGAGGTCTCCCGCATCCGCGTCGCCGCCCTGCGGTAGGCGAGGACGCGAAACGACTCGGCCCCTTCCAGCTCCAGGAGGTCGGCGAGCAGGTCGAACTGCTCCGCGACCTCGGCGTTGCGAGGCAAGGCGGCCACCCGGTCGATCATACGGCCCCGGTAGCCTGGGTCCTCGTGCCTGACGTCATCGTGTGCCTGCCGACGTACAACGAGTGCGAGAGCCTCGAGGCGATGGTCCGGGCGCTCGCGCCGCACGGCTACCGCATCCTTGTCGTCGACGACAGCTCCCCCGACGGAACGGGCGAGATCGCCGACCGGCTCGCCGCAGAGCTCGGCTTCGTCTCCGTCCTCCACCGGCCGGTGAAGGAGGGCCTCGGGCCCGCCTGCATCGCCGGCTTCGAGCAGGCTCTCGCCGACGGCGCCGAGATCGTCGTCGAGATGGACTCCGACTTCTCGCACGACCCCGCCGACGTGCCACGACTCGTCGCCGCGATCGAGGGCGGCGCAGACCTCGCGCTCGGCTCGCGCTACGTCAAGGGCGGCGGCACGGTCAACTGGGGGCTCGGGCGCCGCCTGCTGTCGCGTGGCGCCTCGATCTACGGGCGCACCATCCTCGGCGTCAAGCTCCGCGACGTGACCGCCGGCTTCACGTGCTACCGGCGCAGCGTGCTCGAGCAGCTCGACCTCGAGTCGATCCACTCCCAGGGCTACGTCTTCCAGATCGAGATGAAGTACCGAACGCTCCGGCGCGGCTTCACGGTGGCGGAGGTGCCGATCTTCTTCGCCGACCGGAAGCAGGGGAAGTCGAAGATGACCCGCGCCATCATCCTCGAGGCCTTCTGGAAGGTGCCGCTGCTGCGCGTCGCGGCAGTGAGAGGCGAGCTCTGATGCGCGAGCTGGACGGCACGACGTTCGACGCGGCGATCGCGGGAGGTCCCATCGTCGTCGACTTCTGGGCGCCGTGGTGCCGGCCGTGCCGCGCGATCGAGCCGATCCTCGCGGAGCTCGAGGCCGCCGTGCCCGTGGCGAGGGTGGACATCGACGAATATCCCGAGCTCGCCGCGCGCTTCGGCGTGCTGTCGATTCCGACGGTGATGCTCTTCTCCGGCGGCGAGGCGCGAGGCTCCGTCGTCGGCGTCCGCCCGCGCGCGCACTTCGACAAGTGGCTAGCGGAAGTGCTCCCAGCCGGCGAGCTCGACGGGCTCGCCGCGCAGGGTCAGCCCGACGCCTGAGCCCTCCTCGCAGCGCCCGATCACGGTGAAGCCGAGCGGGTCCGGTGTCGCGGCGAGCAGCTCGTAGTCCTCGCCGAAGCCGAGGTCTTCGAGCGTCGCACCGCCGGCCAGCGGGACGCGTTCGAGCTCGATCGCGAGCCGGCAGCCGGAGCGCGCGGCGAGATGGCCGGCATCCGGGGCGAGCCCGTCCGAGACGTCGAGCATGGCGGTTGCGACGGCTGCGAGCCGGCGGCCCTCCTCGACCCGCAACGGCGGGCGGACGAGGCGGCCCGCACGGAAGGCGGCCCCGGCCGCGCCGAGCGGCCCGGTGACGACGAGCAGGTCGCCCGGCCGCGCCCCCGCGCGGCCCGGGACGCGCTCGGCGCGGCCGAGCGCCGTCACGCTCAGGAGGACGGCCTGCGCGCGCGTCGTGTCGCCGCCCCGCACCGGCACGCCGGCCTCGTTCAGCCCCTCGTAGAGCTCGAGCACGTCCTCGACACGCGCGTCGGCGGGCAGCCCGAGCGAGACGATCAGGGCGAGCGGCTCCGCGCCGGAGGCGGCGAGGTCGCTGACGTTCACTGCGGCGGCGCGAAAGCCGAGCTCGCGCCAGGAGAGGAGGTCGAAGCGGAAGTGCACACCTTCGACGAGCGCGTCCTGTGTGACGACGAGGCCGCCGATCTCGGCCGCGTCGTGCTCGATCCCCTGCGCGAGCCCGCGCCGCTCGAGCTCCGCGAGCAGGCCGAACTCCCCGAGCTCGTCCAGCCTCACAGTTCTTGGATCCGCGTGCGCGCATCGAGGGTATCGGGGTCGAGCGCGTACAGGGCGTCGTAGAGCTGGACGTGGAACGTCCCCGGGCCCTCCGCCGTCGCCGCCGCGTCCTCCGCTGCGACGCCGAACGCCGCGAGCGCCTCCGCGGCGGCCTCGAGCGGCTGCTCCGGCTTGCCGGCGAGGAAGCAGCCGGTGAGGGCGCTCGACATGCAGCCCGTGCCGGTGACCGCGGCGAGCAGCTCGTGGCCGTTCGCGACCGCGAGCACACGCTCGCCGTCGGAGACGTGGTCGACCGGCCCGGTGACCGAGGCGATCACGCCGAGCCTCCGCGCGGCCTCGCGCGCGAGCTCTGCCGGCTCGACGCCGACGGCCATCGACTCGACGCCGCGCACCTCGGCCTCCGCGCCGACGAGCGTCGCCACCTCGCCTGCGTTGCCGCGCAGCACGGTGACGCCGATCGCGTCGAGGAGCTGCCGCGCGGTTGCCGTGCGGTACGCGGTCGCGCCGGCGCCGACCGGGTCGAGCACGATCGGGATCTTCCGTGCGGTCGCCGCACGCCCGGCGAGCAGCATCGCGTCGACCCACCGCTCCGAGAGCGTGCCGATGTTGAGCACGAGCGCCGAGGCGATCCCCGCCATCTCCTCGACCTCTTCGACGGCGTGCGCCATCACCGGCAGCGCACCGAGCGCGAGCGTCGCGTTCGCCGTCTCGTTCATGACGACGTAGTTCGTGATCTGGTGCACGAGCGGCTTGCGCTCGCGAAGCGTGCGGAGCGTGGAACCGGCAGAGATCAACCCTTCACCCCCAGGACGTCGACTGGACCATCACCTGAACCGAGCTCCGCGAGCCCTTGCGCCACCGCGCGCGAGGCGGCCTCTGCCGCGCCGCGGGCGGCGTCGAGCAGGCTCTCGCCGCGGGCGAGCAGCGCGGCCAACGTCGCCGAGTGCGTGCAACCCGCTCCGTGCGTGGCGGCGACCTCGTAACGTGCGACCGGGATCTCCGTGTGCGTGACCCCGTCGAAGAGATGGTCGACCGGCTCCCCGTGGCCGCCGGTGACGATCACCGCGGGCGCGCCGAGCTCGTGCAGCCGCTCGGCCAGGTCGCGCTTCTCGCCGCTCTCCGCCTTCGT
>Ga0265342_10001772_pt1 | contig 19698 bp, 11 predicted proteins | sample 4CB327metaG_FD_203125 | JGI IMG/M metagenome (GOLD analysis project Ga0265342, IMG submission 203125) | Rhizosphere microbial communities from Carex aquatilis grown in University of Washington, Seatle, WA, United States - 4-CB3-27 metaG | ecosystem: Host-associated > Plants > Roots >...
AGCACATCGGTTGCAACTCCGGGCACCGGGCCTGGCAGCGGACTGCTCGTCCCTTTTAAGAACACCTCGCAGCCGTACATTGCGACGCTCGACTTATATACCGCGAACAACCCGACGATCACTTGGTACCCGTTGAGTGGCACTACGGCCGTGCAGACGTTTACGGATTCGCTCTCTTCCAATTGGAACTACACCACGCCCTTCAGCTTTGGCAACGCCGTCTATTGGCTCCGAACAATCTATAACTCGGACGGCGTCACCGTTCTAGAATCGGGCCTATACTCCGTCAGTGAAACCAGTCCGTATTTGATGGCGCTTTCGGATTACCTCTACGTCGACACCTATGCAGTCGTCGACGTGAACGCGGTATCCGTGCTCCTCACCGGCCCGGCCGGTCTCTACCGCGTAGCTTTGCCCGGGGACGCAAGTGCGCTACCACCGTTTCTTATCGGTCTTGGGGCTGCGCACGTATACGGCGCAACCGAGGACGCGAACGGAGTCTACTGGCTTCAAAGTGACGGGAGCCTGTTCGAATGCTCGGCATCGAACTGTGCCGGAACTAAGAAGGCTCTCGCCACCGGCCAGACTGCGGAGTCGTCAATATATAACCTATATCAGGATACAACCGCGCTCTACTGGTCCAACGGCTCCAAGATAATGCGCCTTGCCAAGTAGCGACAACGAAGTGGTCGCGGCTCACTACTTGCTCTATTCAAACGTGACGTCTCCGAAGACGAAGAACTGTCGCAAGCAGGAAGAGCGGGGAAGCGCTTCGGACTATGACACCATGAAGAGTTCCGTCACGCAGATCCTGGGCTGGTGGCCCAACTGGGGCATCGTTATCGGCGAATGGGGCTCCATGGGTGCTCAAGTCTTGGCAAATAGGGTTACCCATGCCCACGCCTATTCTCGAGACACAGCAGCCGCTGGTATGTGTCCTGTGTGGTGGGACAACGGGGGCTCAGGCACTGGCTCGTACGCCATCTTCAACAGAACCACCGGCGCTCAGACCCAGCCGACAATTGTCAATGCAATTGTCACGGGAACGCAAGAGGGTCTTGCGAGTCCAGGGACCTACGCGACACTTGCCAACCCCTGACGAGTTTCGAGGGCCTAATCTGGACGGGCCCATTTCCTCCATACTCCATTTCTCTCTTCACCAACGAGAAAGGGCAGCCAGTGGAGCTGCCCTTTGTTCTGGATTTCAGATCATCTCGCGCGGATGCGTTTGCTAGCCAATCATCGGGCGTCCGGCCCGCCTCCCTTGGTCTGCGGCGGGGCGCACCTCTGTTTGTTCTTCACGCAGGTGAGACCTGCGCAACAGTCCCCGTCCCGCATGCATTCTTCCTTGTCCTTCCGGCACACCTGGCACAGGTTCAGCCAATTGCACACGAACCCCGTGCAGCAGTCCGAGCTTTGCTTGCAGGGCGCCTCTTGGCCACGACACTGGGTCTCGCAGATTCCACTTCCGCCTGCCGCTTGGATTTTGCAGGTCGAGTACATCTGGCAGAAAGGGAAAGGGGTTCCGTCGACGTGGCACGCCTCGCCGGGCCGCGCGCGGCACAGGTCGTCGTAGAACACGCGTTCCAACTTGCTGAGATCGACCGGCGCCCGGGTGTCGTTGGGTTGCGGCCGCTGATACCGAGCATTCCCCGACGGGGATGCCAGGTTCACCAAGGGAACCTCGCTTTCCCATAGTCCGATGGGCGTCCGCCCTTGCACGACGGTCGTCGCGCTGCCCCGATCGAGCGGGCCTGCACCGGGCACGGTTCGCGTGCGGATCGCGGAGCCTTCAGCCCCCTTCACCAGGTCGAAGTGACCGCTCACGCCTTTCAAGTCGACCAGTGGCTTGCGCCAGGTGCGATTGACAGTGCCGACGGGCACGGTGAGGCTCGTGTTGATCGCACCATCGACGACGCGGAGAAGATCGAGGCCGGCGCCGTATTCGAAGATGGCCCCGTACTGATAGCGGCGCGGATAACCGTAGACAAATGCGTCTTCCGACCTGGCCACCGGTGGTTTGATATCCTCGGGCAGAGGCCGCGTGTCGGGAAACGCCGTTCTTTCCAGACCCACCGAAGCAAATAGGGGCGCGCGAACATCCGCCAGGGAAACCGCGCCCTCGACCCGGGCCACGGCCGACCAGGACGCAAGATCGGAGTCGGCGCCCATGACCGCGGTGAGAACGGCCGAAGCGTGGGGCAAGGCGCTCGCCCCCACCCGGGCCACGGGATCTTTGCCCGACGCTGGACCATCCAGATTCAGGGGATAATCCAGGTCCACCTCGAAGCGGCCGCCCATGCCGTAGCTGACGGTCAAATCGAACTGAACGACCAGTGGCACAGGTCCCAGGGTGACAGGCACGGTGCCGATGGTTCGGGTCTCCTGGTGAAGGGTGTCGCGAAACTCGAGATCGGCATTCTTCCGGATCGCTTGCCTAAGCTTGGAAGAAGCCACAGCCAGCGTCTGGGCCTGGCGGCGCATGGTTCCGATCTCCCCATAGGGTGAGTAGGCGTAGATGAACCGACTGATGATCAACTCGATGTGTTCGTTCGCATAGCACTTGGGGCCGCCGGGAAAGCCCCAGCCTTCCTGGGCGTTCGCCCTGATCTCGTCGCACAAAGGAGCCTCATCCAGCCCTGCCACCTGGTGGTACTGAAAGAGAAGCTGCTGGGCATCGCGAAACGCCTTCTTGGTGTCGCCGGCCTGGCTTTGAAAGTTGGCCAGGGCCCGCCGGCATTCCTGGCCGGCGGCGTATAGGGGACTCTTGGGATCCTCGCTGTTGATGCGGGGCAGGGATTCGGGGCTGGCCACGTTCGTGCCCAGGACTTTCAGCTCGCTTGCGTCGGTGCGCAGGCCGCATCGGCTGGCCGAGATATCGGCAACCGCACGGACGATGTCGGCCTGGTAGTTCAGGCCCAGGAAATCCTTCATCGCCACGCTGGCTGCCAGCTTCGACTGCGCGTGCAGCCTCGGGCTGACGTCGCCGAACGGGAGCGGCTCGCTCTTGGCCTCGAAACTGACGTCCGGGTCGATGGTGATGCGGATCTGGTCGTTGACCGAGATCCGGGCGGAGCGGTTCAGGCCTGGCAGGGCGATGGTCGCCAGGCCGTGAGGATTCTGAGCGCTCATCGTGCACCAGCTGTGTCGGGTTCCCTTGCCCACCGGAGGGTCCTGGTAATCGGCGGACCAGGTCGTGACCGGAGGACCCTGGGGAAAGAGATCCAGCATTCGCAACGCCGTTGGCGTCAGGTTCGATCCTGGCTCCAGCAGCGCCGTGACTTGGCCCTTGGGGTCGCAGAGATCGATCTGATCGCCGGTTCCTCCGGTCGGCGGATTGGCGGCCGCGCCTGTGAAACTTCCATTCTTGGCGAGCGCGATCTGTTGCCTGAATTCGGCCTGCGCCGCCTTCATCTCTTCTGTTGAATTCCACAGCGAAAATCCGGCTGTCTGCTCCGACACGCAGGCTGTCGCTGGGCCGCTCGTGGGCGCGGGCTCGCGCGCCTGCATCGGAAGCGCATACTCGCAGACGAAACCGAGCCGCGTCTTGCAATCGGGCTCCAGCAGCCGACCATCCACGTTGTCGAGCGCGCGACAGCGGCGCTCCGATTCGACCCAGGCGGGATTGAGCAGCAGGTGGCTAAGAAACGCGTTCTCTTCTGGAGTGTCGAGGCGTGCCAGCCGCAGGCCCTTGGCGCCACAGAACCGCTCGGCATCGGCATGACTGGTCCGAGCCGCGGCAGCGGCGCAGATCCAGTACGCCGACTGTTCGTTCAGGACAAGCTGACATCCTGGACCTGGCGTGCAGGCAGGGGCGGTTCCGCAGCGGCCGTTGCGGTCGCCCGTGATCACGCCCAGGCAACCCAGAAACCCGTCTCCGTTGGCATCGCTGTCCGGCACCCCGCACCCGCAAAAGCCGGGCCGTTCCTTCTGTGCGTCGTACGGGCAGGCATCCCGGTAGTCGTTGATTCCGTCGTGATCTGTGTCGCTGGACACCGGCGTGTTCGAGCCCTTCCACCGGTAGGAATCCAGAGGAAATGGCGCGGCCGTGATCGCAGTGCCTGGCCGGATCTCGATGTCGTGGGCGTAGACTTGCCCCTGAACCACAGCGCCGCTCGCGCCCAGGACCAGGCGAGCCCTGGGCGCCATCAGGGTTCCCGTGAAGGCCCGCTCCACAACGACCGGATCGCTTCCCAGTGCGACCAGCAGCAGGTTGGGCCCTGAGTCCTTAGCACTGGTGACGTCGCCCTTCAGGCTGACCTTGCCCGCACTGTAGATCACCGCGGGCGAGAACGCGTAGCCGTGCTGAACAAGCTGGCCCTTCGCTTCAATCTCCAGCGACTGGACAAAGAACTCCCCTCTGCTCAGGTCCAGCTTCGCCCCTGCCTTCACCAACACATGCCTGTACGAGCCTTCAGCAAGGTTGCGCACGGCACCGGGTGCCACGATGACGTCGCCCGAATTCGTTGCGGGGAATTGCACGCTCCAACGGCGTTCGGCAATCGGTTGCAGCAGGGCGAGCTCGCTGACGGCGCCTGATACGCGGGCGTCGGATGGCTTGGTGAGCTTCCCTGCTGTGGTCACCTCGCCCGCAACCTGGGAGTGGTTGTGCAGGTTCACGGAACCCACGCTCACAATCGATGCGGTCTGGCTCTTGGCGCCGACCTGGGTTTGCCCTCGGCCTGCATTGGCGATGGTCGCGGGCGAGCGTTTGCCCGGCTTGATGGTCACGCGCGAACCCAAACGCAGGCCACCGTCGGCCGCCAGCGCGACATCCTTCAGAACCAGTCCGCGCGGAAATCGCATAACGATGGTGGTCTCGTGCGCGGCTGGCTTGGCCGGCTTGGACTCGGCCCCGGCGGACTGCTGCAGGGCGAAGATCCCGGCCACGAGAACTCCTAAAGCACATGCGCATGGCTTGGTCATGGATTTCTCCCGTCTGAATTCGCAATGGCCGCTGCGGCCAGCTTGGCCGCACCCTTGACCGACTCGTCCTGATCGTCCGTGAACCTCGGCAACAGGGACAACGCTTGCGCGCAGCCGGCGTTCTCGATCGCACGCAACGCCACGATCTTCTGCATGGAGTCCGTGGCCCTCTCCAGGCGCCGGACCAGGAAATTGCCCAACTCGGCCGCTTTTCCCGGATTGCCCTGTTGCCCGAAAAGTCGGGCGTACGCGCCCAGGGTGTAAAGCGCCGTGGGGTCGTAGGCTTGCTCCTCAAGCCGGGCCTTCATGGCGGCAACCGCTCTGTCTCCTGGATTCTGAAAACGCGCCAGGGCGTGCAAGACGCTGGCCTTGATGTCAGGAGACGGGGTGCCCAGCAGGTCGATCAAGGCCGATTCGCAAGCCGGGCAGGATGCGGCGCCCAACCCGTCGACGAGCACCGATGACAAGTCCGACCTGGCCGCGACCATGCGCACCGCCTGGGCCGGCGCACCCGCTTCGGTTCGCAGCGAGGCGGCCAGGGCATTGAACAAACCGGCATCGCGTGCTTTCCCTTGGGCGCGCATGCGAGAGACGATCTCGCGAAAGCTCGCTCCCCCTGTTCTTGCCCGATCCAGCCCTTGAGCATGCGCATCGGCCCCGGCAGACTCGGACGCCGCCACCATGGTGAAGCCCGCCAGGAACGAGGCCGGCGCCTCGGTAACCCGAGCTTCCTCGATGGCGTGCAAGCGAAGCTCCAGCTCCGTCTGCGCACGAATCGGCATCTCTGCGTTCCCAATGGCCAGCTCGTCGCTTAGAACCACTGATTCGAGGCGCATCCCGCGCGAAACCCGAATCCGTCCTTCAGAGCCGATCACCCTGGGAAGCATGCTCGGCCCACCAGAATTTCCCAGGAGCGCCAGATAACGAACCTTGGTTTTGCACACCGTCCCGGTGGCGTGGTCGAAGGTGTAGGCCGCCAGGTATCGCCCCGTGGTGTCGTATTCCTCCTGAAGGTCATCCTTCGCACCACGCGCCACGGCCACCTGCAGGCCGGCGGCGAGCTGTCTGAATGTGTTCACCACAGAATTGGGCGTGCTCTTGCGAAAGCCAAACGCCACCATCTTGCCCGCAGCCAGGACCGCGACCGCGTCACCCTCCCGCAGGTCGCGCGACAGCCTGTCCGGCGCCTCGATTCCACCGGGGGCAAGGCCTCTGACCTTCGGCTCAACCAAACGCAGATGCAAGGTCGTTCGGCCGTCTCGTTCTTCCACGACGGAGATGGTCAGGTCGCTGTTCAGTTCGTAGTGAATCGCCGTCCAGGACTCACCCAGGTCCACCAATGCGGTGGCATGCAAGTCGAAGCGGTACGCGGCGCCCTTGTCCCAGATCGGCCCTGCCGGGTCCTTTGCCGTCACGCCGTTGTCTGTCCGGACACCGCCGGGGCGACAGGCAAGCAGCAAGCAGACCAGCGCCAGTCTCAGCGCGGCCGCTCGCCAGCGATGAACGGGGAATCCCGAGCGCACAGGGCAATCTACCTCATGCGCCTGGCTGTGCGAGTCGAATACCGTGCCCGATTCTTCGACGGTGAGGCCACAATCGGCGGCCTGCCGTGTGACCGACCTCGGGGCGGCTACCGATCGCTGCTGCCTGCGAGGACGCGCTCAACGGCTTGTGTGAGCGCTTCGATGGTGTAGGGCTTGGCCAGCCAAATCAGGCCCTTGTTGACAGCGAGCTCGGCGCGTTCATTGGGAGCGTGACCACTGGCCACGATGGCCTTCTGGGCGGGAAACAGTCGTTGGATCAGCTCGAAGACCTGCAAGCCGTCAAGCTTCTCATTGAGCAGCATGTCCAAGACGACAAGGTCGTAGGGACTCTTGCCCGTCTGCGCTGCCTGGCTAAACACCTCGCAAGCGCGCAGGCCGCTTTGCATGGTGTCGACCTCGTAACCGAGGTGGACGAGAACCCTCCGGCAAGTCTGCAGTTGGATGGTTTCGTCATCGACGACGAGGATCTTCGCCTGGCGGCGCGGCGCCAGCGCAAGCGGCTGACGTCCTTCAAGGACCACCTGCACCAGGGGAAGATAGAGAGAGAAAGTCGTTCCTTTTCCGGGCGCGCTGGTGACGTCGATGAAACCGTCGTGCTCCTTGACCACCCCATGCACCACGGCGAGACCAAGCCCTGAGCCAGAGCTTTCGCCCGCGCGTTTCTTGGTGAAGAACGGCTCGAAGACACGCACGAGCTCCAGGGATTCGATACCGCAACCATCGTCTGAAACAGTCAAGACTGCGTAGTGACCCGCGGGAATGGTCTCGTAGTGGCCCCCAGGCAGGGCCAAGTTCTCCCGCCAGGTCTTGACCACGATTTCGCCGCGGCTATCGATCGCTTCGATGGCGTTGCGAACCAGGTTGCCAACCGCGCGTGCCAACTGCGACTCCGAACCGCGCACGGCAAGCGGCTCAGCGAAGCAGTCGACCACCATGTTGATGTGGCGGCTCTTGTCGCTAGCAAAACGCGGACAGCTTTCCGCCAAGCAGGACCTGATTACGCGGTTGAGATCGATGTTCTCCTTCACGGTCCTGCCCTGGCGGCCGAGCGTGAGGAGATCTTTGATGGTTTGGGAGGCACGCAGGGACGCGGTCTTGATGAGCTCGACGTCGGCGCGCACGTCTTCCGCGGCGCGCTCGTCCGTCTTCAGCTTGTCGAGACCGTCGAGGATGAGATCGGGAAGCGCCACCAGCGGGCCCAGGACATTGTTGAGATCGTGCGCCACGCCGCCGGCGAGAACGCTCAATGCCTCCATCCGTTTCGTGGTGGCCAAGCGCTCTTGCACGCTGCGCTCGTGCAGCATGGTCTTCTGCACCAGCTCCTGGTGAAGGCGAATGCTTTTCACGACCGCCGTGATCTCGTTGCGGAAGACCGCGTAGGTCCTGACCCCGTCGGCGTAGTCGAAGGCGGCCACGCCGAGTAGCTGGGATTCGAACGCCGTGGGGAACACCAAGAGGGTGCGTCGTCGTTCCAGGACCAGCGCGCTGGGAGGCAGCAGCCGGCTTGCGGGGAAGCTGGGCTCGGGCATCTTGACGGCTTGCCCGTCGACGAGACAGACCACCGGGACGAGATCGGTGGCATTCGCGTCGAGCGCGCAAGACAGAAACGCGGTGCGAATCCCTGCCGCGGGAAGGCCTTTTACCAGGGTTTCCTCAAGCGACGAGAGATCCAAGGCGACCGAGGCTTGCTCGCTCAGTTTCAGCAGGGTGGCATAGCTGTCCTCCAGGATCAGGCGTTGCCGCGTCTGCGAGGTCGTGCTGGAGGTCGCGACCAGGTTCATCCCTTCGTAGAGGGCGCGCTCGAGCTCTATGTCGGAGAGGTCGGAGAGCTCGTCGCGCAGCCATCCGATCGCGTCCTGGAGCAGCTGGTGATGTTCGCTGCCATCGCCGATGTCCTCGAGCAAGTCGCCCACCGCTTTCGGGAACGCTCGGTACGGCCGCCCGCTCCCGATGCGCAGGGATTCGGCCAGCCGATGGCTGACCAGCGCGGCGTCTTCAGGATGGGCGCGGAGTGCGTGCTCAAGTTTCGGCCCCAGCGCTTCGATCCGGTCCTGGTGTGGGGAAGGCGCCTGGCTCCTCGCGACATCGGGGGTGGCTCTCGCATATCGTTCGAATTCACATCCGCATGACCGGCGACAGACGAACCGGGAAGGCAGCACGACACAATCTGGAACCTGCCGTCCGGCGAGTTGGGCCACCACGGTCTCGACGGCCAGTTTCGCCATGCGCTCGAAGGGCTGTGCCACGGTCGTCAGCGGCGGGCTTCCCAATCCAGCCAGCGGCAGATCGTCGAAACCTGTCACGGGAATATCGCGCGGTACGCGCCGGCCCCACTTGCGCAAGGCCTCGATGGCTCCCATGGCCATGTTGTCGTTCGCAGCCACCACGCCGTCGAAGGCGACGCCCGTGGCAAGAAGATTGTCCATCGCGCTGCGGCCCTGCTTGGGCATGAAATAGCCGCAAGCCACCAGCGCCGGATCGAAGGCGATGCCGTGTCTGGCGAGAACGTCCTTGTAGGCCTCGAATCGCACTTCCGCTTCGGGGTTCTGGGGCGTTCCGGCGAGAAACACCGGCCTGCGGACCCCGTGATCGCGTACCAGGTGCTCGATCACGGCCTCCATGCCGCCTCGGTTGTCGAGCACCAGACTGGGAACACCCGGCAGCGCCAGGCCGACGCTGCACAAGCTGGCCGGCCGGTAGCTCTCGAGCAAGCGGGCGACCGGATCTGGCCCACAGAAGGCCGCGAGCATGCTTGACACGACGATGATTCCGTCGAAGCTGCCTGGCCGCAACGCCCTGAATATCGTGTTGTCCGCGGCGCTCATCGGGCCTGGGGCATCGAGGGAGCCGCCATAGATCAGCAGCAGGTTGTGCCCATCTTGGCGGCACTTGGCATCGAGCGCCTCGCGGAGACTGGCCTCGTAGCAGCCCTCCAAGAAATTGGCGTTGTCGATCAGGACTGCGATGGTCAGACGTTTCGACCCAGTCTGCGCGGCGGACAGTGGCGCTCCGTCTTTCGGCGGAGCCTGCGCCGGAAATGTTGTGGATACCGTCACGGGGTCTTGCGTGTCGTGGTCAAGACAGCCTACAGCCGTCTCAGAAAGCTAGGGAACTTCACATATTGTATATTACGATATCTTACTTACACTATATTAGAAACGTTAAATATCTGACAGAGCTGGGTACGGGAACATTCCACACTTTCACCTACGCAACAGCGACAGGGCGGAAATCACAGAGGAATTTCCGTGCTGCCTATGGTCCACCTTGCGGGACCGTCTCGGCCACGGTTGAATCTCGACAAATCCATAGAAGGTTGCCCGAAGGTCGCGCCCTTCTGATAGGCGGGCTGAGTCCAGCCTCCAGAGATTCCCGACCCAATCGTGTGACAAGGAGACCGCGCATGAAGAAGATCCGCTACTTGGCCTTCGCGGCTGCTCTGGCTGGCTTTTCTGGCTGTGGGAATGGAGAACAGAAGCCGCCGGTCGGAACCGGTGGGTCGACCCCGACCGGCGGGATGACGGGCGGGACCGGTGGCGCCAGTGCAACCGGTGGCGTCAGCGCTGCCGGCGGGGAGACGGGCGGGACCGGTGGCGTCAGCGCTGCCGGCGGGGAGACGGGCGGGACCGGTGGCGTCAGCGCGACCGGCGGGGAGACGGGCGGGATCGGTGGCGTCAGCGCGACCGGCGGCAGCGTCGCCACTGGCGGCAGCCCCGCGACCGGCGGTGCGACGCCGACCGGCGGTGCGACCCCGACCGGCGGGGAGACGGGCGGGACTGGTGGCGCCAGCGTAACCGGTGGCGTCAGCGCGACCGGCGGCAACTCCGTGGCGGGCGGCGCGACCCGGATCGGCGGTTCGAGCTCGACCGGCGGAACCACCTTGGCCGGCGGAACCACCTCGGCCGGCGGTTCGACCTTGGCCGGCGGCACGACCCGGACCGGCGGTTCGACCTCGACCGGCGGAACCACCTCGGCCGGCGGTTCGACCTTGGCCGGCGGCACGACCCGGACCGGCGGTTCGAGCTCGACCGGCGGAACCAGCTCGGCCGGCGGCGCGGGCGGTTCGACTTCCACTGGCCCATGCAGCGTCGTTCCCGTCAGTCCCAATGCCACCGCCCAGGCCAAGAACCTGCTCTGCTACCTGTACAACATAAGCGGAAACCACGTCTTGTCAGGACAGCAGGAAACCAGTTGGGCCGCCAATCCCCTCGACGACATCACTTGGTACACCAGCAATGGAATGAAAGAACCGGCGATTCTCGGCGGCGACTTCCTGTATCCCGCCGGGGGCGGTGCCACTTCCACTATTTCCGGAATCACCCGCGCCATCGCCTATTGGAACGGGGGTGGCATTTCCATGTTCCGCTACCACATGGGCATGCCGGTGGCCGGCTCAACCATAGCGAACGACAGCTACAACGGCACCAACGGTGCCATGTCCACTCCTCCCGCCGGCCTGCTCGATGCTGCGGTAACGGCAGGAAGCGGAGAGAATACAGCGTTCAACGCCAGGCTCGACTACATCGCCTATCAGGTCGGAGTCATGAAGGCCGCCAACGTGCCAATCATCCTGGCGCTGCTTCACGAAGCGCAACCCAACGGTTGGTTCTGGTGGAGTAAGGGGACGGGAGCCCAATACGTGGCGCTGTGGAAGTACGCGTTCAACTATCTGACCGCCACCAAGGGCGCCACCAACATCATCTGGCTCATGCCCTTCAGCAGCCAGAACGGCGTCACCGCCTCGGCCGCGCCCTACTACCCGGGCAAGGACACCGTCGACGTCACCGGTCCGGATTACACAGGCACGGCTGCGAATTACACCAAATTCCGCGGCATTGCTGGACCCACCATTCCCCTCGCTCTTCACGAGTCCGACAGTGTGACTCCTGATAGTTGGTTCCCCACTTCGTCCCCATGGGTACTTTGGAATATCTGGGCAGGCTACGAGCAATCACGGCTGGCCGTCCTGCAGACCGCCTATGCCAGCACCTACACCATCACGCGCGACAAGGTGCCCAATCTCAAGTAGGCAAAGACGCTGCGCGGGCCGAGGCACATGGGGAGGAAGTCTCACGAAAGACACCGCCGCGCTCTGGCCGCCTGGGGCTTCTAGTCGCCGTGCTGGCCGTCGCCCGGCTCGGCGTTCGGCGCCATCGGCAGGGCAGTCAGAAGACTAGCTTTCAATAATCTGCTGTTCGGGCCCGGCGCTTGGCGGCAACACAATGGTGAGACAAGTGCTCTGGGCCACCCACCTGAAGACGTTGTACCAGAACTGAGGCACGGCGTAGGAGGTATGCGGGGTGTAGCCAACGCATTGTGCGTACTTGACGGCATCGTCATACTGGGTATCTGGCGTCAAACCCCATTGACTGGTGTAGGTTACCCACTCGTCGCCCCAGGCGAAGACTCGGCCCTTGCCAACGACCTTCGCCACACCGGCTATGTTGGACTGAGCCGTGGTGTCGACGTTGTTTGTCCCCACAATTTGGCAGTCCGAGCCCGGACACGTGATCGACCGACCCATAAAGACGCCAACCTTCCCCAAATTCTTCGTGATGTCGGGGACCGCAGTGCTCCAGTTGTCGAATGGAATTGAGCCGTAGGCGCAATAGCAGAGGCTGGGTGGATTGGGACAGTCGTTGCTGGTGTAGGTATTGTCCCCATCGTAGGTGATGCCAAAGGGAGCAAGCAGCTGATTGAGTGGCACGATCTCGACCGTGCTATCACTAAAATAGCCTGACATCGCGATAATCGCACCGCCCTTGTTGTTCACCCAGTCGTACAACGCCGCGGCGTCGGCAGCGTTGTACGTCCACAGTCCATAGGGGTCGTATGGATTGGTGTAAAGTGCCTGCAGAATGATGACGTCGTACTGGCTGAGATCCAAATCCGTAATGTGCGTGAACGTCTGCAGCATCTGCATTGTCGCCGTGCCCTTGGTGTTGCTGTTCATGAACGCCTGGAAGGCATCCGTGTTGTCGGTGCTGCCGCTGTTCGCGCCATACTTCGCCGGCTGCCCTAGCGACAGAATGCGCACCGGCTGGCAGCGAGTGCAGCTGCCAGCATCATCACATTGAAACCCCTTGAGATCGGGGAGCGGTTCCGAGCTGCCCGCGTCAAAACCACTGACCATGACCGAGGCATCGAGGTTGTTGATGATGACGATTTGGCCTCCTGCGCCGCCGTAACTACCAGCGCCGCCCGCATTTCCACCTCCAGCGCTCTGAGAACCGCCGCCGCCGGGCGTTGCCTGCACCGTGGCCCCGGCGCAGGCCAGCGAGAGGGAGGATGCAAGAAAGCCAATGAGGAAAATTCGATGGAACTTCACGACAGATGAGCACCTTGTTGGGATGGAAGAGACAACCTCGGCAAGGATACCATGCCGGGGAATCGTGATCGCGTCTGATGCGTCTATTCCATCTGGGGTTGGCTGCCAGGTGTTCCTGTCGGTGAGCCAGCCGCACCCGTGCTATTGGACGGTGCAGTAGTAGTTGTCGGTATCGAGTCTTCCGGTACCGACGAAGACCTCAGTACCCGCCTCGATGCTGGTCAGATAATGCGAACTGCTCATCCAACCCTTGTTCACCAAGTCCTTGAGGAAGTCCATCATGTTTAGCGTGGCCGACGTGGTGTTGGTCGTGCGCACGTAGGAGTACACGTTCCAGGTGCCGGTGCTCCCCTTGTGCACTTCCCAGGAGGCGCCGCCAATGGAAGTCGTGGAGTCCACGCCGCCGACGGGTCCCGCTCCGCCGGCTTTGTACAGCCAAATCATAATCTCTTCCGTCGGCTGGTCGGCGTAGCCTGGGTTGGCCAAAGCGTGAGCGAAAAGATCGTAGGACACGTCGATGGTCTGCCCCGGGGTGACTCGATAGTTCCAACCACAAGTCACGTTCTTGTTGGCTAAGATCTGCACCGGGAGCCCGGTGCCGGTTATCTTCCAGCCCCAATGCCAACCAAGGACAGCACTGGCATAGGATTTTACCTGGTTGCTGGTGCCGCTCCAGTTCCAATCCGTGCCCCACCCAATCGTATTACCGGAAGTGCAGGTATCCCAAATGCCTTGCCAGCCAGTCGCTCCAGAAATGCCCCACAGGTTGTTATTGATCCAGTACTTGTTCTGGGTTATCGACGCATAGGTCGTGCGCGTGTAGTCGAGTTGCGACATGCCGGAGGTGCAAGTACTGGCCTGGCAACTGCCTGCCGAGCAGATGCCAGTGCAAGGCTTGCCGCAGCCGCCGCAGTTCTGAACGTCGATCTGGGTGTTCACGCATTCGCCACTGCAGTCCGTGTAGCCGGCTGACACCGTCCGAGACCCCTGCGGCTGGCCCCGTCGCCGAGAGGGCTCCTGGCGCCTTTCGCGCCGGCGACCACGTGGACAATTTTGAAATCGTCGGCCTGGTCGGCCAAGGCGGCATGGGCTGCGTGTACAAGGCGATTGACCGTGATCTCGGCCGCACAGTGGCCATCAAGACCCTGCATGGCATTGATCAGCACGCCCCTCAATCACTCGCCCGGTTCAGGCGCGAGGCGCAGGCCGCCTCACGCGTGGTCCATCCCAACCTGGTCATCATCTACAGCTCCGGCACTTTCGGCGACACACCCTACATCGTGATGGAGTACCTGTCCGGCCACAGCCTGGCGGCTGAGATCGCCGAAGGCCCCATCGCAATCGAGCGCACTGCCGACATTCTGGCAGCGGCCTGCGCAGGCGTGTATGCCGCCCACCGCGCCGATGTGGTCCACCGCGACCTGAAGCCGGCCAACATTTTTCTCGCGCGCACGCCCATGGGTGAGACGCCCAAGATCCTGGACTTCGGCATCTCGCGCATTGGCGATGACAACTCCAGCCTGACTGGCACAGGCGACGTCGTGGGAACGACGTACTATCTCGCGCCTGAACAGGCGGCTGGCCGCGAAATCGATGCACGCGCCGATCAGTACGCGCTGGGCGTGATCCTGTATGAGTGCCTCACCGGTGTGCGACCCTTCACCGGCTCGGCCGTCTTCACCATCATGCGAAACATCGTGGAGGGAATCTTCGAGCCACCGTCGCGCGCACGCTCCGAGATCCCGCGCGATCTGGAAGCCGTAGTCGTGCGCGCCATGAGCCGCGTGCCTGCCGACCGCTTCGCGCGCGTCCGGGATCTGGGCCTGGCTCTTGTGCCATTCATGTCTGCGCAGGGGCGGCAGCAATGGAGCCACCACTTCATGGCACCCGAGGCAGAGATGCCCATCACGCCGTCCCTGCCTGTGCCCGTTCCCGCTGGCGCGAATGTTCGACCTGTCCCCACCGAGATTGCACCTGCCGAGATGCCTGTGCCGGCGCCCACCAAGGTCCTTCCCCAGGATCAGCCAAACCCCTGGCAGATGGCGCCGACGCACACGAGACCTGCTTCAGGCTTGGTCTCCGAGGCTGCGCCAGCAACGGCCGAGACACGGTCGATCATTCGTCGCAGTCGCATCCTTGTGTTGGCTGCCATCGTGGTCGCGCTGCTCGCGCTGGCAGCTTGGGTCTTGTGGCGCCCTGTGGTTCACAAAGCGGCGCGCTCCTCATCCTCCGCGACGGCCGGAGTAGAAGCGACGCCACCGCCAGCCCAGCCGGTCGTGCCGGTCGTCCCTACGCCAGCCGTGCCAGAGCCGTCACCTGCTCGCGCGGCACCCTCGTCTCCTACGAACAAGTCGGCGGAACCCGCCGAGTCACGAGGCCGCGCCGTTCGAAACAAGATCACCGCCAGGAACGGCAAACCCAGAAAAGTTGGCGAGCCGTCTGACAAAATGAAGAACAGCTCGGAACCCCGGACTGGGCACGGCCCCCGGACCGGAAGATGGTGACGGATCTCTTGCGATGAGCCCTAGTTCACGTAGGCCCCAAGAGGGCTGCCGATGCGCACGAGCTCTTGGGTCACGTACTGGGCCATCAGGGTTGCACCCTTGAGCGTGAAGTGGGCCTTGTCGCCGTTGATGTAGATCGCCGCGGCGGCGGCCTGGCCGATCTTGTTCAGATTCTCCAGGCTCCTGGCGTTGAGGTCATCAACCAAAATGCCCTTTGCTGTAGCCACGGCCTTCATGGCATCGCAGTAGGGCTGTTCACGGGTGTTTGAGTCGGTGCCGTCGCTCTGCCAGCCCTGGAGCGCGGACGGCGTCACCATGATTGGAGTCGCCTTCTTGGCGAGAAGTGTATCGACCTCGGACGAAAGCTTGGCCTGGAAATCCGCTGGCGACACGTACCGGCCATTGGCGGTGCTGCTGTCGTTGATGCCGAATTCGATCATGACGTAGTCACCGGGCTGAGCGCCCGACTCGATGGGGCTCCAGTCGAAACTCGTGACCGTGCGGCCCCCGACGGCCTTGTTCTGAACAGTCACCTTGCTATTGAAGAACTCGGCCAAGTGCTCGCCCCAGCCCTGTTGAGCCGAGGCGGCTCCGTAGGGGGCGCAGGTAGAATCGCCGGCGAGCCAAAGAGTCACGGCGGGAAGGGTGCTGGGGTCGACTTTCGCGTCGTAGCCGGGTGTGATGGCGGTATCGTGACCCTGGCTTGCATCGTTGTTTGTTCCAGAAGAATCGCGGCTTGATCCAGAAGCATCACGAACAGCGGCATCGGCGGCTGACCCGCCGGCACCACCAGCTGACATTGCGCCGCCAGTGCCAACGGTTTGGCCGCCTGTTTCCAGCTTGCCGCCCGTTGCCGGCGTGGCGCCGCCGGTTCCAGTCGTAGCCCCTCCCGAGTTTTGGTCTCCACCCGTCGACTGCTGGCCGCTCGAACCGGGTTGACCGCCGGAGGAAAGCTGGCCACCGGAGGCGGGTTGGCCACCAGACAACTGACCGCCGGAAGCTTGAATCGTTGTCCCGGCTTGGCCGCCCGTGGCTGTAGTCTGGCCGCCGGAAGCTTGAATCGTTGTCCCGGCTTGGCCGCCCGTGGCTGTAGTGTGACCACCAGTGCCCTTACCGCCACCGCTGCCGCTGGTTTGCCCGGCGCCGCTCGTTCCACCGGTGACGGATGCTCCCCCGCTGCCAGACACGCCGCCGGTTGAATTCGCTGCGGCGTTCGAAGCGTTGCTGCACCCGAGCGTAGAGAGTGCAAGCAGCGCCACGAGTTGGCCGCAAGCCGTCAGGGCTGATCGCGAAACACCAGACTTCGATTTGTTCATAGCGGTGGGCACTGGTGAGACTATCATGATTCCACGGCAGGTTGGGTCTTGCGCAACGCCATGGACCTCAAGGATAGGGAGATGGTGACTGATCCTCCGCGACAAGGCATGACTTTTTGCTGCTTTGAAAAGGGCGTCGCGGTATAGAAATAGCCTGGCATGGCGCATCTTGGCTCATCGTTGGTTCTCGGCCTTGTGGTGGTCGTCCTGGCAGGTCCTGCTTCCGCAGAAAAGGTGAAGCCGAAGACTGCTCGGGAGAAGGCCGCCCAGAAGGCATGCGCCCTGGGGGACTATGAGAAGGGCGTCGATATTCTTGCCGACCTGCTGGTCGGAACCGATGACCCCAACTACGTGTTCAACCAGGGACGCTGCTATCAGCAGAACAACCGCTGGGAGCAAGCAATCGCCCGTTTCCGCGAATATCTGCGCAAGGACGACAACCTTTCTGACAGCGACAAGGCGGATGCAGAACGGCATATCAGGGAGTGCGAGGCGTCTCTTGCCAAGGATACTCCGGCCGTGCAGGACCCGGCTGCTGCGCCAGCCCCGGTAGCGACGCCGGTGCCAACCCCAGCGCCTCCACCAGTGACACCCGACATATCCACCAGACCGGCGCCGCCGTCTTCGGACGCCAGCCAAGGCAAAGGACTGCGTGTCGCCGGGATAGTTTGCGCCGCCGTAGGACTGGCTGCGATCGGCACGGGCTTTGGATTGGCACTGAAGACACAGAACATGTCTTCTGAAGCGGACAAAAATGGAGGCACCACCCAGGCGCAGGAAGACCTTCGCAAGTCTCTGGAAACCTGGGGATGGGTCAGCTATGGCGTCGGTGCCGCTGCCATCGCGACCGGCGTGGTTCTCTATATCGCGGGCTGGCCGAGCGAAAAGTCGGCCAACGTGGCTCTGCTGCCCGCTCTCGCCCCGGACGGGGCATCCATGGTTCTGGGAGGGAGATTCTAGTGTTCACACATCGCATAGCCGTTTCGTGGGCCATTTGCTTCCTGTCCCTGGTCACCCTGGCCGGTTGTTTCGGCAAGCCCATGAAGATAAAGGCAAACGACGCTGTGTCTGAGGGAAAGCAAAGCGATGGCACCGGCGCAAGTGGTGGAGAAGCAGGCCCTGGCGACGGGCCTGCGATCGCTGACAGCATGATGCCGACGGACGGACCTTCGTCGAACGGCGGGGCCGGCGGCGACAGTGGAGCCGGTGGCAGCGGTGGGGACGGCGACAGAAGCGTGGGCGACGCTAGCGCCAACGGTGGCAGTGCAGGCAGCAGCGGGGCTGGCAGCGACGGAAGTCGTGGTGATGGACCTGATGCCGCTCCCGATGGCCCGCCCGACGTACCGGTCGCCGAGGCGCCCGGTACGTGCAGCACGGACAAGGAATGCCTGGCGCAGGCTCCTCTCTGCTTGGACAATCGATGCGCAAAGTGCGCTGCGGACACCGACTGCGCGGGTCGGGCAGGACCTGCCTGTGCTACCAGTGGCCTGTGCGTCGCTTGTACATCGAACAAACACTGTACCGGCGGAGCCAAGACATGCGACACCGCGACCAACCAGTGCGTTGGATGTGTCACCCGCAGCGACTGTTCGGGTGCGTGTCAGAGCTGCACAAGCGGCGTATGCACAGCCGTGCAGGGCAAGGAGGATCCCGTTTTCTGCGATGGAACCTGCGACTCTACGGGTGCGTGCAAGAAGAAACAGGGGCAAGCCTGCCTCAAAACTGCCGATTGCGCAGGCGGGATACCCTGTGTGGACGGTTACTGCTGCAACAGTAGTTGCGCGGGATCCTGTCAGGCTTGTGACGTCGCAAACTCGTTCGGCACCTGTACGACGCTGTCGAACGGGACGGCCCCCCACACGGGTCACCCGCCTTGTGACGGCTCAGGTATTTGCAAGGGAACCTGCAATGGATTGAGCGCTTCCTGTACCTATCCGGGCGCCGAGACCACGTGTGTCGAGGCCGGCTGCACTGGCCAAACCGCGACCTTGGCTACTGGATGCGCCGGAGATGGGACCTGCCCACACGCCGACACCAAGCCGTGCAATGGCTACGGTTGCAGCACCACCCAGCCCGTTTGCTTGACGAGCTGTCCGGTGTCCGGCCAGATACTGTGCAGCGGCAGCTGTGTCGACGTCCAGATCTCGCCAAGCCACTGTGGAGCACAGTGCGCCGTTTGCGGGAGTCCAACGCCGAAATGCGTGTCGGGTAGTTGCGTTCAGTGTGCCACCACCGCCGATTGCGCAACAGGGGTCTGCACAAACAATACCTGCACCTGCACAGCCCCCGATCCATGCCTCGGAAAATGCGGCTCGGTTGCTGACACTTGCGGCATTGTGCACAGCTGCAGTTGCGGCGCCACGGGACAGTTTTGCTATTCCGGCACATGTAGTTGCCGGCAGTCGAGCGCGGGCAACTTGCTCTCGAATGGCGGATTCGAGACAAGCCTAGGGATCGCCGGCTGGGAGGCAGACTCGTACGGGATCTACCACTTCGTCACCTGGGACTCGGAGGATTCAGATGGCTGCGTCGGCTCTGGCTCGCTCCGGGACTTCCAACCCAATAGTACGACCCTCTATCGCGAGCCCAGAAGATGCGTGGTGGTGGGGCCGAATCAGAAGGTCTATTTCGGAGCCAGGTTCAAGACTGACCCCGGCACCGCCAGCTTCTGCGATGCCTTTGAAATGTATGACACGGCTTGCGCCGTCGATCAGGGAACCCCAGGTTACCGCATCGGCGGCGGCACCAGTCCAAGCTGGACGAACTCGTCGACCTCCTTCACGACAAACGCCGATACCCAAGCTCTGTACATCGAATGCACTTTGCAAGGGAAGATAGACCAAGTCTATATGAACCTCAGCGTGAACAACTACTGACCATAGCTGCGTACGGAGACATTCCACACTTTCGTGGGGCTAGCGCCGCTGACCGCCTCGTTCGGTGGCAATCCCCGAACCAGGTTAGTTTGCCGCGTGCCTCGTCATCTGCCGTCTGGGAGCCTGTCGGGCGACCGATCCTGGCTGGATGGTGAGGGCGAAGTCCTGGGCGCGCGCGAACACGTCCACCCCGGGCACGGGATG
>Ga0265342_10001776_pt1 | contig 19673 bp, 13 predicted proteins | sample 4CB327metaG_FD_203125 | JGI IMG/M metagenome (GOLD analysis project Ga0265342, IMG submission 203125) | Rhizosphere microbial communities from Carex aquatilis grown in University of Washington, Seatle, WA, United States - 4-CB3-27 metaG | ecosystem: Host-associated > Plants > Roots >...
GTAGCGCTTCTCATCGAAGAAGAGCGACTCGAGCAGCTTCTCTGCGTTCTCGGCGTTCTCGGGCTCGCCGGGGCGAAGCTTCTTGTAGATCTCTTTGAGTGCGTCCTCGCGCGTCTTAACGTCTTTATCTTTTTCGATCGAGTTGCGGACGAGCGGGCTGTCGTCGAAGAGCCGCAGGATCGCCTCGTCGCTCTCCCAGTCCAAGCCGAGATCCGGGCGCGAGAGCGCCCGCACGAAGGTCGAGACGTAGATCTTGCGGTTCTTGTCTATGCGGACGCCGATCGTGCCCTCGGTCTCGTCGTTCTTTGTCCCGTTGTCGGTCTCGAACTCGATCCACGCGCCGCGGTTCGGAATGATCGTCGCGTTAAAGGTAGGACGCGCGTTCGTATCCACGTCTTGGCTGTAGTAGACGCCCGGAGAGCGGACGAGTTGGCTGACGATCACGCGCTCCGCGCCGTTGATCATGAACGTGCCCTTGTCCGTCATGAGCGGGAAGTCGCCCATGAATATCTCTTGGTCGGGGATACCCTTGATCTCGCCCGACTCGGCCGTGATGAGGCGCACGCGCACGCGCAGCGGCGCGCTGTAGGTCATGTCGCGCTCGCGGCACTCCTCGATGGTGTACTTCGGCTCGCCCAGCGAGTGCTCGCCGAACTCCAGGATGAGGTTGCCGGTGAAGTCCTTGATCGGGGAGATCGAGGCGAAGGCATCGGCGAGCCCCTCGGTCTTGAACCAATCGAAACTCGCCCGCTGCAGCTCGATGAGGTTCGGGATCTCGAGCACGTGCGGAATCTTGGCAAAGGAATAGCGCTCGCGCTTGGGTCCGGGATCGGGCGGCTGCTCGATCGTGAACGCGCCGGTCGGCATCGGAAACGACGAGGGCATGACGGTCGAGGTTCCGTTGCCGATACCCCCGCTTTGCGCGATCGCGCGCTTAGACTTCCCTCGTGCGGTTCTTTGCGTCGTAGCGGACTGCGCCGAGCTCTTCGCGGCGGACTTCGGAGCCGTCGTCTTCGCCATTACTCTCTTTCTCTACGCAACGAATAATCGAATAAAAAATGCATCGGCCACGGACCGGCTGATGGGCACACCAAAAAGACGAAACACGGGCTCCAGCATTTTGGAGGTGTCTCGCCCTTTCGCTTGCGGCGGCTTTCATGCGCCCCGGGGCATAGGGTAAGAGTCTAACACCCGTCGCGGGGAGCGTCAAGGAAACCTGCTTTTGTCGGATTACGGGAGGCCGGACGGTACGCTCGAATGCTCCCCGGTGTGACCCGCCGCCAGCCCGATATCTTCGCGATCGTTCAAGGCGCCTTCCGCGACGCCTGGCCGGTGATGCGCTCCCGGGCGGGGATCTACGGCCTCCTGGCCGCCCTCTGCGCGCTCGGCGCCCTGGCCGTCCCGTTCGCATACCTGGCCGACGCGGACCTTCAGCAAGAGGTCCGGCTCCAGATGGCGCTCCAGCCGGCGAACCTCTGCGGTGCCGTCGCGAGTTTCTTCGCCATGGCGGCGGTCGCGCGCACCGAGCGGCCCGGCTTCGAGTTGACCTTCGTCCGCGTCCTCGCCGTCGTGGGGATCGCGATCGCCGTCGGGGCGGCGGCCGAATTCGCCCTGGTGCTGCTTATCCTGCCCGGAGTCTGGATCGGCACGAAGTGGTCGCTCGCGACGTGGACCTACCTGCTCTCGGACGGGGAGAACCCATTCGGCGAATCTTGGGCCATTACGACCGGGCATTTTTGGGAGACGTTCGCCTACGCGATCCTCATGGCCATCGCGGTCGGCGTGCTGCTCGCCGCCGGCTTCTTCTTGCCCGCCTTCCTCGCGTATCTTCTGCCGCCGGCGGCAGTCGTGCTCGTGCCGATCGCCTTCCTAGCCTACGTCTTTGCCTACCACGTCACGTTCCTCGGGCAGATGCGCTTGATGCTCGAGCTGCGGCGCCTCGCCGCCGGCTAAGATCGGCTCGATGCAGTCGAGCGTCTGGCGCAGGCTGCTCCGCCCGTCGGGCAGGATCGTCGCCGGATCGAGCATGCCGCCGGGCACTTGATGCCCGACCGGGCCGAGCGACGTCTGCGTAAGGATCCCGCTGCGCAGCGCGAGGTTCCAGTTCGAGCGTACCGCTATCTTCCAGCGCGAAGGAAACATCACCGGTCCGATGCGCTCGATTGCGTCCCGGTCGCCGACGAAGTGGTGGAGCCGCTGCAGGCGCTCGATTGGATCGCTGCCGCTGATGACGCCGCCTAGCGAGATGACGTCAATCGGCGCGCGGATCGCATCGGCTAGAAACGCCGCCGCCCCGCACGCCATCTGCGCGCCGCCGCTGTACCCGATGAGCGTGACCGGGGTGCCGCTCCCGAGACGATATCCGTTGGCCAGGAGCGAACGATACATGACGTAGGCAACGCCGAAGTTGTACATGGGACCGTACCGCGCGTCGGCCGAGACCGCCACGATCAAAACGTTGCGCAGATTCACGATCATGCCCAGGAGCGCGCGCGCCGCCGACGCGCCGGTCCCCGTGAAACGCGCCGCGTCCACGAACGACCAGAGCCAGGACCAGAGCGGATCGTCTTCGAGCGGCCGGTTCATCACGGAGTAGACCATGAGGCCGCGGATCAATCGGACGCCGGGCGGCAGCTCCGGGGCCAGCGAGTCGAGAAACGTCTCGATGTCCGGCGTGTAGCGCGAACTCGATTGCGCGATGCCGTCGAGGTAGATCGCGTAGCGCGCCGCGTCGCCCCGCGCCGGCGCGCTATCCGCGGCGGTCGCATCGGAGGCGACGTCTATGCGGTCGCCGTACCAGCCGGCCCACCAACCCAGCGTCTCCAGCGGCGCCATCATCGCTGAGACCACGAACGCAAGCACACCCAGCCAGATGAGATCGGCCGCCACGCCGACGAGCCGCGGCGCGTGGGCTCCCCAGCCGAAGAGCGCACTGCGTACCGGGTCGAGCGCCAGCGCGACGAGCAGCACGAGGATCGCCACGCCGCCGAAGGCCGCCGCCGTGCCCCAAAGGCTCGGCGCCGGGGCGGGCGCTGCGCTGCCCGCTTGCGCGCCGGCCGAGGGCGCAGCGATTGCGCTCGCAGTCTCCGATGCGATCGCCCGTCCGACGACGAGCTGCTCGTCGTCCACGAGTTTGACGCCTGCGGCGGCGGAGAGTACTCCCAGTCCGAGCCGGGCGATCGGTTTGCCGAAGGTGCGCTGCGCGAGCAGCGTGGCGGCCCAACCGACGGCAACGCAGGCCGCCGCGGTCGGCAAGCCCACGTCGCCGACGGCCGAGATCCCGACGACCATCGCCAGAAAGTGCCAGACGCGCAGCAGCGCGAGGATGCCGGGCCCCAGGTACGGCAGCGCTCCCATGAACGCGAAGAGCAGGGGCGCGTAGCTCGCCGCGAAGACGACCGCGAGTTCGGAAAGCGGAAGGTGCGGTGCCCACGGCGCGCGGCAGATCGCCCACGTACTGACAACGAGGAAGGCGTAGCCGAACCAAAAGAGCAGCGCGCCGGTGGCCCAACTCAAGAGCATCCTCCCCGGCTTGACCTTGTTTGCAAAGAGCACGATGCTCTGCGCCGCCGCCTCGCTCAGCCCGGCCAGAAGCACCACCGCGAAGCCGGCAACACTCGTATGATGCGAAACCGACGCCACCGCGACGAACGTATCCCGGTGCAGGCGCAAGACGCCGTCGAGCGTATCGCCTAGGTTCGCCAGGAGATCTGCGGCGCTCACCGCTGCCTGCTAGACGAGGTGCGGCGATGCCGACTCGGCGGCGAGGCTCCGAACCCGTTGCGCGATCGTTTCGGCATCCAGGCCGAAGAGCGCGCGCTGACGATCCTGCGAGTCGTGCTGCACGAGTACGTTCGGTACTCCCGCGCGAGCGACGTGCAGTTTCAGACCGGCATCCGATACGAACTCGGCGACCGCGGAGCCAAACCCCCCGGCCAGGGCGTGCTCTTCCATCGTGAGGACGTGCGTGTGATCGCGCTCCAGCTCGCGGACGAACGCTTCGTCGAGCGGTTTGGCAAAGCGCATGCTCGCGACGGTCGGCAGTTCGCGCCCCGCCGCTTCAAGCAGGTCGTATGCATCCAGCGCCTGGTCCACGGTCGTGCCGTAGGCGAGGATCGCTACCCCGTTGCCGCGCCGGAGCACCTCGGCTTTGCCGTGCACGAGCGGCGCGAGCGGTTCGTCGTGCTTGCCGGTGGTCGAGCCGCGCGGGTAGCGGATGCCGGCCGGCGCGTTGAGGGCGAGCGCGTGATCGAGCATGACCGCCAATTCGGCTTCGCAGCGCGGCGCCATGAGCGTCACGTTCGGCAGCGTGCGCATGTAGGCGATATCGTAGAGCCCCATGTGCGTCGGGCCGTCGTCGCCGACGAAACCGGCGCGGTCCATGCAGAACACGACCGGCAGATTCTGCACGACGACGTCGTGGACGATCTGGTCGTACGCGCGCTGCAAAAACGTCGAGTATATCGCACAGACCGGGCGCAGACCGCTAGCCGCCAAACCGGCGGCAAAGCAGACCGCGTGCGCCTCGGCGATCCCGACGTCGAAATACCGCTCGGGAAAGCGTTTGCCGAACTTCGAGAGCCCGGTGCCGTCCGGCATCGCCGCGGTGATGCCCACGACGCGCGGATCCTTCTCCGCCGCTGCGATCATCGCATCGCCGAAGGCGTCTTGAAACTTCGGGCGCGCGCCGGCGCTGCTCTTCTTGCTGCCGTTGCTCGGCTCGAACGCGTTGGCGCCCACGCCGTGAAAGGTTCGCGAGTCGCGCTCGGCCGGTTCGTAGCCTTTGCCCTTGACCGTGCGCGCGTGCAGCAGCACCGGGCGATCGTAATCCTTGGCGGTCCGCAGCGCGTCCACGAGCAGGTCGTAGTTGTGCCCGTCCAGCGGCCCGATGTAGCGGAAACCGAGCTCCTCGAAGATCACCGCCGTCTTCTCGGAGGGGCCGATGAAGTGCATGGCACCGATCTCGGCGCCTTCGATCGCCTTCTTAGCGGCGCCGCCCAGGGGCAGACGGTCCAACACCATCTTTCCGGTGCGGCGGACGAAGTTCGCGAACGGCTTCGTGCGGAGCACGGAGAGGTACGAGGCGATCGAGCCGACGTTCGGGGCGATGGACATCTCGTTGTCGTTCAGGATGACGATGAACCGGCTCTTGGTCCCGCCCGCGTTGTTGAGCGCTTCGTACGCCAGGCCCCCGGTGAGCGCGCCGTCGCCGATCACCGCGACGACCGTCTCGTCGCCGCCGACGAGGTCCCGAGCCCGTGCCATGCCCAGCGCCGCGGCCACAGCCGTACTCGCATGGCCCGCGCCGAACGGATCGTACGGCGACTCGCTGCGCATCGCGAAGCCCGAGATGCCGCCGCCTTTACGCAGCGTTCCGAACCGGTCGCGGCGCCCGGTGAGAATCTTGTGCACGTACGTCTGGTGACTCACGTCCCACACGAGCTTATCGGTGGGAAGGTCGAGCACCGTATGCAACGCGAGCGTCAGCTCGACGACGCCGAGGTTCGGAGCCAGGTGCCCGCCGTTGACGGCGCACGTTCGGACGAGCAGATCGCGGATCTCGCTGGCGAGGACGTCAATCTCTTCCCGTTCGAGGCCCTTGACGTCGTCCGGCGAGTCGATGCGCTCGATGATCATTAAGGCGCGTTATACGGACCGGGCGGCGGTAATCCCGCTTTCCGCCACGACGCGGGCGGCGAGCCGCGCTGCCGGCGGCGCCTCCCGGAACAGCCACAGCGCCTCCGGCCAGTTGCGCAGCTCGAGAAAGGCTCGCAGCGGATGCAGCCAATCGGCGTGCAGTTCTCGCCGGGGCGTATCGAGCACGACGCGTACGGCCGCGATGCGCTCGCCCTCCAAGCGTCCCGTCTCCATGTCAACGCCCGCGTAGCCCTGCGCCGCCCACCGCGCACGCTCGGCGCCGCGCACGATCGCATCGGCGGTGAAGAGCGGATCGAAGAGCGGCAGCAAGCCCAGCCGCGCCGCGCCGCGTGCCAGCGCCTCCACGAGTTCCTCATCGCAGTGCAGCAGATCGCCGCCCGGCCGGCGCACCTCGCGCGGCAGCAAGAGCGTCCCCGTCGGAACGTCTTCGCGCAATCCGCCGGCGAGGCCGCAGCTGAGCACGACCGGACCTAAACGCGGGCCGCTCTGCGCCAGCGCGATACCGGTCTGGACGACGTGCGCGCCGGGAAGCGCGCGGCGCAGTGCGCCGGCCTCCAATCCGGTCGCCGCCGCGAGAACGACCGGCGCCTCGAGCGTCACGCCGCCGCGACGTAGCCGTTCGCGCGATACCACGCGACGGCGCGCGCGAGCGCGTCCCTCAGCGGTCCCGGCGCGTGCGCGAGCGCGGCGCGCGCGGGCGCGCTGTCGGCAAACATGCGCACGCGCGAGAGGCGCACGCCTTCGAGCGGAACCGCCGGCACCGCACCGCGCTGCACGCGGCAGCGCACTTCGTCCACGCAGCCGGCCGCGAAGGCCAGTGCGTACGGAGCGCGCCAGGCCGGCATCGGACGACCGGTGACGTCGGCGAGCATCTGCCAAATCTCGTCCATCGTGAGGTTCTCGCCGCCGAGCACATAGCGTTCTCCCGCGCGGCCGTCGCGCAGGGCCGTCACGTGCACGCGAGCGACGTCCTCGACCGGCACGAGGTTCATTCCGCCCTCGCCCGGCGCGCGCGCCGCGACCTTGCCTCGCGCGAAGTCCAGAACGAGCCGTCCGGTCGGCGTGGGCTTCCAATCGCCCGGACCCACGGGGGCGGTCGGCAACAGCGCGACGACCGGAACGCGACCGGCAAAGGCCGCGAGCTCCTGCTCGGCCTTGGAACGATGGTAGGCACCCTCCGCGTGGCCGAGCGTCGCCGAACTGGAGGTGAGCACGACGCGTTCCACGCCGGCCAGCCGCGCTGCGGCCAACAGGCTGGCGGTGGCATCAACGTTCACCGCGCGGATCTGCTCGCGGTCGCCGGGAGCGAACGAATACAGCGCGGCGCAGTGTACGAGGTACCGGCACCCGGCGAGCGCTCTTGCAAAGCCGCCGGTGGAGCGCAAGTCGCCCTCGATGCGCTCTGCGCGATCGTCAAACGGCTGCGGCGGCTGGACGCTCGACGAGCGCACGAGCGCGCGGACGCCGTAGCCTGAGTCGAGAAGCTCGCGCAGCACGTGCGAGCCGACGAACCCCGACGCGCCGGTTAGAAAGACCCGGTCGCCGTCAGGCACCTAGCTGCTAAACGCGGCACGCACCGACTCTTTGAAGGACCCGGTCGTTCGCAGCACCGCCGTCGGCTCGTAGCCGCAGTGCGCCATGCAGTTCTCGCACGCTTCGTGCTTACCGCGCCCGTACTTCGACCAGTCCGTCTCTTCGAGGAGCTCCTTGTACGTGCGGGCGTAGCCCTCTTTGCTCATGAGGTAGCAGGGGCGCTGCCAGCCGAAGACCGTGTAGCAGGGGATGCCCCACGGCGTGCATTCGAAGTCTACCTTCCCTTCCAGGAAGTCCAGGTAGACCGGGCTGTGGTTGAGGCGCCACTTCTTGCGCCGGCCGTCGGCGAAGGCTTGCTTGAAGATCTCGCGCGTCCGCTGCACGCCGAGGAAGTGCTCTTGATCGGGAGCCTTCTCGTACGCGTACGCAGGTGAGATCTGCATCATATCCACCTTCAAGTCGTCGTTGAGGTAGTCGAGGACCTCGCGGATAGACTCCGCGCCGTCTTGCTCGAAGAACGTCGTGTTGGTAAAGACGCGGAAGCCGCGCGCTTTGGCGTCCTTAATCGCATCGACCGCCTTGTCGAAGGTACCTTCGCGGCAGACCGACTGGTCGTGGCGCTCGCGCATGCCGTCGAGATGGATCATCCACGCGAAGTAGACGGACGGCTTGAACTGTTCGATCTTCTTCTTGAGGAGCAGCGCGTTCGTGCAGAGGAAGACGAACTTCTTACGCTTGACGAGTTCCTCGACGATCTGCGGCATCTGATCGTGGACCAGCGGCTCGCCGCCCGCGATGGAGACCATCGGCGCACCGCACTCTTCGACCGCCGCGATGCACTCCTCGACGCTCAGCCGGCGGCGCAGGATCTCGTCGGGATGCTGGATCTTGCCGCAGCCGGCGCAAGCGAGGTTGCACTGCAGCAGCGGCTCGAGTTCGAGGACGAGCGGGTACTTCGTCTCGCCTTTGAACCGCTTGCCTGCGATGTACCCGGCGACGGCGATCTTCTGTTCGATGGGCATGCTCATGGTGTGCGACTATTCCTTTTCGTATAGACGCGCGCCTTCGTATGGACGCGCGCCGTCCTTCCGCCCGCGAAGCTTTTCGTCCATCGCAAGCGCCATCGTGGGGAAGAGATGGCGATAGAGGTGGTAGTTGATGTAGAAATCCCGCGGAAATCCGGTGCCGGTGGCCTCGGGCTCGTCCCAGGTGCCATCCGGTCGCTGGCGCCTGCACAGGTACGTCAGACCCCGTTGGGTTGCAGAATGTTGCGCCAGGCCCGCCAGTTGGAGCGCATTCACGGCCCAAGCGGTCTGCGAGGCCGTGCTGGCCCCCAGGCCCGCAAACGACTCGTCGGCGTAGGAGTGGCAGCTCTCTCCCCAGCCGCCGTCGGGATTCTGCACCGAGATCAGCCACGCCGCCGCGCGCCGCACCATATCCTGACCCGTTCGCAGCGGATGCAGCGCCGAGATCACGCACCACGTCCCGTAGACGTAGTTCACGCCCCAGCGGCCGTACCAGGCTCCCGACGGTTTCTGCGTTTTGCGCAGGTACGCCAGCGCCCGTTCGACGATCGGATGCGCCGCGCCGTATCCCAGAGCGGCCAGCATCTCGAGCACGTGCGCGGTGACATCCTCGGTCGGCGGGTCTATCATCGCCCCAAAGTCCGAAAACGGCATCCGGTAGAGCAGTTCGCGCGTATTGTCACGATCGAACGCCGCCCAAGCGCCGTTGCGCGAACGCATTGCCAGCGTCCAGCGACGCGCGCGCTCGACCGAATCGGCGACGGCCTCGCTATCGCCGCCTTCCAGCAGCGCGAGCACGACGATCGTCGTGTCGTCTATGTCGGGATACGCATCGTTGTCGAACTCGAAGGCCCAGCCGTTGCCGCGCTTCTCGTCGCACTTCATGCGCCAATCGCCGGGCGCCTCGTCCGGAATCTGCTCGCGCAGCAGCCACGTCACCGCCCGCTGCATTGCGGGGTGCGCGCAGTCCAGGCCCGCCAAGGCGAGCGCGCGCACGGCCCAAGCGGTGTCCCAGACCGGCGACATGCAGGCCAGAAAACGCCAACCGTGCCGGTCGTCCAGCGAAAAGCGGCGCATTCCCTCGAGCCCTTTGCGCATCACCGGGTGATCTACGCCGTATCCCATCAGGGAGAGTGCGATGAGCGAGTACACCCACGGCGGCTGGATCCCGCCCCAACTGCCGTCGGCTTCCTGACGCTCGACGATCCAGCGCGCGACGCGCTCGAAGGCCTCCGTGCGCCAGCGCTTCTCGGGCAGACGGTCGTACCGCTTGAGCAGCCGTTCGACGTATAGCAGCCAGTGGCGCGACCCGCGCACCCGGTGCATATCGCTTTCGCTTCCTTCGACGACGATCTCGCGCACGTCAACGCCGAGATCTCTGGCCGGTTTCTTCGTGACGACGATCGTGAGCGGCGCGACCGTCCCGCGCGCCCAGCACGCGAAGTCGTAGATGTTGAACGGCATCCATAAGGGGAAGTAGACGATCTCGGGCGGGAGCGAGGGTATGCCCTCCCAGGGATGGACGCCGAAGAGCGCCAGCCAAATCTTCGTGAAGACGCGCGCTTTGGCCAGACCGCCGAAGCGCTCGATCGTCTCGAGCGCCCGGCGCATCGGCGCACTCTGCGGATCCACGCCGAGCACCTTGAGCGCGACGTACGCTTCGATCGTCGTGCTCAGGTCGGCCGGCCCGTCGTAGTAGAGCGCCCACGAGCCGTCCTCGCGCTGATTGCCGAGAATGTGCTCGATCGCACCTTCCCGGAACTCATCCTGCGGCAAACCTAGAAAGCGGAAGAGCAGCACGTGCTCGGCGGTCATCGTGACGTTCGTCTCGAGTTCGCCCGACCACCAGCCCTCGACGTGCTGAGTCTGCAGCAGCCAGCCGACGGCGCGTTTGAGCGCGCGCTCGACGTTCGGGCGGGGCACGGCCTCGCCGGCCGCCTCGGCCGCGACGGGCGCTTCCTCCAGGTGCAGGCAGCGCGCGGCCGCCTTGCCGCTGCGAATCGCCGATTCCATCGTGTCCGGCCAGCCGGTATCGGTCCACGCACCCGCGATCGCCAAACGCGGATGCGACGTCTGCGCGTGCGTGCGCGCGCAGCCCAAACGCGGCTGGTACGTCGCCTCCGGATTGCGCGTCACGGCGCTGTGAGTCAAACGCGCCTCGCGCAGCTGCGGAAGAAAGGCCTGCGCCTCCCGCCAGGCCAGCGCCTCGAGTTCGGCGGTCGGCAAACGCAGGTACTCATCGGCCGCGCTGAAGCTGCAGCACAGATAGCCCGGCGTCTTCTCGAAGATCCACTGCAGCGGCGATTCGAGCGCCGCCGCAAAATCGAGCCCGATCGGGCCGCCGTCGTGCCAGAGGTGGACGTCAACGATCGGGTAGGCTTCGTACGCATCCAGACCCTCGACGCCGTAGGCGCGCGCATCGCCGAGCATTCGCTCGACCTGGCGAGGGGGCACCGCGAGCACGACCGCATCGAAACGTCGAGTCTCTCCGTTGACGAGTTCGAGCGTTACCTCGGCAGCCCCGGGTCGCACGGACGTTACCGAGGTCGAAAGGTGCACGGCATCGAGTTCGCCCGCCGCGGCCTGCGCCAGATGCGCGAGCGGCACCGTCGAAAAACCGAAGCGCGCCGCGCCGGCATCGCCCAGGAAGGCGGTCTTTAAAACGAAGAGCGCGTCCTGCGCGCTCACGCGCTCGAACGGCGCGTTCAGCGCCGGAATGAAGAACGGATCCCAGAAGGCGCGCCGTTCTTCGGGGCCCTGCCCGTTGCGCGCCAGCCACGCATCGAAACTCTCGCCCTCCTTCGCCGTTCCCTCACCCTGCGCGATGCAGGCGACGAGCGCGCGAGCGATCCGCAGTTTTCCCGTCAAAGACAGGTGCGGGTAGGTTGCGAACGAGGCGGTTAAGTGCGCGGGCGCCGGGAGTGATCCGGCGCACAGCCTCCCTGATCGGCCGTCGCGCGAAAGGATGTGCGCGTCGAAGCGATCCTGCAGGCGCAGCTTGCCCTCCATGCCGACGCTGCGCGCGAAGTCAATGAACTGCGTGCAGCAGGCCAAGAAGACGTGCTGCCCGTTGTCCACTTCCTCGCCGCCGACCTCGAACGACGTCGCGCGCCCGCCGAGCAGACGGCTGCGCTCGAAGACCTCGACGCGGGCTCCCTGCGTTTTTTTCAGCTCGAGGGCGGCGGCCAATCCCGCCAAGCCGGCGCCGACGACCGCAACGCGAGGTCCGGCGGCTACGCGCTCGAGAGCCACGAACGTACGACCACGCGCAGTTTCTCGGTCTTCGACAGCGCCGCGCGCGCGCGCAGCGGCAGTGCGGGATCGCGCTCGATCTTCTTGAGCAGTTCCTCGTAGATGCCGGCCATCGTGTGGACGCACGCGCCGGGGCGGCGCGGTATGTAGCGCAGCACCTCGTAGCCGGTTACGAAGTAGCGCCGCGCCCGCTCGACGTTGTGGGCGACGAGCGCCTCCCACCCCGGATGGATCTCGCCCAGAGCCAGCGCCGACTCGGGAATGGCGAAGCGGCGCAGATCCTCCTGCGGCAGGTAGACGCGCTTCATGTCCACGGCATCCTCGCGCACGTCGCGCAGAATGTTCGTCAGCTGCAGCGCCAGACCCAGATCGTCGGCGCGCTCCAGCGCGACCGGATCGCTGAAACCGAAGATCCGCACGCACATCCGCCCGACGACGGAGGCGACGAGATTGCAGTACGTGCGCAGGTCTTCGAACGTCTCGTACGCGGAGCGGCTGAAATCCATCTCCACGCCGTCCACGAGCATGAGCAGCTCGGATTCGGGAATCCGGTACCGCTCCATCGCTTCGCCGAGCACCCGCAGAATCGGATCCTCGCCGTACTCGCCGCGTCCGCAGCGAAGGATGCGATCGCGGTGCACGTTCAGGCGGGCGGGCAGGTTGTCGAGCCCGACGGTATCGGCCTCGTCGTCCACTTGGCGCGCGAAGTTGTAGAGAGCGTAGATCGCCATCCGCTCGTGGTAGCCCAGTGAGATGAAGCCCCAATAGAAGTTCCCGGCTTCACGCTTGGCCATCTCGCGATTGAAGCGCTCGGCCCGGTGCCGGTCCGACTCGGGAACGGGTTTTCCGCGCCACGCGCGCTGGAGATTGATCATTTAGACAGGCCGACCTCGCGAAAAAGTCCCTAATGCGGCATGGAGCAGGAGCGATACCTTCGTGGCGGCCGAAACGCTCGGCCGCTCGTACTCCGTATCGTAGCCCATCGCCTCGATCGCATCGCAGATCGCCAGCCCCCCGGTCCGGTAGAGCGAGAGCTGCAGGCGCAGCGGCCCCCCAACCAGTCCCTCCAGCTCCACGCCGGAACCAAGGAGACTCCGAGCGCGCTCGACCATCGCCCGTACCGCGCCGCAGACCCCCCCTTCGGCCAGGGCCGTCGCCACGAGGTACCGCCGCCCGATCTTGGCATCGCGGCTGACGTCCTGGGCGTGGTTGGCAAGCTGAAGGCCGATGCAGACGTCGTCCGAGAGGCGCTCCGCCCGCTCGCCGGTAACGCCGAAAACGCGCAGGACCATCCGGCCTACCGGCGCCGCCGAGAGGCGGCAGTACCCATCGAGCTCCTCCCACGTCCGGTACTCCGAGGTCGTCTGGTCGGCGACGTTCGCGGCGATGAGGTCCAGAAACGGCCGGGCCGGTATCTCGTGCGCGCGCACCGTAGGATGCAGCGCGGCCAGCACGGGGTGGATCGGCGGGATGCCGCTGAAGAGCGCCTCGACCTCTTCGCGCCAGCGCTCGAGCCGCGCGAGCGCCGTACCCGGCGGGCTCTCGTCGCCGAGGTCGTCGGTCGTGCGGCAGTACGCGTAGATACGTTGCAGGTCGCGCCGCTTCTGCGCGTCCACGAACCGGGAGGCGACGCTGAAGTTCTCGTAGTGGCCGGTCGCGAGCGCACGGCAGTACGCGTCGGCCGCGGTCAGTTCCGCGCTCACGCGCGCGCCTCGCGGTGTATCACTCCGGCCGAGCGCAGTTCGCGCGGCGTTCGTACTCCCAAAGCGAACATCGCAACGCGCAGCGTCTCGACGAGCTCGCATGCGAGCGAGGCCGCTTCGTCTTCGCCCGCTGCAGCCGCGCGCAGAAACGGTCCCGCTACGCCCACCAGATCGGCGCCCAGCGCAAGCGCCTTCACCGCATCCACGCCGTCCCGGATGCCGCCGCTGGCAACGAGCGTCTGCTCTGGAGCAGCCTCGCGCGCTGCCACCAGGCACTGCGCCGTCGGAATGCCCCAGCCGGCGAACGCTCTCGCGACGCGAGCGCGCCACGGCTCGCCGATGCGCTCGCGCTCGACCTCGCTCCACGAGGTGCCGCCGGCGCCCGCTACGTCTATCGCGGCGACGCCGGCATCGAAGAGCGCGCGCACGTCGCCGGGCGCGATACCCCAGCCGACTTCCTTGACGACGATCGGAACCTGCGATCGTTCGCACAGACGCGCGATACGATCGAGCAGTCCGGCGAAGCACGTGTCGCCTTCAGGTTGAAGCGCCTCCTGCAGCGGATTGAGATGCAGCACGAGCGCGTCGGCCCGCTGCATCTGCACGAGGCGCCGGCACTGCGCCGCATCGTATCCCCGGTTGAGCTGTACGGCGCCGAGATTCGCGAGAATGACGATGTCGGGCGCCTCGTCGCGTACGTCGTACGTCTCGAGCAGCTCGGGCCTCTCGAGGAGCGCTCGCGCCGAACCCAACCCCATCGCCATCCCGTAACGCTGCGCCACGCGCGCAAGCCGCCGGTTGATATCGCGCGCCTGCGGCGTTCCGCCCGTCATGCACGAGACGAGCAGCGGCACTGCAAGCCTGCGCCCGAAGAGTTCGACGGACGTGTCTACCTCCGCCAGATCCATCTCCGGCAGCGCGCGATGCGTCAGCGCATACGCATCGAAGCCGCTGCTCACGCCTTTGGCCGCGACGTCGCACTCGATATTGATGCGCAGGTGCTCGGCCTTGCGCGAGGGCGTCGAGCGGTCAGCCGGCGTGCCGTGCAACGTACGCAGCAACTTCCTCGAGTGCATCGAGATCCGCGCCGGGCGCGCAGCCGCGCAGCACGGCCACGGCCTGCGCCGACACTTCGCGGGCCGACGCCGCGTCGGACGCGAAGGCCGCAGCGGCCAACAAACGGCCCGCCGCTGCGAACTCCGGCCAGAGCCGCTCGTCGGCTCCGGCCAAAGCGGCCCCCGCCTGCAGAGCGGCAGCCGTCAAGACCGCACTTGCTTTGCCGTCATCGGCGTCGCACTCGATCGCGCTCAAAACCGCTTCGGCGACAAGTTTTGCAACGGCCAGGCGTCGCTCCGGCCGGCGCACCGCCGCCGCGAGGTACCGGAACGCAAGCGCGTAGAGCGCGTCTCCCGCGTTGAGGCTCTGCCCAAGTCCCCAGCGTTGGACGGCGGGCGCCGCTTGCGCGGAGAGCTCGTCGTGCAGGAGCAGGAAGCGATCGAACAGATCGAAAGCGGCGGCAATGGGCGCGCAGTCGGCGATATCCGCACCGCACGCGGCGCCGGCCCAGAGGACGAGACACGGCAGGAGCGGATCCCGGCCGTACCCGGCCGGCAGGCGCTCCTCGATGATGCGCCCGGCCACCGATTCGAACGGGGCCGACACCTGACGGAGGTACTCGTCGAGGTACGTGCGATAATCGCGTAGGGGAATCGCGGCGGGCGAGAGGGCCATGCAGCAGGCTCCTTCGACCGCGCTCGGGAGGGTGGCCTTCCCGGTGCCCAACCTTCGCTTTCGGGAGTGAGACGTGCACATCGGATCGGACGAACACAAAGAACTCTTCTGCCGGTCGTTCATAGAAACGCACCGCGCCTACGACCCAAAGGATTGGCCGTGGCCGCAGCTCGATGAGATCTCCATCGCGCGCCTGCGTGCGATACCGATTTGGGCGATGGCGCTCGAAATCGAGACGAGTGCCGGCGCCATGCTCGAGGGATATGCGAAGACCGAGCCCGACCCGCTCGTGAGTCAAGCGCTCGCGCTGCAAGGGTACGAAGAGGACCGCCACGGGCGCATCCTCGCCTGCATGATCGAGCGATACGGACTAAACGTGCACCCGGAGATCGGCGTAAAAGAGCCGACGCGCCAAGCGTTCGTGAACTTCGGTTACGACGAGTGCGTGGACTCGTTTGCCGGTTTCGGGATCTTCCGCCTCGCGCGCGACGCGCGCATCCTGCCCGAAGCGTTGACCTCGCTCTTCACTCGCGTGCTCGTCGAAGAGGCGCGCCATATCGTCTTCTTCGTAAACTGGATCGCCTGGGACCGCACGCGCAGCGGGCTGCGCGGGCAAGCGATGCAGGCGATTCCGGCGCTCGTGAGCTACGGGCAATCCATCGTGCGCCGCGCCAAGGGCGGCGCCGCACTCGAAGGGCCGGGAGAAAGCGCGACCCTCGCGCTCTTCGGCGAGGTGCTCAACGGACTCACGCCGGCGAGCTTCATCCGCGCCTGCGTGACCGAGAACGAACGCTATATGAGCGACTTCGACCCGAGACTGCTTCGCCCAAGGGTGATTCCGGCGCTCGGCAAGATCGCGCTCGGACTGCTCGAGGTCGCGGACTGGGTGCGCGAGACGCTGCGTGAGACCGCGCCGCGTCCGACGGGCTCCGGCTAGAATTTGAAGTAGATAAACGTCGGCGAAAGACCCGGCCAGGTCAGCAGCATCAGGACGAGCAGCAACCCTCCCAACGCTGCCGCCTGCATGCGCGGACGCAGATCCGGCCACCCCGGCCGTATCCCCAGGTGATCCAGCAGCAGGCGGAGCGCGCCGAAACCGGCGACGCCTGCGGTGAGGACGGCCTGCCAGCCGGCGATCCCCCAGGGGCCCGGGCCGCCCGCGACGAGCGCGCGGTAGACCGCCAGCGCATCGGCAAAGTTCTGCGCGCGGAAGAGCACCCAGGCGAGCGTCACCAGCGTGAAGGTGATCGCGATGCGCAGCAGCGCGACCGGCCCGCGCGGCGCGTCGCCCGCGCGTCCGGCCCCAAGCACGCGCTCGACGCAGAGCAGCACGCCGTGCACGCCGCCCCAGGCGACGAACGTCCACTGCGCGCCGTGCCAGAGCCCGCCTAAGAGCATCGTCAGCATGAGGTTGCGCAGGGTCGCCAGCCTGCCGCCGCGGCTCCCGCCCAGCGGGATATACAGGTAGTCGCGCAGCCACGTGGAGAGCGTCATATGCCAGCGGTGCCAAAACTCCGTGACGCTCCTTGCGAGATACGGGAGATTGAAGTTCTCCGGAAAGACGAACCCGAGCATCCGCGCGCACCCGATGGCGATGTCGCTGTAGCCGGAGAAATCGAAGTATATCTGCATCCCGAATGCAAAGGCCGCGCTCCACGCGGCCGGCGCGCCCTGATGGCTCGCGACGGCATCGAAGTAGCCGTTCGAGACCGATGCGAAGCCGTCGGCGATCCCCATCTTCTTGAAGAGCCCCAAGCCCGCCCGCGCCATGCCGTACGTAACGTCTTGCGGGCTCGGCGCTCTCCACGAAAAGAGTTCTCCGAAGAAGAGGCCCGCACGCACGATTGGTCCGGCGAGCAACTGCGGAAAGAACGCGAGGAAGAGGGCGTAGTCGAACGGGCTTTGCACCGCGCGCGTCTTGCCGCGATAGACGTCCACGAGGTACGAGATGCTCTGGAACGTGTGGAAGCTGATGCCGATCGGCACGAACAGATTCACCAGGTACGGATTTTCGTGCATGCCGACGAGCGCCGCGACCGTCCCGGTCGCAAAGTTCGCATACTTGAACGTCGCCAGAAACCCCAGGTTCGCCGCGACGCCGAGCGCGAGCATCCCGCGCAGGCCGGGGCGCTCGTTCGTTCGCGCCCGCTCGATCCATAGCCCGATGGCGTAGTCGCTCGCGGTGAGAATCCAGAGGAAGAGCACGTACCACGCGTTCCAGCGCGCGTAGAAATAGTAGCTCGCGATCAGGAGCACCCAGCGCCCGGCGCGTCGCGGAAGCAGGTAGAACAGCGCGGCTACGATCGCGAAGAACAGCCAAAACTCGTACGACTGAAACCGCAGCGGGATGCCGATGCCCGCCGCGGCGGCAAACCACGAGAGCGAATGCCGCTGATGCGGCGCGACCGGCATCTGCGGCGGCGCAGGCGATGCATCGCGCGCCGGAGCGGCGCTCGCGGGAGCGGCGCTTGCCGGCGCGGGCGCGGACGGGCGTACTGCGACGCGCGAGAGCGCGGCCGCGACGTCGCGCCCGAGCTGCGCGCTAAAGAGCGCGCTTCCCGCGCGATCGAGATGGTCTTCGTCGGCGAAGAGAGCCGGGCGTTCCAGCGCGACGTATGGAGCGGCCGGGATCAGCGTCGCGCCCTGCGCGCGCGCAATCTCGAGCAACGAGCCCGCCGTCTCCGCAGCCGCCGAGCGGTGCACGGGGCGCGTCGGAATTCGTACGAAGAGCACCGGAATCCCGGCGGCCCGATAGCGTGCGGCGATCGGCTCGAGCCACTGCAGCCGGTAGAGCGCGTACGAAGGACTCGGCTTGGGAACGCGCAGCACCTGCGTCGCGATCGCGCTGCGCCGGCCCTCGTCCAGGCCCGGCGGATACGCAATCGAGCCGCTCGAGAAGTTCGCGCGCAGGCCGGCGAGGTTCTCGTCGCGCGGATGCGCGGACAGCGGCTCGTACGCGGGCGCCGCGCGCGCCCGCGCGATCGCGGCGAAGCGCTCGCGGGGCGCCGCGATGAAGGCCTGCACGTCGTCGCGCAGCTCCGTTCCCCGCCAAAAGAGATCTATGCCGTTTTCGACGCGCTCGCGCGGGTCGGAGAACGAGCCGGCCAGTTTCGGCAGATCCCGGAGCCTCGTCTGAAAAACGACGTAGCGCAGGTCCATCGGCCGGTCGTCGCCGTCGAGACTCCCGATCGCACCGTCGTCGTCCGCATACGTGTCCACCGGGATCACGACGGCGCGGAAGCGATCGGCGCGCGGATCTATCGCGCGCACGAAGAACGGCCAGCAGCGCGGCGTCGTTCCGGGAACGCCCCCGTTGAGGAAGCGCAGGCCGCCGGCCGCCTTCGACGCCGCGGCCGGATCGAGTCCCGAGTAGATGCGCGAGTCCCCGAGCACGAGCACGTCGCGACGGGGGTCGCTGCGGAAGGCCGCGTTCTCGCGAATCGCCCACTCGAAGCTTCCCGTGCTCGAAGCCGGATCGAGCGCGCCGCGGTAGAGTCCGGTTCGAAACGCGAGGACGTCCACGACCGCGAACATCGCAAAGGCCGCCGCGAGAACGGCGGCGGTGCCTCTCCGCGGCGAATGTAGCGATGGCTGCACGGGCGTCGAGGGCCTACCGTTATCCCAGCAGCGGCGCGGTCCCTTGTCGAGGACGCCACCATCGCGCCTGCGAAGTGTGTTTAGCCACGAGCATGCGCAACCCCATACGCCACCGCGAAGAAGCGCCGGTCGGTCTCATCACGCTGACGGTCATGCTCGGCTTGATCATGGCGATCATAGACACGACGATCGTGAACGTCGCCATAGATACCATCGGCGGCAATCTCGGGGCGACGGTGGACGAGGTCGCGTGGGTCGCTACCGGCTACATACTTGCCAGCGTGGTGATCATGCCGCTCAACGGCTGGCTGACCGCCCTGCTCGGGCGCAAGCGCTTCTACGCCATCTCGCTCGCCCTCTTCACGCTGGCCTCGTTCCTATGCGGCAGCGCGCGCTCGATCTGGGTGCTCGTCTTCTACCGCATCGTGCAAGGCATCGGCGGCGGAGCGCTGCAGCCGACGGCCCAAGCGATCATGTTCGAGACGTACCCGCCGGCGCGGCGCGGCGCGGCGATGGCGATCTTCGGCATCGGCGCGATGGTCGGCCCGGCGATCGGCCCGACGCTCGGCGGCTGGATCGTGGACAACGCGAGTTGGCCGCTCATCTTCTACATCAACGTACCGATCGGGATCGCGGCCTTTCTCATGACGCTCGCCTTCATTCCGAATCCAAAATACATCGCCAAGCCCGAAGGCGGCATTGACTGGGTCGGCCTGGGCTTGCTCACGGCGGGGCTGGCTTCGCTGCAGTTCGTGCTCGAACAAGGAGAACGCGACGACTGGTTTTCCTCGCAGACGATCCTGCTCCTGAGCGTCGTCGCGGTGGTCGCGCTGGCCGTCTTCGTCTTCAAGACGCTTCGCGATCGCCATCCGATCGTAAACTTGAAGGTCTTCAAGTTCCGCTCGTTTTCGGCCGGTTCGATCCTCGCGATCGTGATGGGGTTCGGTCTCTTCGGAACGGCGCTCATCCTGCCGCTCTTCTTTCAAACGATTCTCGGCTTCACGGCCTTCGACACCGGCATGGCGCTCATGCCGGGCGCCTTCGCGACGGCGGTCTCGATGATGATCACCGGGCGACTGCTCGGCCGGATAGACGGCCGCTGGTCCATCGCGCTGGGAACCCTGCTCTTCGCCGGCTCGACCTGGATGCTGGGCGGCCTGACCGTGCAAGCCGG
>Ga0265342_10001777_pt1 | contig 19652 bp, 16 predicted proteins | sample 4CB327metaG_FD_203125 | JGI IMG/M metagenome (GOLD analysis project Ga0265342, IMG submission 203125) | Rhizosphere microbial communities from Carex aquatilis grown in University of Washington, Seatle, WA, United States - 4-CB3-27 metaG | ecosystem: Host-associated > Plants > Roots >...
GATGATCGATCGCGAGCCGCGTCGTGATCGACGCGAGGTAGGACTTCGGTGACTCAGCCACGGCCTCGGCGCCCGCCTGCTGGTAGCGCACGAACGTCTCCTGCACCAGGTCCTCGGCCTCCGCCACGGACCCGAGCATTCGATAGGCGATGGAGAACAACAGCGGCCGCAGATCGTCTTGTTCGCTCATGCCCATGCAGACGAAATCCTATCGCGTCTCGTGACATGTCACAGCCGATGTCCACATTTCGTCCTGCCGGGTGAACGACCTCAAAGGAGCTCATCATGCGGATTTTCGTCACAGGGGCGACAGGCGCGATCGGACAGCGGTTGGTCCCCCAGCTCAAGGAACGCGGACATACGCTCGTGGCCAGCGTGCGCTCCCCCGCCAAGGCTGACCGGCTGCGCGAGATCGGGGTCGAGGCGGTCATCGTCGACCTGCTCGACCCGGAGGCGGTGCGGCTGGCGGTCCGCGCGTCGCGGGCGGACGCCATCATCCACGAGGCGACGGCGCTGTCGGGCGTCACCGACTTCAAGCATTTCGACCGCAGCTTCGCGATGACCAACCTGCTGCGCACGCGCGCGACCGACAACCTGGTCGCCGCCGCGCGCGCGTCGGGTGTGCGCCGGCTGGTGGCGCAGAGCTACACCGGCTGGCCTTATGCGCGCGCGGGTGGACCGGTGAAGACCGAGGACGACCCGCTCGACCCCTATCCGGTGCCGTCGATGCGCGAAACGCTGGCAGGGATCAAGCACCTCGAGCGCGTGGTCCTCGACGCGGGCGGGATCGCGCTGCGCTACGGCTCGTTCTACGGCGCGCCCGACGACCCGATGCTGGCGCCGGTGCGCAAGCGGCTGTTCCCAATCGTCGGCGACGGCGGTGGCATCTGGTCGTTCGCGCACCTCGAGGACGCGGCGGCCGCGACCGTGCTCGCGATGGAGCGCGGAGGGACCGGCGTCTACAACATCGCCGACGACGATCCGGCGCCGGTGCGTGAGTGGCTGCCGGCAATCGCCGAGGCGATCGACGCGCCGCCGCCCCGGCGCGTGCCGCGCTTCCTCGCGCGCCTGCTCGCGGGCGAGGCGCTGGTGGTGATGATGACCGAGGTGCGCGGCGCCTCGAACGCCAAGGCGAAGCGCGACCTCGGCTGGACGCCGCGCCACCCGACCTGGCGGCGCGGCTTCGTCGAGGCCTACCGCCACACCGCGCCCGATCGCGCGGCCGGCGCGCGCGTTGACAGCTCCCGCCCGACGACGCAGCATGCGGGCGCATGATCCGCGAACGAGTCCGAGCGAGGGCCGGGATCGCGCTCATGACGTTGTTCACCGCGAGCATCGCGGGCGCGGGCCTCGCCGCCGAGGCACCGCGCGCCGCGCCGGCCAAAGCGACGAGGACGACGACGACGACGACGACCATCGGCGTGCTCTACTTCGACTACGCGGGCAAGAACGCCGAGCTCGCGCCGCTCAGCAAGGGACTGGCGCAGATGCTGATCTCCGACCTGGCCGCCGTCGACACGGTCCAGGTCGTCGAGCGCGAGCGGCTGCAGGCGGTGCTCGACGAGCAGAAGCTGAGCCAGAGCGGCAAGATCGATGGCCGCACCGCCGCGCGCATCGGCAAGCTCCTGGGCGCGCGTTACCTGGTGCTGGGCAGCTACTTCGATGCCCTGGGCGCGTTTCGCGCCGACGCGCGCATGGTCGACGTCGAGACCGGCCAGATCGTGAAGTCGGTCGGCGCCAACGGCAAGGCCGAGGACTTCATCGGCCTGGAACAGACGCTGGCCGAGGGGTTGTGCCAGGCGGCGGCGGCGCTGCCCGCACCGGTACCCGACGGCCAGGACAAGGACAGCGCGCATCGCGCCGGCGAGCACGGCGTCGCGAAGCCGCCCGTGCGACGGCCGCCGAAGCCGCCACGCGCGCTCAAGGCGTCGACGGCGGTGACGTATGGAAAGGCGCTGGCCGCGGCGGACAGCGGCGACCGCAGACAGGCGAGCACACTCTTCAAGTCGGTGCTCGCGGAGCAGCCGGACTTCGAGCTCGCTCAGCGCGACCTGGACAGGCTGATTCAGTAGCGGCGGCAGCTCATTCGCGGCACTGTCCGGCCGCCTGCGCGTGGCCGAGCGCCTTCGCGCGACAGAAAGCTTGGTTCGAGCCTTTCGGATCCAGGACGGCGAGCGCACGCCCCAGCTGGAACCAGCCATCGGCGCCGCCCGGGCTGTGCACGACCTGCTGCTTGAGGTCGGCGGTCGCGGCCGCGACGTCGCCGGCACGCCGATGCGCTTCGGCACGCACCAGGAACACGTTGGGATACGCCGGCTGGGCGCGCGCAATCTCGTCGAACGCCGCCAGCGCCGCCGACGCGTCACCGCGACGAAGCGCGAGCAGCCCGAGGTTGAAGCGCGGCGCGAGGTAAGGCGGAGACGGCCGCGGCGGTTCGAGGTCGATCGCCTGGCGATACTCCTGCTCGGCGCGATCGAGCTTTTGCGTCTTTTGCAGCGCATTGCCGAGCAGGTTGTGCGCCACCGCCGACGACGGACACAGCGACGCCGCGCGCTCGGCCGCCTGCGCCGCCGCCAGAGGATCAGCGGCCTGCGTGGCTCGCGCCTCGATCATCCAGCGCTCGGCGCGACCCTGGTCGACGGCGCGCAGCGCCGCGAGCCCGCGCGTGCGATCGGCGTCGGATCCGCCAGGGCCCAGGCTCGCAGCGGCAGATGCGAGCTCGCGGGCTTGCGACGCCGGGAGCGTGGCGCACTTCGCCGGCCACGGCGGCTCATTGTCAGCCTGCAAGAACGGCGTGATCCGCGCCATCGTCGCGAGGTCGGGGATCTCGAAGCGCGTCGCGCGCCGCCAGAAGAAGCCGGCGACGACCAGCCCGACCATCACGACGCTGACCGCGACGCGCGGCAACGCCGAACGCGGCACCGACTGCGGAGACTGCGACGGCACGGTGGGCGGCAGCTCGTGCGGGGGTGCAGTGTCGCCGTCTGCGGGCGCCAGCACCCGCGTCCCGCCCGCGGGCAACGCCATCGTCGAAGACGGCCGCGGCGACGGCGCGGACAGCGACCTCGCCGGCGACGCGCCGGGCATCGTCGCGACGTCGGCGGGGCGCGGCACCGCGCGCGCGCCGGTGGTCGAACCGGCGGCAAACGGCGCCAGCAGATCGATCGTCTCGTCCGCGCTGGCCGGCCGCATCGCCGGATCCTTCGACAGCAGGCGGAAGATCGCCGCCTCCAGCGCCGGCGGCCGCGCCACGTCGGCGGGCAGCGGCGGCGGCGCCACCGACGCGTGCGCGAAGAGCAGCGCCGTGATCGATTCGCCGACGAACGGCGGCGCCCCGCTCAGCATCTCGTACAGCATCACGCCCAGCGAATAGAGATCGCTGCGCGCGTCCAGCGGCACGCTCGACGCCTGCTCCGGTGACATGTACGCAGGCGTGCCGATGATCGCGCCCGCCGACGTGCGAAAGCCGGCCGCCTGATCCAGCGAGCGCGCGATGCCGAAGTCGAGCACCTTGACGAAGTCGCGCTCGCCGTAACCGTCGACCAGCATGATGTTGTCGGGCTTGAGATCGCGGTGCACGACCCCGGCCCGATGCGCGGCGCCCAGCGCCTTGGCCACCTGCACGCCAATCGCGGCGGCGCGCGGGACCGCCAGCGCTCCGGCCCGATCCAGCTCCTGGCGCAGCGAGCGCCCCGCCAGGTACTCCATGGCCAGGAACGGCTGCCCGTCGATCTGTCCGAAATCATAGACACGCACGGTGTGCGGGTGCTCGATCGCCGCAGTCACGCGCATCTCGCGCTCGAAGCGCGCGACGGCGGTCGCGTCCGACGCCATCGCGCGATGGATCAACTTCAAGACCGCCATCCGCTCCAGCGGGTGCTGCCGTACACGGTACACCGTACCCATTCCACCCGCGCCCAGACGCTCGAGCACTTCGTAGCGCCCATCGGCCACCGTACGCCCGAGCAGCGGATCCGGTGCTGCGCTCTGCTCCATCGGTCGGTTCCCCTCGGCCTCTGACTATCACGCTTCCGCCACCGCCGCCCCCGATCTCGTCCAACGCGAAACCTGCCATGAGCTATAAGACGGATCTCATGTCTGCAGAGCGCAAAGCCATACCCGCGCGCGAGGCCTTCGTCCGCTTGCGCGAGGGGAATAGTCGATACACTCAAAACGTCCGCAGCCTCGACTCGATGATCAGCCACAGCCGGCGCGGCGATCCCCAGCCGCAGACGCCGTGCGCGATCGTGCTCGGTTGCTCTGATTCACGAGCGCCGGCCGAGATCGTCTTCGACCAGGGCCTGGGCGATCTGTTCGTCATCCGCGTCGCCGGCAACATCGTCGCGCCGTCGCAGATCGGCAGCGTCGAGTTCGCGGCCGAGCGCTTCGGCACGCGGCTGGTGGTCGTCATGGGTCACACCGGGTGCGGCGCGATCGACGCGACGATCGAGGCGATGACCGGCGAGCACAGCGAGCACGGCGCGTCGCAAAATCTCATGTCGATCGTCAACCGCGTGCGGCCCGGGATCCAGGCGCTGATATCGACCGAGCTGGCGCGCGACCCGGTGCGTTTGCGCCGCGAGGCGATGCGCGCCAACGTGCGCGCGTCGGTGAACCACCTGCGTCACGGGTCGGACGTCATCGAGCGTCTGGCAGAGAAAGACGGCCTGGCCGTCGTCGGTGCCGAGCTGGATCTGGCCACCGGGGAAGTCACGTTCTTCGACGACGTGATCGAGCGCTAGTCCGGCCGGACTTCCGGCGGGACTTCCGGCGGGACTTCCGGCGGGACTTCCAGCCAGATTTGCGGCCACACCTTCGCCGCTGACGCAGCGTTCAAACGCCGCGCGCGGATTCCTTGAAGATCGCCGGGCGACCGCGCCCTTGTCCGGGGTGCGGCGCCCCCCGCGCGCCTCGTCACGCCACACGGAGGAACGATGAACACACGCCGCGTGCTCGCCTGGCCACTGATCTGTGCTCTGTCTGCTTGCACGGCCAACGTCGACGGAGTCGGTGGTGACGACGCGGGCGACAATGGCGCGGGCGGCAACGACAATGCGCGGGGCAGCGGGGGCACGACGACGAGCGGCGGCGCGGGCGGCAACCGGAACACGGGAGCGGGTGGCGCCGCGGGCGCGACGACGGCGACCGGAGGACGCACCGGCAACGGCGGCTCGGGCGCGGGCGGCAACGGCAACGGGACGTCGACCGGTGGCGGCACGGGCAGCGGCGGCGCCACCGCCGCGGGCGGGCGCAGCGGCGCCGGCGGAGCGGGCGCCGGCGGACGCACGGGCGCGGGCGGCAGCGGGACGGGCGGCGCGACCGGCGCGGGCGGTGGCGCGGGCAGCACCGGCAACCCCGCGATCTGCAACTTCGCCAGCGGCCTCAACGTCGCGTGGGTCAACTTCGCGAACGACGTCCCCAATCCCAACATCGGTGCGTTTCAGACGCTGTTTCAGAACACCTTCGCCGCCGGTGGGCGCGTCGTGCGCTGGTGGTTCCACACCAACGGCACGATCACGCCTGGCTACGACGGCAACGGCAGGGCGCGGCCGATCACCTCGGCGACCATCAGCGGCGTGCAGAGCATCCTCGCCGCCGCGCACGCCGCCGGCGTCAGCCTCAACGTGAGCCTGTGGTCGTTCGACATGCTGCAGGGAGGGGAGAACATCAGCGCCGGGTTGCGAACCAACAATCAGAACCTGCTCACCGTCGACGCCAACCGACAGGCGTACATCGACAACGTGCTCTCGCCGCTGGTGACCGCGCTGCGCGGCAATCCCGGGCTCTATTCCTACGAGATCTTCAACGAGCCCGAAGGCATGACCACACAGAACGGCTGGACCGGCGCCAACGGCGGCACCGAGGTCGACGAGAGCTTCATTCAACGATCGGTCAACTGGTTCGCCGACGCGATCCACACCGCGGATCCGGCGGCGCGCGTGACCAACGCCGCCTGGACGTTCAAGGCCTGCTCCGTGGGCGTCGCCGGCATGACCAACTACTATTCGGACACGGCGCTGCGCGCGGCGGGCGGACGGCAAAAGGGCGTGCTCGATTTCTACGAGGTCCACTACTACGCGATGAACGGCGCGCAGTACTCGTGCTACACGCATCCCGCGTCGCACTGGGGGCTCGACAAGAAGCTGGTCATGGGCGAGTTCTTTGCCCGCACCACCGACGGGGTCGCGACCAACGACCTCTACACGACGATCTATTCGAGCGGCTACAACGGCGCCTGGGCCTGGCAATACAACGACAGCAGCGCGGCGGTGAAGTGGCCCACCATGCAGGTGCCGATGCAGAACGTCTTCAACGCTCACAGCGCCGACGTCGGCGGCTGTCACTAAAGGGAACTGACGTTGCGCAGCCCCACGCGCGCGCGCCGGATGGCCATCGGCTCTGTCATCGTGACCTCGCTGGCGGTGCTCTTGTTGTGGCGCGCCGGCGCGAAGAGGTCCGACCCAGACCCAGCGTCGGCCGCGCCTCGGCCGGTCCCCGCCGTCACCGCGCCAGCCGGACCGCCATCGCCAACGCGACCCGCCCGTCCCAGGCCGGCGCCCACGTCAGACCAGGTCGCCGCGATCGAAGAGGCACGGTTGATGGCCCGCCTGCGCGAGCTCGCCGCCACCGATTCAGCGCAGGCGGTCGAGCTCGCGCGGGCCGGCAACCACCGCTTCCCGGATAGCGCCGGCGCGCCCGAGCGAACGTCGATCCTGATCCACGCGCTCGCCAACCTGGAACGCGTGCGCGAGGCACGCGCCGAGGCCGAGCAGATGGTGAACCACTACCCCGACTCGGACTGGGTGCGCGAGATCGAGGGCTTCTCCGGCGCGCACCGCCATCGCAACCTGCAGGTCAGCGATGGCGGCGTCGTGACGTCGGACTGACGCCCCTCAGGCCGTCTTCGCCGCGACCGCAACCGGCATCACGCGCGGCACAGGCTCGATCGCCAGCGTGCGCTCCTCCTCGTCCATGTCGTTCGACAGGCCGGTCGCGAGCGACGCCAGCGCCGCCGCGAGCCCGGGCAGCTCCGACCGCGCCATCGCCTGACTGTGAAGGCGCGCCAGCCCCTCGCGCTGGCGCTCGTGATCGCGCAGGAACCAGGCGGCCTGCTGCGCCCGCGACGGTCCCTCCTCTTCGAGGATCACCGCCAGCGCGCGCTCCTCGAACTGCAGGTGAACCTCGACCGTGCGGCGAATCCGGCTGATCGCGTCCGGCAGCCGGGCCGCAGCCCGCTTCTTCCCCCCCAGCGCCCGCTCGGCCACGCCGCGCGCCTTGTCCAGCAGCACGCGGATCTTCTCGTGCTGGAGAACCAGGCATTGCTTCGCAGCATCCGCGTCGAGATGGCGCCCCGACAGTGCTGGAATCATGTCCATTGAGGGACCAGTACCCCCGGACGTCCTGAATCAGGCAGCGACCGTGCGGTGTCGCCCCGTACACCGCATGGCGCGTCGAACGCGCGGCGCGCCTGGCCGACGTGCCGGCTGGCCGTTCCTTCGCGAGAACGTCGCCGACCTGTGACGGCGCTCATTCCGCCACCCGGGTAGTTAGCACCCGGCGCAGGACGGCGATCGTGCCGGCGCGCCGAAACGTGAACCCGGGGGGCTACCAAATGAAGAAACTCGCTGTCGAAATGGCCATCGTGACTCTGGTGTCGGGGGGACTGAGTACCGCGGCGCGCGCAGCCGACCAGACCGTGCCGGGACAGGGGAACGCGAACGCGGCGCGCCTGGCCGCGTCGTCGGCGCTGGTACAGTCGGCGCGGCGGTTCATCGCGGGCCGCATCGGGCAGATTCGCGACCAGAAGCTGGCCCGGAGCGTCCACGAGCTGGTCGAGGACCGCAATGTCTGCATCCGCCATCGCGCCGGCGAGACGGCGGCCAGCAAGCAGGCCATCATCGATGCGCTCACGTCGGCCGGGCTGATCGCGGCCGCGGATGGCGCGGCGTTCCCGGGGGGCGCGTCGGCCGGCGTCCTGCCGCCGGTGCTGGACGCGGGCAGCCCTTGCCCGCACCTGCCGCAGCCGTTCTTCTCGGCGCCAGGCAGCGTCTTCGGCGGCCACCACTCGTACCCGGGCGGGCTGCCAATCCACGAGAGCTTCAACGACATCAGCGACACCAGCTTCGCCGGCAACTACCGCCGAGTGTACGGACACCCCGGGCGCGACGGCTTGCCGGTGATCGCCGCCGCTGACGGCGACCATGACGCCGACGACACGGTCGACGTCGACATCGATCAGGACATCATCGTCGGAGCGCCCCTGCTGCACGACTGGGGCAAGCCGATCGTGTTCCAGTGGAACAGCGACGGCACCGAGTTCGCGGAGCTGAACTTCGGCGGCAACGGCGCGACCGACAACTACGGCGCGGCCGGCGATTCGCGTACCGGCGCCCACCACATCATCGGCGTGGCCGAATCGATGGCGCGCGGCCTCGCGCCCAAGTTCGTGATCACGCAGGCGTCGGCGCACTCGAACCCGACGTCCGGCAACGAGTACAAGGTGGTGAACTGGCTGCGCGCGGCGGCGATCATCGCGGGCATCGACCCGGTGGCCAGGGGCTACCTGCGTGTCGACGGCGCGGGCAACCCGCGGCTGCCCGCGGTGCAGCGCCTGGGCGACGTCGACCTGAACGCGGCGACGCCGACCCAGGTCAACGCGCCGGTCGAGTACCAGCTACACAACCTGTCGGACGCCGACTTCACCCAGACCGGCCCGGCGGTCTCGGTCGCGCAGATCCTGCTCGCGCAGCTGGCGCCGGCGTTCGGCTTCGACCCGACCGACGCCTCTCGCTACAACAACCACTACCGCAACCCGGTGCTCTCGCACCTCTCCGCCGAACGGATCTACATGATCTTCACGTCCGGCGGCCTGAACGCGGTCCGCGCGCAGCTCGACAACCTGCGCGCTCGCGGCATCATCTGAGACCTTCGGATTCGCGAATTCCACTGCCCCGAACTTTCATCTCCCTGTCCTCGGTCCGCCGGGGACAGGGAGACGCGCGCCGAGATCGTGTAGGCTAGCCCCAAACAAAGGGGGCCCATGTCCTTCACGCGAAGTGGTTTGCTGGTCGCCTCGCTCCTCTGCCTCGCCACGACGCGCGCCCACGCCGACGACACGATCAAGGTCGGGCTGATCCTCGAATCGTCGGGGCCCTTCGCGTCGCAGGCGCGGCAGATCGCCAACGGCGCCAAGGCTTACGTCAAAGCGCACGGCGACACGGTCGCCGGCAAGAAGATCGAGCTCGTCTTCAAGGACGTCGGTGGCCCCGCGCCCGACGTGGCCAAGCGCCTGGCGCAAGAGCTGGTCACGCGCGACAAGGTGCAATTTCTCGGCGGCTTCGTGCTCACGCCCAACGCGCTGGCGGTCGCGCCGGTGGCCACGCAGGCCAAGGTGCCGACGATCATCATGAACGCGGCCACGTCGATCATCACCGCCAAGTCGCCGTACATCGCGCGCGTCTCGTTCACGCTCTCGCAGGTCGCCGCGCCGCTGGCCGAGTGGGCGGCCAAGAACAACATCAAGCACGTCTACACGCTGGTCAGCGACTACGGCCCCGGCAACGACGCCGAGACCACGTTCAAGACGGTCTTCACGGCCCACGGCGGCGAGATCGTCGGATCGGTGAAGGTACCGCTGAAGAACCCCGACTTCTCGCCGTTCATCCAGCGCATCAAGGACGCGAAGCCCGAAGCCGTGTTCGTGTTCGTCCCCGCCGGTGATGCGTCGGTCGGCTTCATGAAAGCCTTCGCCGAGCGCGGGCTCGACAAGGCCGGCATCAAGCTGATCGGCACCGGCGATCTCACCGACGACGACGTGCTGACGGCGATGGGCGACCCGGCGCTGGGCGTGATCAGCACACACCACTACTCGGCGGCGCACGAATCGCCCGAGAACGCAGCGTTCAAGAAGGTCTACGCCGAGGTTGCCGGCGCCGGCGTCCGCCCCAACTTCATGGCGGTCGGCGGCTGGGACGGCATGCATCTGATCTACGACGTCGTGCAGAAGCTGGGCGGCAACGTCGACGGCGACAAGGCGATGGCGTTCATCAAGAGCGGGGTCACCATCCAGAGCCCGCGCGGAACCATCTCGATCGATCCGGCCACGCGCGACGTCGTGCAGGACGTCTACGTGCGCAAGGTGCAGAAAGTGGGCGGCCAGCTCTACAACATCGAGTTCGACAAGGTCGCCCACGTGAAAGACCCCGGCAAGAGCTAGGCGAGCGGCGGGACGGCGCGTTCTTCCGTGCGAACCCTGATCGGCGTTCTCTTCGACGGTGTCGCTTACGGCAGCCTGCTGTTCCTGATCAGTCTCGGGCTGTCGGTGACGATGGGTCTGATGAGCTTCGTCAATCTCGCGCACGGAGCGTTCGCGATGATGGGCGGGTTCCTGTGCGTCACGCTGATGCGACGGCTCGGGATCTCGTTCGGGCTGACGTTGCCGCTGGTCTTCGTCGTCATTGGCGCGGCCGGTGCGCTGATCGAGCTCGGGCTCTATCGGCGGCTCTACCGCGCGAGCGCGCTCGACCAGGTGCTGTTCACCATCGGGCTCACGTTCATGACCGGCGCGGCCGCGACCTGGATCTGGGGCCCGTCGCAGCAACCCATCGCATTGCCGCCGTCACTGCACCACCAGATCACGTTGCTGGGCGTCGACTTCGGCGTCTATCGGCTCTTTCTCGTCGGCTTCGTCGTCGTGCTCGCGGCGCTGCTGGGTCTGGGCGTCGCGCGCACGCGCTTCGGCGCGCAACTGCGCGCCGCCGTCGACAACCCGCAAGCGGCGGCCGGCGTCGGCATCAACGTCAGCTTGCTCTTCAGCATCACCTTCGCGCTCGGCACGGGGCTGTCCGGCCTGGGCGGCGCGCTGGCGATCGACGTGCTGGGCCTGGATCCGACGTTCGCGCTCAAGTACCTGGTCTATTTCCTCCTGGTCGTGGTCGTCGGCGGTCCGGGATCGCTCAAGGGCTCGCTGGCCGCGGCGCTGCTGCTGGGCGTGGCCGACGTCGCCGGCAAGTACTACGTGCCGCAGCTGGGCAGCTTCGTCATCTACGCGGCGATGATCATCTTGCTGGTGGTCTTCCCGCACGGGCTCTATGGCCGCCGCGCGTGACGTCGTGATGCCGGGGATCGCGCGACCGCGCTGGACTCCGCTGGAGATCGTCTTTTGGCTCGCGCCCATCGCCGCTTATGTCGCGTTCCCCGATCGGCGGCTGCTCCTGAGCCAGATCTTCATCTACGGCCTGTTCGCGCTGTCGCTGGATCTGGTGCTCGGCTACGCGGGCATTCTGTCGCTGGGGCACGCAGCGTTCTTCGGCGCCGGCGCGTACACGGCGGCGCTGCTCGCGCAACACGGCTGGACCGAGCCGCTGTCCGGGCTGGTGGCGTCGGGCGCGGTGAGCGCGGCGTTCGGGCTGGTCGTCTCGCTGCTGGTCGTGCCGGGGAGCGAGCTCGGGCGGTTGATGGTCACCCTCGGCGTCGGCTTGCTGATGTTCGAGGTCGCCAACCACGCGTCGTCGATCACCGGCGGCGTCGACGGTCTCACCGATCTTCCGATCGGCGCGCTGCTGGGGAGGATCCCGTTCGGCCTCGACGGGCGCGCGGCCTGCGCGTACGGATTCGCGATCCTCCTCGTGGTCTTCCTGCTCGCGCGGCGGCTGGTGCAGTCACCGTTCGGCCTCGCGTTGCGCGGCATCCGCGAGAACGTGCGGCGCATGCCGGCCATCGGCGTCGACGTCAACCAGCGGTTGAGGATCGTGTTTGCCGTCGCCGCCGGGATCGCCGGGCTCGCGGGCGCGGCGCTGACGCAGACGACCCAGCTCTGCGGCATCGACTCGCTCGGGTTCCAGCGCTCGGCCGAGCTGCTGATCATGCTGGTGCTCGGCGGCGCCGGGCGGCTCTACGGCGCGCTCATCGGCGCGACGGTGTTCATCGTCGCGCAGGATTCATTGGCCGGGCTCAGCCCCGACTACTGGCAGTTCTGGCTGGGCGCCGCGCTCGTCGCCCTGGTGCTGATCGCGCGCGGCGGGTTGCTGGGCGCGCTGGACGCGCTTCGCCGGCGCGTGACGAGGGGCAAGCGCTGACGTGATCCGCGCGCTGCAAACGCGAGATCTCCGCCGCCAGTTCGGCGCTTTCACCGCCGTCGACGGCGTGTCGCTGGACGTCGAGGCCGGCGCGCGCCACGCGATCATCGGCCCCAACGGCGCGGGCAAGACCACGCTCATCAACCTGATCACGGGCACGCTGCGGCCCGACGGCGGTGACGTGATCCTGGGCGGCGAACGCGTCACCGCCGTCGCGCCGCACGCGCGTGTGAAGCGCGGGCTGGCGCGCACCTTTCAGATCAACACGCTGTTCCCGCGGCTGACGGTCGCGGAGTCGGTGGCCCTGGCGATCGGCGAGCGGCGCGGTCAGGGCCGCGACTGGCTGCGCCCGGTGGCGGCGCGGCGCTCGGTCCTCGACGAAGCCAGCGAGCTGCTGCGGTCCTTGCAGCTGGACGGCGACGCCGCGGTGACGACGCGCGAGCTGCCCTATGGAAAGCAGCGCCTGCTGGAGATCGCGCTGGCGCTGGCGACGAAGCCACGCGTGCTGCTGCTCGACGAGCCGGCCGCCGGCGTGCCGTCGGGCGAGAGCCAGCAGCTGATTGAAACCATCGAGCGGTTGCCGGCGGAGATGGCGATCCTGCTCATCGAACACGACATGTCGCTGGTGTTCCGGTTCGCGCGCCGGATCACCGTGATGGTCGGGGGCCGCATCCTGACCGAGGGCAGCCCGGCCGAGGTCGCCGCCGATGCGCGCGTGCGCGAGGTCTACCTGGGCGAGGCGCAGCATGGCTGAGCTGCTGCGGCTCGAGGGCGTGACCGCCGGCTACGGCGACGCGGTCGTGCTCGAGGACGTGTCGTTCGCGCTGGACAGCGGCGGCAGCCGGGCGCTGCTCGGGCGCAACGGCGCGGGAAAGACGACGCTGGTGCTGACGATCATGGGGTTCACGCGCGTGCGCGCGGGGAATCTGCGGTTCGGCGAGCGCGATCTCGGCGCGATGCCGAGCCACCGCCGCGCGCGCGCCGGACTCGGCTGGGTGCCGCAGGAGCGATGGGTCTTTCCGTCGCTGACCGTCGAGGAGCACCTGACTTCGGTCGCGCGGCCCGGCCACTGGGACGTGCGCCGCGTCTTCACGTTGCTGCCGCGGCTGGAGGAACGGCGCCGCAACCGGGGCAACCAGCTGTCGGGCGGCGAGCAGCAGATGCTGGCGATCGCGCGCGCGCTGATGCTCAACCCGCGCGTGCTGCTGCTCGACGAGCCGATGGAGGGGCTGGCGCCGTTGCTGGTGCAGGAGCTGGCGGCGGCGATCCGCCGCATGGTCGAGGAGAGCGGCGTGGCGCTGCTGCTGGTCGAGCAGCACGTGCGTGTCGCGCTGGAGCTGACGGCGCGGGCGCTGGTGCTGGACCGCGGCCGGGTGGTGCACGAGGAGGAGAGCGCGGGGTTGCTGGCGGATCCGGCGGCGCTGGGGAGGTTGGCGGCGGTGTCGTTGTGAGGATCAATCGGCCGGCCTGTTCGGGCACCATCCCTACGGAAACGCGCCCGTCGCCAGCAACAGATCCAGCCGCGCCTGCCGCGCCGAGTCCTCGGACAGCGCGACCTGTGAATCGGCGTCGCGGGCGCGGCGCTCGGCGTCGACGACCTCGATGTTGGTGCTCGCGCCGGCGCGGTACGACTTGTCGGCGAGGACCGCGGCCGTCCGTGCGGCGATCGCCGCAGCGCGCGCCGACATCAAGCTCTGGTCGGTGTTCTCGACCACGCGAAAAGCGCTGCGCACGTCGATGCTCACCTGGCGCAACGCCGCCTCCAGCTGCACACGCGCCTCGTCGTCGCCCGCCTTTCGTTCCTGGCGAATGCCGGTGCGCGCGCCGCCGTCATAGAACGGGATCGACAGGACGACCGTCGCCTGCCATCCGCTGCCGGGCTGCAGCGCCGTCGTGGTCTCCCTGAACGCCAGGACCTGCGCCAGCAACGTCGGCGCGTAATAGACCCACTCGTCATGGCGCAGGTTCTCGGTCGCCGCGCGGCGCGCCTGCAGCAATCGCACGTCGGGGCGGCGCTCGCGCGCCTGCTCGATCGCAGACTGCGCGTCCGGCGGCCCCGCGAGCGTGACGTCATCGCCCGCGTCGATCAGGTCCTCCTCGGACAGCAACGCCGCCAGCGCGCTCTGCGACTGCACGAGCGCGGTCTCGGCGTTTTTCAGCTGGGCCTCGTCGGTGCGCAGCTCCTGCTCGGCGCGCGCGTCGTCGACGCCGTTGCCGAGCCCGGTCGTCAGGCGCGTGTGCGCGTACTCGTAGTGCGCGCGGGCGGTCTCGCGGGCGCGCACAGCGACCTCCAGCTCGCGGTGAGAGAGCAGCACCGCCAGATACGTCCGTCCGACCGCGGTCGCGATCTGGCGCCGGATGTCGTCGGCGTTCGCCTTCGCGATCATCCGGTTGTCATCGGCGTGCCAGCTGTTGGCCCAGGCGATCGGCGCGACGATCGGCACGTTCAATTGCAACGAACCGTCCCACTGGTTGACCGGTGACGTGACCGTGCCTCCAAACACGCGCGAGTGATCGAGCCGAATATACGTGAGATTGCCGCTCAGGTTCGGCAGCCAGGCGGCGCGCGCCTCGCGCAGCAGCCCTTCCGCCCGCGTGATCTCCAGCGTCGCCACGGTCGCCGACGGATTGCGCGCGGCGGCCCGATCCAGCGCCTCCTGCCAGGTGACGCGCCGGATGTCGCCCGAGGGCGACGGCGCAGGCGCAGGCGAGGGGCCTGGCGCCGCCCGCGGAGGCGCCGGCTGAGCGCGCGCGACGACGCTCATGCCCACCAAGCTCAGACCGACGACGACCGCGAATCGACCGCTCCTCGACGACAAGCGCCGCCCCACCCTACTCGCCCCCCGTCGCCTGATGCCGCGGCCGTTCGATCCCGGCGACCGGCCGTGGCGTGTCCGCGTCCGGGGTCGGAACCACGGCGGGGTGTGCATCCTTGTGGCCGCCCAACCGCTCGACGAACACGAACAGCGCCGGTACGAAGAAGATGCCGAGCAACGTCGCCGCCGACATCCCCGAGACCACCGTCGTCCCCAGCATGCGCCGCGCCGCCGCGCCCGCGCCGGAAGCGCCCCACAGCGGCAAGCAGCCGAAGATGAACGCGAACGACGTCATGAGAATCGGCCGCAAACGCAGGCGCGCGCCCTCGAGCGCGGCGTCGATCAGCGGCCGGCCCTGGTTCAGCCGCTCCTTGGCGAACTCGACGATGAGGATCGCGTTCTTGGCGGTCAGCCCGACGAGCATGACCAATCCAATCTGCGCGTAGATGTTGCTGTCGAACTTGCGCGAGAGCAGACCGAGGAAGGCGCCCATCACCGCGACCGGCGTGCTGAGCAAGACGCTGAAGGGAAGCGTCCAGCTCTCGTACAGCGCGGCCAGGATCAGGAAGACGAAGATCAACGACAGCCCGAGCACCTTGACCGTCCCGCCCTGCGACACCTTCTCTTGAAACGAAAGCGCGTTCCACGCGTAACCCATGCCTGCCGGCAGCGTCTCGGCGGCGACCTTCTCCAGCGCCGCCAGCGCGTCGCCCGAGCTGTAGCCCGGCGCGGCCGCGCCGATGATCTCCGCCGAGCGATAGAGATTGAACCGAACGGTGTACTCGGGTCCGGTCACCGTGCGCACGTGAACCAGCCCCGACAGCGGCACCATCTCACCGCGCGTGTTACGCACGTAGAACTCTTTCAGGTCGTCGGGGTTGCGACGACTGTCGGGCGATGCCTGAACGAAGACCTTCCACTGGCGCGAGAAGCGCGTGAAGTCGTTGACGTAGGCGCCGCCGAGAAACGCCTGCAACGTGGCGTAGACGTCGCTGATCGGCACGCCCTGCTTCAGCACCTTTTCTTTGTCGACGTCGACGTAGATCTGCGGCACCGACGGCGAGAAGTTCGGGATGACGTTCTGAAGCTCGGGGCGTTTTCGCGCGACCTCGACGAACTTCTTCACGTTCTGCGCGAGGAACTCGACGCTGCCACCGGTTCGATCCTGCAGGAACACGCTGAAGCCGCCCGCGGCGCTGATGCCGGGGATCGCCGGCGGCGCCAGGGCGAACACACGCGCGCCGGGAATGCGCGCGAACTGACCGTTGACCTTTTTCAGGATCGCCTGCGCCGTCAGGTCCGGCCGGTCGCGCCGCTTCCAGGGTTGAAAGCCCATGAAGCCGGTGCCGACGTAGCTGGCCGCCGATCCGGTGAAGAAGCTGAACCCCGCGACGGTGTTGTAGGTCCGGATGCCCTCGGTGTGCCCGAGGATGTCCTCGACCTGCTTGAAGACCGCCTTCGTGCGCTGCAGCGACGCCGCGTCAGGGAGCTGCACGCCAATGATGGCGTAGCCGTTGTCCTCTTCGGGCACGAAGCCCGACGGCAGCTTGCGCCCGATCGCCGCCGACAGCGCGCCGACGCCGAGCAGCAGCACGAGCGGGATCGCCAGCTTGCGCACGAGGCGCGCATTGGTGTGGATGTAGCCGTTGGTCACGCGCTCGAACCCGCGGTTGAACCAGCGGCCCAGGCGGGCAAAGGGGCCGCGCGCCTCGGTCCTCGGGCGCAACAGCATCGCCGCCAGCGCCGGCGATAGCGTCAAGGCGTTGAAGGCCGAGATCAGCACCGACACCGCGATCGTCAGCGCGAATTGCTGATAGAGCCGGCCAGTGATGCCGGCCATGAACGCCACCGGGATGAACACCGCCGCCAGGATGAGCGCAATGCCGATGACCGGCGCCTGCACCTCGGACATCGCCTTGAAGGTCGCGTCGCGCGGCGACATCCCCTCCTCGATGTGGTGCTCGACCGCCTCGACGACAACGATGGCGTCGTCGACGACGAGCCCGATCGCCAGCACCAGCGCGAACAGCGACAGCGTGTTGATCGTGAACCCGAGCATCGGGAAGAACGCGAACACGCCGACCAGCGACACCGGCACCGTGAGCAGCGGGATCAGCGTCGCGCGCCAGCTCTGCAGGAAGATGAAGACGACCAGCACGACCAGGCCGATCGCCTCGAGCAGCGTGATCAGAATCTCCTCGATGCCCGCCTTCACCGGCGCGGTCGTGTCGAGCGAGATCTCGTAGTCCATGCCGGGCGGGAAGCGACTCTTGAGATCGGCCATCGCCGCGCGCACAGCCGCCGCCACGTCCAGCGCGTTCGAGCCGGGCAGCTGGAACGCCGCGATCACGCCGGCCGGCTTGCCGTTGAACGACCCGGCCTGGTTGTAGTTCAGCGACCCCATCTCGATGGTGGCGACGTCGCGCACGCGCACCAGCGAGCCATCGGGGTTCTCGCGGACGATCACGTCGCCGAACTCCTCCGGCGTCACCAGCCGCCCCTGCGCGCGCACCGTGTACGTGAACTGCTGGCCGGGCGGCGCCGGCTCCGCGCCGACCTGGCCCGCCGGGTTCACGACGTTCTGCGCGCGCACGGCGTTCTCGACGTCGATGACCGTCAAGCCCAGGCGCGCGAGCACGTCGGGTTTGAGCCAGACCCGCATCGCGTAGTCCGACGCGCCCAGGTTGCGGATGTCGCCGATGCCCTTGATGCGCAGGAGCGCGTCGTTGATGTTGATGGTCGCGTAGTTGGTCAGAAACGAGGCGTCGTAACGACCGTCGGGCGAGTACAGCGACACGACGATCAGCGGGAACGCCAGCGACTTCTTGATGGTGACGCCGAAGTTCTTGACGTCCTGGGGCAGGAACGTCTGCGCCTGCGAGAAGCGGTTCTGCACCAGCACGTTGTCGATGTCGATGTTCGTGCCGACGTCGAACGTCACGCGCTGGTTCATCGTGCCGTCGTTGGCGTTCGTCGACTGGATGTAGAGCATGTTGTCGACGCCGTTGACCTGCTGCTCGATCGGCGTCGCCACCGACTGCTCGATCGTCACCGCGTCGGCGCCGGTGAACGTCGTGCTGAGGTTGATCTGCGGCGGGATGATCTGCGGGAATTGCGCGATCGGCAGCCCGAGCAGCGACACCGCGCCGATGAGCACGGTGACGATCGCGATGACCATCGCGACGATCGGGCGCCGTATGAAGAACGCCGAGATCACCTCAGCGCACCTCGGCCTTGGCCGGCGCCGCCGGAGCCCCACCGGGTGCCGGCGCGGGCGTGTTGGCCGCCATCGGTTGCGGCGCGACGATCGCGCCGTCGGTGGCCTTCTGCACGCCTTCGACGACGATCTGATCGTGCTCGTTCACGCCCGACAGGACGATCCGCTGCGTGCCGGCGTTCGGCCCGACCTCGATCTTGCGCAGGCTGACCTTGTTGCCGGGCCCCACGACCGCCAGCGAGTACGTCCCCTGCACCTGGATCAGCGCGCGCTCGGGCACGGTCAGCACGTTGCCGCCGGCGTCGCGGCGCCGGATGCGCACGCGCCCGTACTGGCCGGGGCGCAGCAGATGGTCGGGGTTGGGGAACAGCGCCTGCATCTGAATCGTCCCGGTCGTCGCGTCGATCTGGCGATTCACCGCAACGATCACTCCGCGGTGCGCGTAGGTCGACCCGTCGGCCAGGACCAGCTCCAATGATTCGGCGCTGGTGGCCCCCGCCGCCATCTTCTTGAACTGCGCCTCCGCCCACACGATGTCACGACCCTCGAGCCCCTTGAGCCGTTCGGCGGCCTTGACGTAGTCGATCTCGCCCATCGGAAAGCTGACGCGGATCGGATCGACCTGCGAGACCGTGGTCAGCAGCGTCGGCCCGTCCTGGCCGACCAGGTTGCCGGTGCGCACGCGCGCGAGGCCGGCGATGCCCGAGACCGGGGAGCGGATCTCGGTGTAAGAAAGATTGAGCGCCGCCTGCTGCAGCTGCGCGGTCGCCAGGTGCACCTGGTCCTCGGAGTCGCGCGCCGCCGCCTCGGCATCCTCGACCTCCTGCTTGCTGACCACCTTGGCGGCGCCGAGATCGGTCCGCCGTTCCAGCTGCGCCTTGTTGTGCTCGCGCGCGGTCTCGGCGCGCGCCAGCGCCGCCTTGGCCGAATCGGCGGCGATCCGGAACTCCGACGGGTCGATGGAGAAGAGCAACTGCCCCTTCTGCACCATCGCGCCGTCCTTGTAACGCTGCGATTGCAGGATCCCGCGCGCGCGCGCGCGGATGTCGGCGTCGACGAACCCGTCGATCGAACCGACCGCTTCGATGTAGAGCGGCACGTCCTGTCTCACGACCGGCGCGACGACCACCGCCGCCGGAGGCGGCGAAGCCGGCGTCGTCGCCTTGCTTTCCGCGCAACCAACCGCGAGTGCGAACAACAACGCCAAAACGCTTCCAGGACCGAGGCCGCGCAGGCCCCCGGAGAGAATCATGGCCCGTATCTAGCTTGCGCACCTCGAGCAGGCAACAGACATTCACCGACGGGTGAAATCCCGACGGGGCGAGCCCCCCCGGCCGCGGGCGGCGCCGATCAGGGATTGACGTCTACGCAGAGAACGTAGAGGCGGTTGTTGGCGGCGTCGCGGAACGAGGTGCTGATGGTGCGGCACAAGTTGCCGCTGGCCAGCGAGACGTACGGGTCGGTGGTGTACTTCTGAAGCTCGACGTCCAGCAACACGTAGAAGTACTCCTTGAGCGAGTGGTCGGCGCCCTTGCGCGCCGG
>Ga0265342_10001778_pt1 | contig 19641 bp, 5 predicted proteins | sample 4CB327metaG_FD_203125 | JGI IMG/M metagenome (GOLD analysis project Ga0265342, IMG submission 203125) | Rhizosphere microbial communities from Carex aquatilis grown in University of Washington, Seatle, WA, United States - 4-CB3-27 metaG | ecosystem: Host-associated > Plants > Roots > Rhizosphere...
CGCTGATCAGCCTTCCGGGGCTCATCGTGCTGGCGCTGACGGTGTGGGTGGCTGTCAAGTCGGCGCGCCTCGCGCCGCCCGACAAGATCCGCTTCATCAGCGGCCCCGACGGCAGCAGCTACCGGACGCAGGCCGATCGCTACAAGAAGATCATCGAAGGCTACGGCGTCGAGGTCGAGGTGATCCCCTCGCGCGGCGCGCTCGAGAATCTGCAGAAGCTGGCCGACCCGAAGAACAAGATCGACGTGGGGTTCGTACAGGGCGGGCTCTCCGATGGGATCGATACCGGCCGCCTGATGTCGCTGGGCAGCGTCTTCGCGCAGCCGCTGATGATCTACGCGCACAGTGACGATCCGCTGGAGACGCTGGCCCCGCTCGGTGGCAGACGCCTGGCGGTCGGCCCCGAGGGGAGCGGAACGCGCGTGCTCGCGATGAAGCTGCTCAAGGCCAACGAGATCGACGGGCCGCCCACGGAGCTGCTCGACCTCGGCGGCGAGGAAGCGTCCAAAGCGTTGCTCGCCGGGGCGATTGACGCGGTCTTCCTGATGGGCGATTCGGCGACGCCGCAGGTCATACGCAGCCTGCGCGGCGTTCCCGGGATCGAGCTGACCACGTTCCGGCAGGCGGACGCGTATCTGCGCAAATTCCGGTTTCTCTCGAAGCTGACCCTGCCCGAGGGCGCGATGGATCTGGCTAAAAATTATCCACCGCGCACGCTGCAGCTGGTCGGGCCGACCGTCGAGCTGGTCGCGAAGCAGGACCTGCACCCGGCGTTGTCGGATCTCCTGATCAGCGCCGCGCGCGAGGTGCACGGCGGCGCCGGCATGTTCCGTAACGCCGGCGAGTACCCAGCGCCGCTGGCGCGCGACTTCCGCATCAGCGCCGACGCCGAGCGCTACTACAAATCGGGCGAGCAGTTTCTCTACAAGCGGCTGCCCTTCTGGCTCGCGAGCCTGGTCGATCGCCTGCTCGTGCTGGTCCTCCCGCTGCTGGTCGTGCTGCTGCCGGCCAGCCGCATCGTGCCCTGGCTCTATCGCTGGCGCGCCCGCTCGCGCATCTATCGCTGGTACGGCCTGCTGATGGCGATCGAGCACGACGTCATGCGCCCGCAATCCCCGGTCGACGGAGCGGCCGCCATGCGGCGCGTCGACGACATCGCGCTCGCCGTCAACGACATGCGGACGCCGCCATCGTTCGCGGACCAGCTCTACGTGCTGCGCGATCACATCGCCGGCGTGCGCCGCCGGCTCGAGACCACGCTCGCCGGGCGCACCTGACCCGCGCCGTCACTCACCGACGAAACGAACGAACGTCCGTCCTTGCCCCTCGGCGCTCTCCACCAGTTGCAGGATCTCGCCCGCGTGCTCCTTGACGTCGGGGTCGTCGAGCTCGCCGAGGCGCCGCTGCAGCTCGCCAATCAGCGCTGAAATCTGGAGGCGGTTGAAGACCGTCACGCCGCCGGGATCGACGAAGCGCAGGCAGCTCCAGCTTGCGTCCGACGGCTCGGGCAGCAAGGTGCGCGTCAGCTCCGACGGATCGGCCACCTCGGCTTCGATCTCGCCTCCCTCTGACTCGACCCGGACACTGATGCCCATGCGCACGCCTCCCGGGTGGGACTTTCTCACGTGCGGCCACGAACCGAAAGGTCGCAGCGTCAGACAGCGTTAGAAGGACGCGTTGGCCTCGGGCTTCGAGGGCGACGGCGATGATCCGCCCGTCGACGAAGCCGTGGCCGGCGCCGCAGCGGCCTTCTCGGCCTCGGTGCAGGCAGAGACCCAGTGGCCCTTTTCCGTTGCTTTCGCGTCGATCTTCCCCGCGGAGAAGTGCACCTGCATCTCGAACGCGTCCTGGCCCTTGGTGGTGACCATCGACTCGCTCTTCACGACGTCGTACTGCTCGACCAGACACTCACCGACGATCTCGAACTTGCCGTTCGACATCTTGGTCGATTGAAAGAGGCAGCTGTCCTTGTCGGCCCTGCCGCGGCCCCAGTAGCCCTGGAACAGCGTCGCCGGGTCCTCGCAGCGCTTGGTCGTTGCCTTCCACTTCTTGGCCTTGCCCTTCTTGGGCTTGAGCGTCCCTTCGATCGACCAGACACCTTGCTTCACCGCGGGCCACTCGTGGACCTGATCGGTCTCGTCGGGCGTGATCGGGCCGGTGGGCGGAACGCCCGGACCCGCCGAAAGCAGAAGTGACACCAACGAGACGCCGATAAGTGTGTGCATGTCGCAACCCCTCTTTCATGTAAGAGGCACAATCCCTGTGCTCTCCGTCAAGGAAATTCCTCGAAGGTTTCATTTGCGCAGCGATGCGGCGTCGCCGCGCATCGACAACCGTCTCGATTTCCAGCCGGGCTAGATTAACTCTTCCGCGGCTTTGCTGCGATGCGGATTTCCGGTGCTCCGGTGATTCGCGACCGCGTCCGTCGCAGCCGTCACTCCGCGGCGTCGGGCATCGGGCCGGGCCCCGCGGGCGCGTCCGGTGGCGCGGTCTCGCCACGCATTTGCAGGCGGTAGAGCCGCGCGTAGATGCCGTCTCGGGCCAGCAGCTCGTCGTGGTTGCCCTCCTCGGCGATGCGGCCCTGATGCACGGCGACGATGCGCGTCGCGCGCCGGATCGTCGAGAGGCGGTGCGCGATCACGATCGACGTGCGGCCACGCATCAGCTCTTCCGTGCCACGCTCGATCAGACGTTCGGTCTCCGGGTCGACGCTGGCGGTGGCCTCGTCGAGGATGAGGATCTCGGGATCGCGGGCGAGGGCGCGCGCGAACGAGATCAGCTGGCGCTCGCCCGCGGAGAAGTTGGCGCCGCGCTCGAGCACCGGCGCGTCGAGCCCCTCGGGCCGGCGCGCGATCACGCGGTCGGCGCCGACCCGTCGCGCCGCTTCGAGGATCGCGTCGCGCGACAGGCTCGGGTCGCCGAGGCCGATGTTCTCGGCCAGCGTTCCGGCGAACAGGAAGACGTCCTGGCTCACCACGACGATGCGCCGGCGCAGCGCGCGCCGATCCTGGTCGCGCACGTCGGTGCCGCCGAGTCGGATCGCGCCCGACCAGGGTTCGTACAGGCGCGGGAGCAGCTTGATCAGCGTCGACTTGCCCGAGCCGGTCGAACCGACGACGGCGATGGTCTCGCCGGCCCAGATCGGCAACGACACCTGGTTCAGCACCGGCTGGCCCGCGCGGTATCCGAAGGTGACGTCATCGATCTCGATGAGCGGCGCCTTGGCCCCAGCGACCGCCGGAGGCGCGGGCGGGATGGCCGCGGCGTCGCGCGCCGGTGCGTCGGGCTCGTGGGTATCGAGCAGGCCGAAGACGCGCTCGGCCGCCGCCATGGCCTGCTGCATGATCGTGTACTTGGCCGACAGATCGCGGATCGGGCCGAAGAACTTGGTCAGGTACTCGATGAACGCCACCAGCACGCCGAAGGTCAGCGTCCCGCCGGCGATGCGTCGGCCGCCGTGCCAGATCAAGCCGGCGATGGCGATCGACGCGAGCGCCTCGATGATCGAGTAGAGCGCGGCGTCGGCGGCGATCGCGCGATAGTTGGCCTGCCGGTAGTCATGATTGATCTCGTCGAAGCGCGCGGCGACACGCGCTTCGCGCGCGAACGCCTGCACCACCTTCATGCCCGAGATGTGCTCCTGCAAGAACGCGTTCAGTCGTGCGAGCTTGGTGCGGATGTCGCGGAAGGCATCGCGCACGAAACGGCGAAAAATCGCGGCGATCGCGAACAGCACCGGCGCCGCCCCCATCGAGAACAGGGCCAGCTTCCAGTCGATGCCGAAGATGGCGATCAGGATCGCGCCCAGACGGATCACGTCGCCGAGGAGACTGACCAGGCCGGACGCGAACATCTCGTTCAGCGCCTCGACGTCGCTGGTGATGCGGGTCATCAGGCGCCCGAGCGGCGTGCGGTCGAAGAACGACGACGCCAGCGACAGGACGTGCTGGTGCAAGCGCAGGCGCAGATCGTTCATCGCGCGCTGGCCCACGAGCTGCGTGAGATACGTCTGGCCAAAGCTCGCGCCGTACTGTCCGAGCAGGGCCAGCAGGTAGAGCAACCCCAGGCGATCGAGCCCGGGCAGCTTGCCGCGAGCGATGTGCTCGTCGATGGCCTTCTTCAGCAAGAACGGCTGCGCGATCTCCATCACCGACGTGACCGGCAGCAACAGCACCGCGACGGCGATCTGGATCTTGTACGGCCAGACGTAGGCGAAGATCCGGCGCAGCAGCGTGCGGTCGAGCGCCTTGCCGAGGACGTCCTCGCTCATGAGATGCCTTCGCCGATGCTCATGCCGCGGTCTCCTGCGCTCGCTCCGCGTCGGCGGCGAGCTGTTCGCGGTAGAGCGCGGCGTAGACGCCGCCAGAGCCGAGCAGCTCGCTGTGCGTGCCGCGCTCGGCGATGCGGCCGCCGTCGACGACCAGGATCTGGCTCGCGTCCTTGACCGCAGCCACGCGGTGCGAGACCAGGATCGAGGTGCGCCCGCCCAGGATCGGGCGCAGCCGGCTCAGGATCTCTCGCTCGGTCTCGGCGTCGACCGACGACAGCGAGTCGTCGAGGATCAGGATGCGCGGGTCGGCGCACAGAGCGCGCGCCAGCGCCACGCGCTGCCGCTGCCCGCCCGACAAGGTGATGCCGCGCTCGCCGACCACGGTGTCGTAGCCGTCGTGAAAGGCGGCGATGTCGCGCGTGAGCCCTGCCGCCTGCGCGGCGCGCTCGATCGCCGCGCGACCCACGCGGTCACCGGCGGCGCCGAACGCGATGTTCTCCGCGATCGTCGCCGAAAACAGGAACGCCTCCTGCGGCGCGTAGCCGATGAGCGAGCGCAGGGCGCGCAGCGGGATCGCCGTGACGTCGACGCCGCCCACGAAGATCGTCCCGGGCGCGACGTCGGTCAGCCGGGGGATCGCGTCGACCAGCGTGGTCTTGCCCGAGCCGGTCGGCCCGACGATCGCCAGCGTGTCGCCCGCGGCCAGCGAGAACGACACGCGGTCGAGGATCTTGCGCCCGTCGCGCTCCACGGTGAGGTCGCGCACCTCGATCGAGGGCACGAGCGCGGGGGCTCCCGCGGTTGCCTGACCCCCGTCGCCGACGTCGGCGATGCCCGGCGGCGTCGCGAGGATCTCGTGCACGCGCCGCCAGCCGACCTGGCCCCGCTGCCACATCGAGATGACCCAGCCGAGCGCGATCGTCGGCCAGGACAGCGCGACCAGGTAGGTGTTGAACGCCACGAAGCCGCCGACGCTGAGCCGCCCGCGAATCACCTCGCGCCCGCCGAGCCAGAGGACGACCAGCGTGCCGACGCCGCCGAACATCGCGAACAGGGGCCCCAGCGTGCCGCGGGCGCGCACGAGGCGGAGCGCGCGGTCGAGGTAGTGGTCGTTCTGGCGCGAGAAGGCGGCGCGGCGAAGCGGTTCGAGCGCGTACTGCTTGATCACCGCCGCGCCGGCGAGATCCTCTTGCACCGCGGTCGACATGCGCCCGATCTGCTCCTGCAGATCGCGGCTGGCGCGGTACATCGTGCGGGTGAACGCGCGCGCGCCGATGATCAGCGCCGGATAGGGCAAGAGCGCGTACAGCGTGAGCCGCGGGCTGATCCACAGCATCGGCGTCAGCGTGGTGATGTAGATGCACAGCGTGTTGATCGGATAGAGGATTCCGGGGCCGAACAACATCCGGACGGCGCCGAGGTCATTGGTCAGGCGCGACATCAGGTCACCCGTGGGGTGCCGCCGGTAGAACGCCGGATCCATCCGCACGAGGTGGCCGAAGAGATCGCGCCGGAGGCCGTACTCGATGTCGCGGCCGGTGTTGAAGATCGCCATGCGCGACCAGGTGCGGATGAGCGCCTGCAGCACCGCGCAGCCGACGATGGCCAGCGCCGTGTGCGTGACCGTCCGGCGCGCGGCGTCCAGCGCCTGGGTGCCGTGCGCCGCGCGAAGGACGTCGATCGCGACCTTGAGCAGCCAGGGAATCGCCGACCCGAAGATGTTGCTCGCGGCCAGGCAGACGCACCCGAGCACGAACCCACGCCCCTCGGTGCGCAGGCGGCCGAACAGCGTGAGCGCCGCCGGCGCGGACGAAGCGGACGACGACGACGGTGAAGCGGGTGAATCAGCTCTGGCGCGCACGCGGCGGTGTATTGACTAGCATGGAGATGTGCGCGCGGCGGCCCCGCATCGACAGCCGCGGGGACTTTCATCATTGAACCGTGGAAAGCGGAAGGTTTATAGTCGGCGTCCTGTCGAGCACCGTGGCGGAGCCACAACAGGATTTCTCAATGACCACCGACGTTTCAAGCGCCCTCGAAACCCTTCAGCTCGACCCCGATAACAAGCAGGCGCTCAACGCGCTGGCATCGCTCCATCCCGGCAACGGGAGTGGGGTCGATCGGGCCGCGCTCGCACATGCTCTCACCGACGCGCGGCGCTTCCACCGCGAGCGAGGTGACTTCGAGCTCTGCGTCCAGCTCATCGATTCGGAGCTGGCGTGGACCGTCGAGGCGCCGAAGCGCGCCGACCTCCTGCACGAGAAGGGGCGCATCCTCAGCGATGAGCTCCTGCGCGATCGTGAAGGGCAGGAGTGCGTGCGCCAGGCGCTCGAGGCCGTGCCGGATCACGCGGCATCGCTCGAGTCGCAGTCGCAGATGAGCCTGGTCCAGAGCAACTGGGAACCCATCTCGAAGCGCTACCTGCAGCAGGCCGAGTCCGCGACCGATCCCGCGCTGGCGTCGAGCCTCTATCTTTCGGTCTCGGAGTTTCAGCTCAAGTACGGCGGCGCGCCCGGAGTCGCCGAGGGCGAGCGCTTTCTGCGCAAGAGCCTCGAGCTCGATCCGCGCAACCGGCGTTCGAGCCAGCACCTCGAGCGCCTGCTGCGCGGGTCCGGCAAGCAGGACGAGCTGCTGGATGTCTATAGCCGTCGCGCCGAGCAAGCGGCGACCAAGGAAGATCGCGCCGTGGCCGAGTTGGCCGCGGGCGAGCTGTCGGACAAGCTGGGCCGCCCCGATCAGGCGCTGGCCCACTACAAGAAGGCGCTCGAGTCGAACCCGGTCGAGCATCGCGCGCTGCGCGCGGTGATCGCGGCGCTGAGCGCGCAGCAGAGCTGGACCGAGCTGTCGAAGATCCTCGATACGGCGGCCCGCTCGAAGCGTGGCGAGCAAGACGTGGCCCTGCTGGTCGAGCTCGCCACGCTGCTCTGGAAGCAGCTCGGCCAGGTGAAGGAGGCGGAGGCGACCTTCCGCCGCGTGCGCAAGCTCGACCCGGGCAACCACGCGATGGTCGACTTCTATCGCGAGTATTTCACCGGCCGGAACGAGATCCCGCAGCTGGTGTCGCTGCTGGCGCAGGCGCAGAAGATGGAAGGCGACGTCGCCCGCCAGGTCGCGATGGGGATCGAGATGGCGCACGCCGTCGAGCAGCGCGAGGGGCGCGCTGAAGGCAAGGGCGAGAAGAACGCCGAGAAGGCGATCGACATCTGGAAGGGATTGCTGCGCCTGCAGCCTCACCTGCCCGAGGCGGTCGATTCGCTGAAGCGCCTCTACACGCGCACCGAGAAATGGAATGCGCTGCTCGAGCTGCTGAAAGAGGATCTCGAGACGGTCGCCGCCGAGGCCGTCGACGAAAAGGTCAATCGTCTCCTCGACATCGTCGCGATCTATCGAGATCGCTTGAACCTGGACGTCATGGTGGTCAACACCTACTTGAGCATCGTCGCGCTCAAGCCCGACCATCCGCAGGCGCTGGCGGCGCTGGCCGCGCGCTACGAGGCGCAGGGCCGCTGGACCGATCTCATCCAGATCCTGACGCGGCAGGCGGAGGCGGCGACCGACACGGCGCAGCGCCTGGCGTTGCACCGGCGCGTGGCCACGCTGTGGGCCGAGAAGCTGGGCAAGCACCAGAACGCGGTCGCGAGCCTGGAGAAGATCCTCGAGACGGACCCGTCGGATCTCGAGACCTGCGAGCGGCTCAAGGAGCTCTACACCCGCAGCCGGTCGTGGAAGGCGCTGCTCGAGGTCTACAAGAAAGAGTTCCCGCACGTCCCTCGCGAAAAGCGGCGCGATCGTCTCGCCGAGATGGCGCGTCTGGCGTCGGAGCGCCTCAACGAGACGCGCGAGGCGATCCACCTGTGGAACCAGGCGCTCGAGATCTCGGAGCGCGACCCCGAGACGCTGGCCGGCCTCGCCAGCCTTTACGAGCGCGAGCGGCGCTGGCCGTCGCTGATCGAGATCCTCGATCGCCAGCGCCAGAACGCCGCCGGCGATCCCGCGGTCGAGCTGCCGCTGCTGGAGCGGCAGGGCACGCTGCTCTACGAAAAGCTCGGTGCCGGACGGGCGGCGGGCGAGGTGTTCCGCCGCATCCAGGTGCTGCAGCCGACCCACGCGCGCGCCGTGCGGGCTCTGCGCGAGATCTACGCGCAATCGGGCGATTTCAGCGCCCTCGAGGCGCTGTACGTCGAGCAGGGAGCGTTCGGCGATCTGTGCGATCAGCTGACCGCGCTCGCCGATCGCACCGGCGACATGACCGCGCGCACGCGCATGCTCGAGCGCGTGGCGACGCTGGCGCTGGAGAAGCTCAACCAGCCGGAGCGCGCGCTCAAGGCGTACGAACGTGTCCTGGCCACCGACCCGCAGAACCGGCGCGCGGCGATGGCGCTGATTCCGCTCTATCGCGCGGCGCAGAAGTGGCCGCGGCTGCTCGCGACGTACGAGGTCCTCGTCGGCCCGGCTCCCGCCGGTCAGACGGCGGAGGGCCCGACCGTCGCCGAGCAGCTGCAGCTCTTGAAGGAAGCGCGGCGCATCTGCGAGCAGCGGCTGGCGTCGAAGTCGCTGGCGTTCCAGTGGTGCGCGCGGGCTTATGCGCTGGCGCCCACCGACGCGGAGGTCACGGCGGATCTCGAGCGGCTCGCCGCCGAGGCCGACGAGTGGGGCGCGCTGGCGGCGTTGTTCGCGGGCCGCCTGGAAGCCGGCGCCGCGAAGCCCGGCGAGGTCTCGGCCGAGGAGCGGCTCTGGCTGCTGCGCCGGTCGCTGCGCGTGGCGATGGGTCGCCTCTATCGTCCCCAGGAGGCGCGCAAGTTCGCCGAGCAGATCCTCGCCGAGTCGGCGGGCCGCGACGAGGAGGCGGAGGCGGCGCTCGAGCAGATCCTCACCCAGACCAAGTCGTGGCCGGATCTGGCCAAGCTGCTGCACGCGCGCGCCGACCGCACGACCGACCTGGCGGAGCGCGCGAAGATGCTGTTCCGCATCGCGCAGTTCGAGGAGGAGAAGGTCGCTGACCTGGGCGCGGCCGGCCGCACGCTGGAGGCCATCATCGAGATCGCGCCAGCCATCGGCGACAAGGCGACCAACGAGCGTGCCGTCCGCCAGCTCACGCGCGTGCTCGAAGCGCGCCAGGACTGGGTCGGACTGGTCGGCGCGCTCAGGCGCGAGATCGACGCCGGCCCGCGCGACGCGCGCGAGGAGCTGCTACTGCGCATCGGACAGATCCAGGAGACGCGGATCAAGGACGCGAGCGCGACCTTCGACACCTACAGCACGATCCTGGAGGCAAATCCACAGAGCGCGGCGGCGGTCGCCGGCCTCGAGCGGCTCTTGATGGCCGGTCTCGACAAGGCAGTCGAGATCGCGCGCCTCGCGCTGCCGTTTTACGAACGCACCGACAGCGCCGCCCGCACCGCGGGAGCGCTCGAGACGCTGTTGCCGGAGACGCACGACCCCGAGCTGCGTCGCACGCGCCTCGAGAAGCTGCGCATGCTCTACGGCGGCCCGCTGAAGAACAACGCCGCCGCCTACGCGACCGCGCTGAAGCTGTTCGAGGACGATCCCGCCGATCGCAACAACCGCGATCTGGCGATTCACTTCGCCGCCGAGACGCAAGCGCTGGCGGATTTGACCGAGCGCATGCGCGCGATCGCCAACTCCGGCGTCGAGCCGTCGCTGCGCCGAGATTTGTTGGCGCAGATCGCCGAGCTGCACGAGCAGCGCCTGGGCCGCACGGGCGACGCGGAGAAGGTCTACGCCGAGATCCTCTCGGTCGAGCCGCTGCACCAGGGCGCGTTCAAGGCGTTGATGCGCATCTTCCGCGAGGGCGAGCGCTGGGCCGACCTGCGCGCGCTCATCGACGCGCGCCAGGAGCTGGTCAAGGAGCCGGCCGAGCGCCTGGACCTGCTGGCGCAGATGGCGGAGATCGACGAGACGCTGCTCGACGATCCCGATCACGCCATCGGCTGCTACGAGCGCATGCTCGGCGTCAACCCGGCCGACCTGCGCGCCTACCGCGCGCTGGAGCGGCACTACGCCGCGCGCGAGCGCTGGCGCGACCTCGAGGAGCTGCTGGGCACGCGCGGCAGCTTCGCGACGCCCGCCGAGGTTCCCGACATCACCCACCGTCGCGCGGAGCTGCGAGCGGCGCGGCTGGACGACGTCGACGGCGCGCTCAACCTGGTCGAGTCGATCGTGCGCACCGTGCCCGGGCACGAGGGCGCGCGCCGGCTGCTGGAGAAGCTGCTCAGCGTCCCCGACCAGCGCCTGCGCGTGGCGCGCATCCTCGAGCCGCTTTACGAATCGAGCGGCGCCTGGGCGCGCCTGGTCGCCGTGCTCGAGGTGCAGCGCGAGGCGCTGCAGGGAAGCGAGGCGGCGGCCATGCTGGCGCGCATCGCCGACCTGCAGGAAAACAAGCTACAGGCGCGCACCGCGGCGCTGGCGACCTGGCGCCAGGTGCTGGCCGTGGAAGCGACGCATCCGCAGGCGCTCGCCGAGATCGAGCGGCTGGCGACGTTGCTCGAACGCTTCTCCGAGCTGGTCGACGTCTATCAAGAGCTGGCGTTCAATCGCGACACGGCCGACATCGCGGGCCGCGCCGATCTGCTGTCGCGCGCGGCTCGGCTCTACGGCGGACGCCTCGGCAATCGACGCTCCGCGATCGACACCTGGAAGCTGGTGCTGAACCTGGACGTCGACAACCTGTCGACCGCCAAGCCGGCGGCGGCCGCGTTGGAGGCGCTGTACGCGGAGACCGGGGACATCGCGTCGCTGGTGAAGATCCTGCGCCAGCAGGCGCGCTGGGCCGATACCGTCGACGAGCGCAAGGCGCTGCTGTTCCGCATCGCCGGGCTCGAGGACAAGTCGCTGGGCGACACGGCGGCGGCGGTGACGACGCTGCGGTCGATCCTCGACATCGACGCCGAGAACCGCGAGGCGATCGACAACCTCGAACGGATCTTCGAGGCCGGACAGAACCACCGCCAGCGCGTCGAGATGCTGCGCCGGCGCATCGATCTCGCGCGCGACACCGGCTCGCGCCAGGAGCTGTGGCGGCAGGTCGCGAACCTGCTCGAGCGCGACGTCGGCGACGTCGACGAGGCGATCGCTGCCTGCGTCAGCATCCTCGACGAGAATCCGGAGGACACGAGCGCGCTCGACACCCTGGCGCGTTTGTACGACCAGCAGGGGCGGCACCGCGATCGCCTCGGCATCCTCGAACGGCGCCTCGCGCTGGTGCGTCGCGACCCGGCGCCCGCGCGTTACGCCGCCGAGACCGAGGTCCTGCGCCAGGTCGCGCGCCTCTACGAAGGCCCGCTCGGCGATCCCGCGAACGCGCTCGGGCACTGGCGCCAGATCCTGGGTACGGCGCCGGGGGACGGAGACGCGCTGGCGGCGCTCGAACGCTTCATGCAGCCGGGCGTCGAGACCGGGCTGCGGCTCGCGGCCGCGCAGGCGCTGGAGCCGATCTACGAGCGCTCCGGCCGCTGGCCCGAGCTGGCCGAGGTCATTCAGGTCTACGTCGAGGCGCAGGGTGATCCGCGCGCCCGCGTCGCCGAGCTCTCACGCCTGGCGACGTTGCAGGAGACGCGGCTCGGCGCGCCCGAAGCCGCGTTCGTGTCCTACGGGCTCGCGATCCGCGACGCGCTCGGCGAGCCCACGCTGGGTGAATTGCTCGACGCCTACGAGCGTCTGGCGGGCGCGGGCCCGACGTCGACGTCGGAGGCTCGCCGGGACGAGGTCGCGACGCTCTACCGCGACATCACGCCCGACGTGCTCGACGAGCAGCTGCGGCTGCGGCTCGACCGCTTCGTCGCGGAGAACGCGCGCGGGAAGGGCGATCACGAGCTGGCGGCGGAGTACTTCCGGCGCGTGCTCGACCGCGTGCCCGACGACGACACGGCGCTGGCCGCGCTCGATCAGATCTACACGGCATCGGGCGATTCCACGGCGCTGTACGAGATCCTCATTCGCCGCGCCGAGCTGGCCAAGGATCCCGGCGCGGAACGCCGGCTGCGCGCGCAGATCGGCGCGCTGGCCGAAAAGCCGCTGGGCCGCGTCGACGAAGCGATCGCCGCCCACGAGCGCGTGCTGGAGCTGGCGCCGCACGATCGCGATGCCATGCAGGCGCTGGATCGCCTGTATACCGAGTCCGAGCGCTGGAGCGATCTCACGCGCTTCCTGTCGGAGATCATCGAGCGCGGGCTCCCCGAGCGCGAGGTGGTGGCGATCCGCTTCCGCCTGGCGCAGATCGCGCACGACCGGCGACACGACAAGGAGAGCGCGCTCGAGCAGCTGCGCGCGGTGCTGCGCGCCAACCCCGAGCACGCGGGCGCCGTCGCGATGCTGGAGAGCATGCTCGACGACATCGCCGTGCAGGGCGCGGCCGCCGAGCTGCTGGAGCCGGTGTACGCGGGCCGCGGCGACTGGACCGCGCTGATCCGCGCCGGCGAGATCCGCCTCATGCAGGTCGAGGATCCGCTGCAGCGGGTGGCCTGGACCAAGCGCATCGCGCGCCTCTACGAGGAGCAGCTCGAGGACTACGACAACGCTCTTCGCTGGTACGGCAAGGTCTTCCAGGAAGCGCCGACCGATCACCAATCATCGGAGCAGCTGCTGCGCCTCGCGGGCAAGCTGGATCGCTGGAAGGACGTCGGTCACCTGTTCGCCGACTACCTGTCGAGCGAGCTCGGCGAAGGTCCCGAGGTCGTGGACATCACGCGCCGCGCGGCGGAGATCTTCGACCTGCGGCTCGGCGACCGCGACGAGGCGCGCAAGTACTACCGGCGCCTGCACGAGACCCGCCCCGACGATCGCGAGGCGGCCCTGGTGTTCGAGAACGCGCTCGAACGCTGGGAGTCGTGGCTGGAGCTCCGCGAGCTGGTCGATGAGCAGGCCGGACGCGCCGTCGAGCCGGCGGCGAAGAAGGCGTTCCTGCGCCGTAGCGCCAAGCTCGACGAGGAGCGCCTCGAGGACAAGACACGCGCGATGCGCACGCTGCGCGAGATCGTCGATCTCGAGCTCGACACGAGCCTGCTCGAGGAGGGCGAGACCTCGGCGGCGGCCGAGCTCGAGCGCCTGCTGCGCGACAACGCCGAGTGGCACGATCTGTCGGCGCACCTGGCGTTCATGCTGGAGCGCGCGCCCGACGTCCAGCACCGCGACGAGATCGCGCTGCGACTGGCCGACGTGCTGGAGAAACGCGTCGACGATCTGTCGGGCGCGATCGATCGCTACGCCGAGATCCTGGAGCGGACGCCCGGGCACCACGAGGCGATCGCGGCGCTCGAGCGCATCCTCGAGAACCCGGATCACCGCTATCGCGTGGCGGTGATCCTCGAACCGATCTACCGCAAGGCCGGTGACTGGCAGAAGCTGGTCGCGGTGCTCGACGCCGAGCTCGACACCGTCGAGGACCGCGACGATCGCGTGAAGATCCTCGGCGAGATGGCGCAGATCTACCAGCGCCTCGCGCGCATCGACCTCGCGTTCGGCTGCCGCAGCCGGGCCTGGCTCGCCGACGTCGGCTCGACGCAGGCGTTGTCGGAGATGGAGACGCTCGCGGTCTCGGCGCGGCTGTACGGGCCGCTGGTCGAGACGCTGCAAAAGGGCGCCGTCGAGGCGACCGATCCCGACCTGCAGGCGCGCCTGTGGGGAATGACCGCGCGCCTCATCGAGGAGCATCTCGGCGACGCGAATCAGGCCATCGAAGCCTGGCGTGCGGCGCTGGCGGCGCGGCCGGACGATCTCGATTCGTTCCTGGCGCTCGAGCGGCTGCTGACCGCGGCGGCGCGCATGGAGGAGCTGGTCGAGGTGCTGGAGAAGCACCTCGAGATCGCCACCGATCCGGCGGATCGCAAGCTGATCGCGAAGCGCATCGCCGTGCTCTACGAGCTGGCGCTCAAGGAGCCGGAGCGCGCGATCCGCGCGTGGCAGGACGTGCTCGGCATCGACGATGGCGACGTCGAGGCGCTCGATGCGCTGGCGGCGCTCTATCAAACGAGCGCGTCCTGGCGCGAGCTGGCGGAGATCTTCGAGCGCAAGATCCAGATCACGCAAGCGGTCGGCGACCGCCGTGCGCTGCGCTTGCAGGCAGCGACCCTCTACGACGACAAGCTCGGCGAATCGAACGAGGCCGTGAGCCAGCTGCGCGCGATCCTCGACGAGAGCGCCAACGACCGCGAGGCGCTGGACGCGCTCGACCGCGTGTTCGCGCGCGAGGGCCGCCACGCCGACCTGCTCGAGGTGCTCGACCTGCGTATGGTCGGCGAGAGCGATCCGGCGGCGCAAGATCAGCTGGCGTTCCGCGCGGCCAAGCTGGTCGAGGTCGATCTCTCCGACAGCGAGGCGGCGATCGCGCGTTACCAGGCGATCCTGGCGCGGACGCCCGCGCACGCCGAGGCGCGCGAGGCGCTGTGGGCGATCGCGCGCGGCAGCGACTTCCGCTTGCAGGCGGTGGCGGCGCTGGATCCGATCCTGCGCGCCCGGCGCGAGTGGGACGCGGTCGTCGAGCTCCTCGAGCTGCGCTTCGAGGTCGAGGACACGGTGGCGGCGCGCCTGTCGGTGCTCGCGGAGATCGCGCGCATCGAGGAGAACGAGCGCCGCGATCCTGGCAGGGCGTTCACGGCCTGGGCGCGCGCGCTCACCGAAGAGGCGACCGAGGCCGAGCCGCGCGACGCGCTGGAGCGGCTGGCCGCGGCCAGCGGGGACTACCGCGGTCTGGCGGCGGTCTACGAGGAGCGCACGGAGGCGACCTTCGACGCCGGCCTGCAGCGGTCACTGGCGGTGCGGCTGGCCGAGTTGCACGAGGATCGGCTGAACGATCTTGGCCGCGCGGCCGACTTCCTGCGAAAAGCATTGAGCTTGCCGGGCGACGAGCAAGACGTGCTGGCGTCGCTGGATCGCGTGTTGCGCAAGCTCGAGGCCTGGGAAGAGCTGGCCGAGGTGCTGTCGCGCGAGGCGGAGGTGACCAACGATCCGAACGAGCAGGCCGACTTCCTCGCGGCCCTCGGCGACACCCGCCTGCGCGCGCTCAACGATGCCGAGGGGGCTCTGGTCGCGTATCGCGGCGCGCTCGAGCGGGCCGCGGAGCACACGCGCGCGCACCGAGCGTTGCACGAGTTGCTCGAGCGGCCGGACACGCGTGAGGGGGCGCTCGAGATCCTCGAGCCGCTGGCCGACGCGCGCGGCGACTACCGTGAGCTGGTTTCGCTCTACGAGCACCGGCTGAGCCTGCACGAGGACCACGTGGACCGGGCGCACTGGCTGCGGCGGATCGCCGAGGTCTACGACGGACAGCTCGGCGACTCGGGGCACGCGATCGAAGCGCTGGGGCGCGCGCTCGCCGAGGAACCGGCGGCGGGCGCGGCGCTCGACGAGATCGAGCGCATCGCCGGCGCGGCGAAGATCCCGCTCGAGGCGGCGCGGTTGATCGAGGCGGTGCTGGATCGGGCGGAGCCGGACGCGGCGCGCGAGCTGGCGCTGCGCGCGGCGCACCTTTACGAGCAGTCGCCGGGCGAGGGCGCGGCGGCGGAGCGCCTGTACGTGCGCGTGCTCGAGACCGATCCCGAAAACGTCGACGCGCTCACCGCGCTCGAGAGCTACTACCGCGCGGCGGCCGATCCGACGCGCACGGCGGCGATCCTCGAGCGGCGCGCGGCGATCGAGTTCGATCCGCAGGCGCGAAAGCGACTGCTGATGGAGGCGTCGGGGCTGCACGAGCGGCTGGGAGCGATCCCGGAGGCGATCACCGCCTTGCGCACATTGCGCGCGGCGGAGGAGGGCGATCCCGACGTGCTCGGCGAGCTCGGGCGGCTCTACGAGGCGACGCACCAGGTGGCCGATCTCACTGACGTGCTCGGCGAGCGCGCCCGGTTCACGGAAGTTCCGGCGGAGCGCGCGGCGCTGTACGCACGCATCGGCGCGCTCAAGCTGGGGTTGCTCAACGACCCGTCGGGCGCGGCGGACGCCTACCGCGAGGCGCTGGAGAGCGCGCCCGAGGATCCGGCCTCGCTGGCGGCGCTGGAGACGATCGCGGAGAGGCTCGAAGACTGGTCGACGTTGCAGGACGTGCTGACGCGGCGATTGAGCGCGGCATCGGGCCGCGATCAGGTGGCGGTGCTGCTGAAGCTGGCGCGCAACGCCGAGCAGAAGCTCAAGGACCTCGATCAGAGCATCGGGTTCCTGCATCAGATCCTGGAGGTCGACGCCGGCAACGGACAGGCATTCCTCGAGCTCGAGCGGCTGCTCGGCGACGGCGAGCGCTGGTACGATCTGGTCGACGTGCTCAACAAGCACGCCGAGGCCGAGGGCGCCGCGGGGCGAAAGCCGGTCGAGCTGGCGCTGCGAGTCGCCATCGCCGACGTCTGGGAGCAGAAGCTCGACTCTGTCGAGAGCGCGGCGGAAGCGCTGGAGAAGGTCCTGGAGGTCGCGCCGAACCACGTCGGCGCGCTGCTGTCGCTGGCGCGCCTCCACGAGGGCGCGGAGCGCTGGGACGAGGCCGCCCAGGCGCTGGAGCGGGCGGCGGCCGCGGTGACCACGGGGCACGAGGCGGCAGAGATTCAGTTCCGCAGCGCTCAAATCCTGCGCGCGCGAGAGGCGCCGGCCGAGGAGATCGAGGCCGCCTTGCTGAAGGCGCTCGAGAGCGACCAGACCCACCGGCCGACGCTGCAAGCGCTGGAGGCGATGGCGCGCACGGCGGGCGATCAGGATCGGCTGGTGCAGATCCTCGAGCTCTTGCTGGAGACGCCGGCCGACGACGCCGAGCGGAAGGCGCGCATCGCGGAGATCGCGTCCCTCTATCGCGGGCCGCTCGGCCGCGCGGCCGACGCCATTCCTTATCTGGAGAAGCTCATCGAGCTCGATCCGGCGAACGTCACGCCGCGCGAGGAGCTGTCCGAGGCGCTGCTGGGCGCGGGACGCATCGACGAGGCGGCGCAGCTGATGCTGCAGATCATCGAGCAGCTCACGAAGGCGCGCCGGGGCAAGGAGGTCGCGCGTTACCAGCAGCGGCTGGGCGTCATCGCCGAGAGCCGGGGCGACTTTGCGGCGGCGGCCGAGAGCTTCAACGCCGCTTACAAGCTCGACCCGAGCCACGCCGGCACGCTGGCGGCGCTGGGCCGCCTCGCGCTGCGCGAGAACGACGTCGAGCGCGCGCGGAAGTTCTATCGGTCACTGCTGCTGCAGAACTTCGACGAGACGAGCGCGGGTGTTTCGAAGGCCGAGGTCTACCTGGCGCTGGGCCAGATCCACGTGATGGCGCGCGAGATCCCGAAGGCGCGCAACATGTTCGAGCGTGGCCTCGAGAACGACCCCAAGAACGAGCAGCTGCGGCAGGCGCTGGCGAGTCTGCCGAACTGACGCGCACGCCTCTCCGACGTCGCGCGCCCCTCTCAACGGGTTCTACGGTCTTCTTCTTTCTCCCTCTCCTCCGGCTCGCCGGCGCGGACGGGGAGAGGGAAGAAGAATGAAGCCTACCGCACGCCGCAGTGGTGCAGCGCTGTCTGCGCCGTCAACGCGACCGCGGTCTCGCCGCTCGCGGCGATGGCGTGCAGCGTCTTCGCGCCCGCGCCCGGATCGCACATCATGGCCAGCGCCTCGATCGCATTTTGCCGATAGGGATGGCGCGTGTCGTTGGCGAGCGTGACCGACGACGAGACCGCCTCGGGGCCGCCCAGGTGCGCGAGCGAGCGCAGCACCGCGACGGCGACGCCTTCGACCGCAAGGTCGCCTTCTCCTTCGTTGACCAGCCGCCGCAGCGCCGCCGCCAGATCGTGCGCGGCGCTCTTGTCGCCGAGCTCGCCGATCAGCGCGCCGGCCAGCTCGCGCAGCGTCGCGGCCTCGTTGCGCAGGCCGAGCGTGCGCAGCAGGACGGCGCGCGCGCGCGTGTCCTTGCAACGCACCAGCGTCACCAGCGCGGCGCGCCGCACCTGATCGACGTCGCGCTCGGTGGCGCGGATCATGAGATCCCCGGTGCCCGCGACGCACAGGTGGCCCAGCGCTTCGAGCTCGGCGCGGCGCACGAACGGCCACGCCTCTTGCTTGGCGCCGTCGATCAGCGCCTGTCCCGACCAGGTGTCTTGCAGCCGCCCGAGACCCATCGCCGCGGTTTCGCGGACGCGCGGGTCGCCGTCGTTCAGCGCCTCGCGCAGCGCGCGGATGCCGTCGGGCCCGCCGATCGACGACAGCTCGCGCGCCGCCAGGTAGCGCAACACCGGCTCGTCGGAGCTCGCGCGCAACGCGATCAGATCGCCGGTCGACTCGGGCAGGCGCAGATCGCCGAGCGCCATGACCGCGCGCGCCCTCACCTGGAACTCGCGCGCGGGGTCGAGCGCGCTCCGCAGCGCCGCCAGCACCGCGGCGTTGTGCTCGGGACGCCGGTGAGTCGACGGCACCAGCGCGCGCACCAGATCGGCGTAGCGCAGGGGTTCCGGCGGCTCCCCTTTCACCGGCTTCTCCGCCTTCACCGACGTCTTCACCGACGTCTTCTCCGACGTCTTCTCCATTTCGGCCATCGCGCCTAGCAGCAACGTCGGATCGACGGCGGTCGAGTCGCCCAGCGCCTTCACCACCGCGGTTCGCAGCGCCTCCGGTCCGTCGCCGACGGCACCGACCAGCGCGCCGGCCGCCTCGGCTTGTGGCAGCGCGCCGAGCACGCGCGCCGCGCGCAGGCGATCGGGCAGCGCCACCGCGTCGCCTTTGGGCGTCTTGCCGTTGAGCAGCTGCGCCAACGTCCCGATGGGCGGCGCGGGCGCGATCTTCAATGCCGCTGTCACCAACCGCTCTTCCTTGTCGGACGCTCCCGACAACGACGCGGTCAACGCGTCGGTGACGATGGGGCTCTCGGGCGCCGGCGCCAGCGCGACCAGCCCCTCGACCAGGCACTCGCGGCCCATCCCCTTCGCGCCCAGGATGCTCTGCGCGGTGGCCATGACGGCGGGCTCGCCAAGCCTCACCAGCAGGGGAACGCGCTGCTGGCAGTCGGGGCCCGACGCGATGTCGTCGATCAGGCGGCCGATTCCCTCGGGCCCGTCGAGGTCGGTGAAGATCGCCAGGTCGGCGATCGCCGTCGTGCCGAAGTTGCGCGGCGGCGCCGCCTCGGAGCCGCGCGTGACCTCGGTGATCACCAGCGTCATGCAGGCAGCCGCCGTCGGCTTGGGCAGCACGACCCAGTACGGATCGGCGAAGCGCGCGGCGTCCGCCGCCGGATCGTCGGGGATCTCGACGTCGAAGCGCTGGTCGATCTTGGGACCCAGCAGCAGCTGGAAGCGGCGCAGCCGGTTCTTGCCGCGAAAGGCCGCCGCGCTCGAGGCATCGCCTGGGATGATGCGCACGCCGCGCACCGCGTAGCCGGCCGAGGTCGAGCGCGCCGTCAGGAACTCACCACG